>VAPL010216328.1_pt1 | contig 17827 bp, 17 predicted proteins | sample 3395061 | NCBI WGS metagenome assembly VAPL01 (sample SAMN08290444, study PRJNA428436) | hydrothermal vent metagenome | isolation source: Deep-sea hydrothermal vent chimney 2 | place: Pacific Ocean: Juan De Fuca Ridge | depth 2182 m m | reverse complement strand
GTCGTGGCCTTCTGCACCAGCGCCATGGGCGTATCCGCCGGCAGGCCGTGCTCCACCAGCTTGCTGCACAGCTCCTTTAGCCCCAGCAGGCCCATGTAGACAACAATCGTCTGATGCGGCTGCGCCAGCGCCTTCCAGTTCAGATTCATGCTGCCATCCTTGAGATGGCCGGTGACGAATACCACAGACTGGGCATGGTCACGGTGGGTCAACGGAATACCCGCATAAGAAGCCGCGCCTGCCGCCGCAGTAATACCTGGCACGATCTGGAAATTGACGCCTTCCTGCATCAGGGTCTCGATCTCCTCGCCACCGCGGCCAAAAATGAAAGGATCACCACCTTTCAGACGTAGTACCCGCTTGCCCTTTTTCGCGATGCGGGCCAACAGTAAATTGATGTCTTCCTGTGGTAGCGTGTGCTGGTCACGCGTCTTACCCACATAGACCCGATCCGCATCGCGGCGCGCCATATCCAGAATTTCCTCCGACACCAGCCGATCGTAGACAATCACGTCCGCCTGCTGCAACAGGCGCAGGGCGCGGAAGGTCAACAAATCAGGATCACCCGGCCCGGCCCCCACCAGATAGACCTCACCGCGTGGCCGGTCAGAGGCCACAGCCTCGTCCAAGACCTTGTGCATGGCGGTGCGCGCCGCTTCTTCCTTGCCGGCGAAGACCATTTCGGCAATCGAACCCTGGGCAACATTTTCCCAGAAATGGCGGCGCTGTTCCGGGTCCGTGATGCGCGCCTTCACCTGATCACGGAACTCGTCCATCAGCTCGGCCAGGCGCCCGTAGGCGGCCGGAATCATGGTCTCCAGTCGTGCGCGCAGCAGACGCGCCAATACCGGTGCCGCACCGCCGGTGGACACCGCCACCTGCAGCGGTGAGCGGTCGATCATGGAGGGTACGATGAAACTGCACAGCGCAGGCTGATCCACCACATTTACGGGTAGATTGCGCGCCTTGCACAGTTCGGAAATGCGCCGGTTCACGACTTCATCATCGGTAGCGGCGATCACCAACGTACAGTTATCCAGATCCCCTTCGTCGAACTCACGCGACAGGTGGCTGATCTCAAGATTGGCATAGCGTGCAGTCAGGCTCTCGCCCAAGTCAGGCGACACTACCATGACCCGTGCAGCGGCACGCAGCAATAGCGCCACCTTGCGCGCAGCAACATCACCGCCCCCAACGACCAAGCATTGGTTGTCGCTGATATCAAAAAACATCGGGAAATACTGCATAACGGAAACCTTGCTCCAGCCGCCAAATAAAATCCGTAGGAGCGGCCCCTCAGGCCGCGATAACAATGGCGAAAAATCAATCGCGGCCTGAAGGGCAGCTCCTACGGTGTGTGTTTTTTGTACTTATCGGATGCTCTCAAGCCCACCCATATAGGGGCGCAGGGCCTCCGGCACGGTAATGCTGCCATCGACATTCTGGTAATTCTCCATCACCGCCACCAAGGTGCGGCCCACCGCCAGACCAGAGCCATTAACGGTGTGCACCAGCTGCGGCTTACCCGTCTCCGGATCACGCCAACGGGCCTTCATGCGGCGCGCCTGAAAATCCTCGAAATTGGAACAGGAGGAAATCTCGCGGTATTTCTGCTGGCCCGGCAACCACACCTCGAGATCATAGGTCTTGGCGGCAGAAAAACCAAGATCGCCGGTACACAGGGCGACCACCCGATAGGGCAACACCAGTTCACGCAGGATGCGCTCGGCATGGCGGGTCAGCTCTTCTAATGCATTATAGGAATCCTCCGGCCGCACCACCTGCACCATCTCCACCTTCTCAAACTGGTGCTGGCGAATCATGCCGCGGGTGTCCTTGCCGTAGGAGCCCGCTTCGCTGCGGAAACAGGGCGTATGGGCGACGAACTTCAGCGGCATCCTGTCGGCGTCGATGATTTCATCGCGCACGATATTGGTCACCGGCACCTCGGCGGTGGGAATCAGGTAGTAACCGCCATCGTCACCCATGCGAAACAACTCTTCGCCAAACTTGGGCAACTGGCCGGTGGCACGCAGGCTGTCGCTGTTGACCAGGTAGGGCACATACGTTTCGCGGTAGCCGTGCTCATCAGCGTGCATATTCAGCATGAACTGGGTCAGCGCGCGATGCATGCGCGCCAGCGGGCCGCTGAGCAGCGTGAAGCGGCTGCCGGCAATTTTTACCGCCGTTTCGAAATCCATTTGGCCCAGACCCGCGCCCAGATCGACGTGGTCGCGGGGCTCGAAGCCCAGCTCGGTGGGCTCGCCCCAGCGGCGCACCTCCTGATTGTCGTTTTCGTCTATGCCCAGCGGCGTGCTGACATGGGGGATATTCGGCACTCCCATGAGGATCTCATCGAGCTGCTGCTGAATTTCCGCCAGGCGCACCTCGGCATCCTTCAGCTTGTCGCCGAGATCCGCCACCGCCGCCAGTAGTGGCGCCACGTCTTCGCCGCTGGCCTTGGCTCGGCCGATGGACTTGGCGCTGTTGTTGCGCAGGCTCTGCAGGTCCTGGGTCTCTATTTGCAGTTTCTTGCGTTCGGCCTCCAGCGCAGCGAGTTTTTCGCTGTCCAGCTTAAAGCCACGGCGTTCGAGTTTTTCCGCCGTGCCTTCGAGGTCATTACGAATCAGTTTTGGATCAAGCATATCGTTTGTCTTTTGGTTTTGTGTTTTTCACCACAGAGGCACGGAGGACGCAGAGTTTTTTGCTCAAAAAAATGACGCTCCGTGTTCTCTGTACCTCCATGGTGAACTGAAATTCATTCATTTTTCGATGGTCAGCTGCGCCGGCCAGCTGACAATGTGCCCGGGGCCGACTACGGTGTAAAGCTCCTCGATCAGGGCGGCGGCCTTTTCGGCCTCGTCAAAAAACTCGATCACCACCGGCAGATCCAGCGACACGTCCAGCAGCGACGAGGAATGCAGGGCGCCCGTCTGGCCAAAGCCGGCAATGCCGCGAAACACCGTCACACCGCGCACCCGGTGTTCATCATTGAGGCGCTTGAGCAGCCTCGACAGGTGCGCCTTTTCCTCGGTCAGATAGACGCGCACCAGGGTCACTTCGATGGTTTTCATTATTTGCTTTTCCGCTCGCCTATACCAAAGTCTGCGGGAACGGCTTCAGCCGCGATAGCTGTTATAAACAATGCTTCGCGGCTGAAGCCGCTCCCACAATCTTTCTTTCGTCGCTGCGCCATTTCGATCCACCGATCAAATCGACCGCCCCGCCAACACTCCGACCCAGGCTGCACCGACACACAACACCACACTCAGCGCTGTATTCAGCAGGGCCTTCATAGTTTCACCCTCTTCGATAAGATTCAATGTCTCTATGGAGAAAGCCGAGAAGGTGGTGAAGGCACCGAGCAGGCCGATCAGCAGCGCCGCGCGCCAGTTCGGGCCGAGGCTGAGCTTATCGATCAGCAACACAAATAAGAATCCCATCAGCAGCGAGCCCAGCACATTGACGGCCAGGGTGCCGTAGGGAAAGCCGCGCCCCAGCAGGGCGTACACGCCGTTGGACATCCAGAATCGCAACACCGCGCCTAACGCGCCGCCGGCGGCGATGGCCAACACCTGCATCAGAATTTACTCTCGATTTGCAGGGCATTCATTGCTCGTTCCGGTGCGCCTTGTCCAACGCCCGCAGGTGCGCGAGACGCTCGCCAATGCGAAGCTCCAGACCACGCTCGACGGGGCGATAGTATACCCGCTCGCCCAGTTCATCCGGGAAGTAATTCTCCCCCGCCGCATAGCCTTCGGGCTCGTCGTGGGCGTAACGATAGGCGCGGCCGTAGTCCAGCTCCTTCATCAATTTGGTGGGTGCATTGCGCAGATGCAGGGGTACCTCCAGCGAACCGGAGCCCTTGGCCTCCGCCAACGCCGCCTTCCAGCCCATGTACACGGCGTTGCTCTTCGGCGCACAGGCCAGATAGACAATGGCCTGGGCGATGGCCAGCTCGCCCTCGGGGCTGCCGAGGCGCTCCTGCACATCCCAGGCATTGAGGGCCAGCTGCAGGCCACGCGGGTCAGCATTGCCGATATCCTCGGAGGCCATGCGCACCACGCGGCGGGCGACGTAGAGCGGGTCAACGCCACCATCGATCATGCGCGCCATCCAGTACAGGGCGGCATCCGGATTGGAGCCGCGCACCGACTTGTGCATGGCGGAAATCTGGTCGTAAAAGGCCTCGCCACCCTTGTCGAAGCGGCGCACGCCACCGGCCAGCACTTCGTTGAGCAGGGCCTCGGTGATGTGCTCACGGCTGTCCTCGCCCGGCTCGGCCAGATCGGCGGCGATCTCCAGCAGATTCAGGGCGCGACGTGCATCGCCATCGGCGGCTGCGGCCAGCAGCTCGCGCAGGGGCCCGGGAAAGTCCAGCGGGCGCCCACCCAGTCCGCGCTCCTTGTCGCTCAGCGCAGCGTCGATCACAGCGCGGATGGCCTCACGTTCCAGCGACTTGAGCACATACACCCGTGCCCGCGACAGCAGCGCGTTGTTGAGTTCGAAGGAGGGATTCTCGGTGGTGGCACCGATGAAGGTCACAGTGCCGTCCTCAACAAAGGGCAGGAAGGCGTCCTGCTGAGACTTGTTGAAACGGTGCACCTCGTCAACAAACAGCACCGTGGCACGGCCCTGTTCGCGGCGTAGGCGTTGAGCATGATCAATGGCGGCGCGGATGTCCTTCACGCCCGACAGCACGGCGGAGATGCTGATGAATTCGGCCTTGGCACGGTTGGCGATCATGCGCGCCAGGGTGGTCTTGCCGGTGCCCGGCGGGCCCCAAAAGATCATCGAGTGCAGACGGTCGGCTTCGATGGCGAGGCGTAACGGCTTGCCCTCCCCCAGCAGATGCGACTGGCCGCAGTATTCGGCCGGGGAACGTGGACGCATGCGGTCAGCCAGCGGGCGCCCGGCCAGCGATGCTGGCGCATCCGACATCGCCGCAGCCGGAATCGGTTCAGCGCCGAACAGATCCGCCGTATCACTCATGGCCGTGCGTCATCACCCGAACCGGTATCACCGGGATCACCTATCACGTCCACCCCCGGCGGCGGCACGAAGCGAAACGCCGCCGGGGAGATCTTCGCGTCGCGGGTCACGTCGGAAAACTGCATCCGCGTCACTTGTCCGAAGCCGTCCACCAGCTCCATGCGTCGCAGGTCGTGGGCATCGAAACCCAGCCGCACGGCCTCGAATCCGGTGTCTTCCTGCTTCGGCGTTAGTTGCACCCAAACCAGACCGTCGCCGCGGTCAGGCAACTCCTCCAGCGTAAAACGGTCTTCGACGGAACCACTGCCGCTTAATAACATGGCCGGTGTGTCGCCAAGGGCCGCGTCCAGCGGCTTCACCACCACCTGCTCCAGCTCCTCGTCATACAGCCACAGGCGCTGACCGTCGGCGACAATCTGCTGCTTATAAGGCTCTTGATAATCCCAACGGAAACGGTTCGGCCGCAACAACAGCAAGGTGCCGCGCGAGACCTCCGGCTGATCAAAGGCCGGGGCCTGCACCGTCTGCACAAAGGTCGCCCGCAGCCCATCCTTGGCGGCAAAAAAGGCGTTCAGGCGGTCTGTCGCCACGCCGGCCTGTGCTGGCGAGGTCAGCAGGACCAACAGGCCCAGCACAAACAAACACCGCACATCAAAGCACTTGATATTCAACACACACTCCCGCTTCACAATTCATCCACGCCGTAGGTGCGTCGCAGCACCCCGGCCATTAGCGGGAATCATACCTCTTTAGCTGCAGGGCATGGAATTCGTAATCGTGAAACAGCGTCTCTTCTACTCGTCCATCATCTCGTCCATCATCTGTTTCACTGCGTCCTGCTTGCGGAAGGTCTTGTCAACTTCAAACAGGCCGGCATCCAGTTTGTCTCGTGACAGGGATGTGAGTGTAAAATCGTCCCCGTCCTCAGAACCCTTCATTTCCATCGGCACCCCTTTGAGATCAACCGCCATCAGCGGATCACTCGGCGCTCCCATCGCCGGCATGCTCCGAGCCATGTTGCGCATGAAATCCAACATGGCCATCAGGGCCGCATAATCTCCCGCAGAAATACCGGCATCTCGGGCCGTCGCCATACAGATTTCAGCCATCTTGCGCTGGCCATCGGACACCTCATAGATTCGACAGTTGATACCGCTGACACGCTTGCTGCCACGCTTCTCAGTCCGCAGCTTCTCATCCGAGCCCGCATCAGCCGGCGACTTGCCCATCATGCCGCCCATCTGTGCTTCCATCATGGCACGCTGCTCAGGCGGCACGTTTTGCATCAGGGCACGCATCTGTTCCATTTGCACCGCCATCACTTCAGACAGTGCTTCACTCTGTTTTTTGATCGCTTCCTTGTCGATTTTCACATAGGAGCGACTCCCAATATCCACGTGAATGACGGTATCCCGGGACTTGTCATAAAGTGAATAACCGGGCTCACCCAGTTCCTGTATGCGGACCTTGCCATCCTTGATCTGTATCAGTGTTTGGGCTCCATCGGCGACATCTTTCATTGTAATGGCAGTATCGGCGTAGGTATGCGATATCATCAGCAGTGCCGACAGACCGATGATGGTTGTACCAAGTTTCCCTTTGGTCATTGTTATGTCCTCTTTTGAATCAATCAAAATATTGATAATTTTACACGCCTAAAGCCCAGGCCGGCCGAAGCAACATATTATACTCATTCTAATGAACTACCCCACAGCAAACTAATAGGGCATCAAAACCCTGGCTTGGTTTGTCACGCCGATTGACATTTTTCTTGAAGAACCTACTTTTGGCAGGCGAGCAGCAGGGAATCCAACCCAGAGGGATTCGATAATCATCAAGACTCAACCAGGTCGTCACAGCCGCCGACGGTATTGCGCGGTACGAGATGTTCGCGGACTCAGGGCAATGCACGCCCCGCCAGCATGGCGATAAAGCGGCCACGGTCGTCGGGCGAGAAATCCCGATAATTGACAAACAGCGAATGCCGATCCTGATTGTCGAGGGTCATCTCGATGCCCCACAGCGGCAACAGGCTGGTGGGTAGCATCGAATAGCGCACATCGATCAACACCGCCGGGCGCGTCGGATCCAGGGCCACGAAGCCGTCGGAGAAATGCTCAAAGCGGGTGATGTCCTGCGCCAGCGCCGAGCCCGGCTGCAGCTGTGGCAGATGTTGCACGACATCGAATTTTTCCACCTGCTCCCCGGCATAGATGCGCGGCTCGGAAAATAGCCCGACGCGTATCGCATCGACATAAAAATGCCCATCGCTTTCATAGATGGAGCGCCACAACAACAGGTTCGCCATAGTCGGCTTCACCACATGCCGCACCGCCGTGTGGCCACGCTGCTGAATCAGGGTCTGCGCCACCACCTCGGCCCGCTGGTGCTGAACCACCGCTACCGCAAGATAGAGCCCCGCCAGTCCCAACCCCACCCAGGCGGCCTGCGGCCGCGCCTTTCGGACCCCGTACACAATGGCGGCGAGCAACGTCAGGGAAAAGACCGGATCGACAATGGAAATAAGATTCCAGGCAATGCGCTCATCGCTGAAGGGCCAGAACAGGAGGGTGCCATAACTGGTGCAGGCGTCCAGCAGACCACTGACCGCATAGCCCAGAAAGGCATACAGATAAAGCCGAGCCGGGGCGATACGCCGGCGCAAAAAGGGCCACAGAATCAGCGCGGCAATCAGCGCGCCCACGGGGATGAACAACAGGGAATGGGAAAAGTGGCGGTGAAACTCGATGGTCAGCAGCGGATCGCTAGGCGAGCGGATAAAGGCATCGGCATCGGCCAGCAGGCCGGAGGCAAAACCGATCAGCGCGGCTATCTTTACCTCTTTTCGTCGCGCGCCGGCCAGCGCCATGGCGCTCCCGAGCAAGCCCTGCGTTACGATGTCCACGATGGAATGCCTTTCTACAAATAAACCACCCCGCTGGGGGATTCGTCACAGCGGCCAAAGCCTGCATTTTTCCGCAGCAATCGACTATTGGCAGACAGGCAATCTAGCGGGGAATCAAGTCCCCAGTGATTCAAGCTGTCGCAGTGGGCCGATGACTCACTTTATCACACCCTCCTCAGTCAACCGCAGCGTCCGATAACGGCACCCTACCGCACTGTCACAAAACCGTCATTCTCCCGTCACACCCGTTTCACATTTCCCACACAGAATACTCCCTCGCTGTGAATCAGCGTCAGCACCGAGACATAAAACCATTAGGGAGTCACTATTCATGCAAAAGACCAAGATCATGCTAGCCATAGCGGCCGCGCTCATTGGCAGCACCGCCTTTTCCGCCGCCCATGCCGGAGGCATCACCTACAAGGATGGTGAGAAATATCTCAAGATCGGCGGCCGAATTCAGCTGCAATACCATCAGGCCAGCCCCGACGGCGCAGAAAGCACCGACGAAGTCCGTTTCCGCCGCCTGCGCCCATACATCGAAGGCAGTCTGCACCAAGACTGGAAGGGCAAAATTCAGTGGGACATGGGTAAGGCCAATGGCGAAAACGAACTGTCACTCAAGGACACCTACCTGCAGTACAAAGGCATCGACAATCTCAAGATCAGCATCGGCAACAAGAAATTTCCGTTCTCACGTGAGGCCATCACCTCCTCGAAAAAACAGCAGATGGTGGAACGCACCTTCGTCGGCGACCACAACTACGGCACCCCTGATCGCAATCTCGGCGTACACCTCAGCGGCCATACCGGCAGCAAACGCATCACCTGGGGCGCTGCGATCGCCTCGTCCGCCATCGACCCCGATGCCAACAAGCTGGACTTCGACACCCCGGCCAACCGCAACGACGACTTCAACGAAGGCTGGATCGTCGGCGGCCGCGTCGACTTCCATCCCTTCGGCGCACTGAAGTTCTCGCAGGGAGACTTCTCCGGTAAGCAGAAGGCCACCATCGGCATCGCCGCCTTCAACTGGTCCAATGACGGCGACAACAACGATCCCACGCGCAGCAAACCCGATGTAGATACCGTGACCGGCTTCGAGGTTTCCGGCGCCTATCGTATCGCCGGTTTCTCCATCGACGCACAGTACAACAGCTTCAGTGCCGACACCGTTGATTCCGCCTTTACCGGTGGTATCTACAAAAACGGCAGCACTACCCTGAGCAACTGGGCCGTCAAAGGTGGCTACATGATTATCGCCAGCAAGCTGGAACTGGTTGCCGGCATCAGCGCCCAGGACGCCGACAACTATCAAGGATCTTGGAATCGCACTGAACTGGGCGCCAACTACTTCTTCCACAAGCATGACATCAAGACACAGCTCACCTATCGCATGGGCGAAAACCTGAAGGGTGTCAGCAATAAAAACGAGGATGAAGTGTATCTACAGATGCAATACGTGTTCTGATCTGGGCGATAGTCGACTGTAATGTAAACCGGCCAGGGATGGCCGGTTTTTTTATGCCAAAAAGAAAGAGGAGCTTTTTCCCGTTACACCACTCCGTATCATAACGAAAAGCAAGAACAACCACGCAAAGAACATGCCCCAACACAGATCCGGAATCCAACACAGACTTCCCAATGCGCCACTGGATTCCGGCCTGCGCGAAAAAGACGTGATGGCCCTGCGCGGGCACGGCAGGATAGGCAAGTCCGGCTCTGATATACTATGCGCGGCCTGTCCGGGGCACTTGTTTTGCACCGGACATTTTTAAAATGCTTAAAACGATTGGAGACCCCATGACAAAAGCAACAGCGCGACACATTCTCGTAGCCAGCGAAGAACAATGCCAACAACTGAAAACCGAAATTGAAGCCGGCGCCGATTTTGGCGATGTGGCCAAGCAGCATTCCAGCTGTCCTTCGGGCGCACAGGGCGGCGACCTCGGTTCCTTTGGCCCAGGGCAGATGGTGCCTGAATTTGATCAAGTGGTTTTTAGCGCCGACGTGAACACGGTGCAAGGCCCGGTCAAAACCCAGTTCGGTTATCACTTATTGGAAGTGACCAGCCGCACGGATTAATGAACAGCCCGGATGTTGCACAGCGGCATCCGGGTTATTTTTCCGGGTGCCGCAAGCAAAATTGTAGGAGTGGGCCATGCCCACAATACTCAGTTGGGCCTCTGGGCTTTTGTGCGGATGTTACAATGCGAGAACTGACCCCCAGTTGGACCCCCAGTTGCTTATGGTCGAACGCATTTAATCAGCTGCATGATCTGGCCTTATGATATTTTTCTCCCTTCAAGCTCCTGGACGAACTCCCTAAACGCGTCCCTCAGCTTCGACATAAGTGCTCTTGTTTCGTGAAATTCAGCAATATTACTTGGCTGATGCTTTTCTAGTTGATCTAGGAGATTTGCTATTTGAATCTTTAAATCTAGTGGAACCACCGTTTCTTTTGGAACAGGCATTTGTACATGCGAGATGATGCTTTTTAGGTATGCTGGCGGAACAATAGTTTCTGGATGTTCCAATTTTGCATAGATGGACTGAACAGCCCTTTTTATTTCCCCAACGCCCGACTCTACATCCGCCAAGGATCGGAAGCTTGGGTCATCACTACCTTTCAGCACCGCCAAATCAATCGCCACCGAAATAGGGGTTTCAAATGGCCCGCTTTTCTGTTCGATAGAGTCAAGCTGTGATCGAATATCTTTCTTTCCTTGTTCTACGCTTTCAAGATCATGGTGATTAATGTAAATAGTCCTAGTAGTGGCCACATCGAAAGGCAGAGCTTCATTATCTTCCATTAATTGGATCACTGGCTTCCTTACTGCATGTCTTACGGCTAACTCATAGAAAACATTTGCATTACTTTCAGATAAGTCTGCTATAACAACATCATCGCTTACCAAATGATTAATCACTTGACTAGTTATTATGCCAGGTTCTGATATTTCATCAGCCCGTACTACCTTGTACCCCTTCTTCTCCGCAGCAGCCCTAATAATATACTTGAGCACTTGATCAGATCGTGTTCGCGTCGCTGATCCTTGCTCTCCAATTGGCGCAATAACAAAGCAGGATCTTTCATTCACCATGCAATTCCTTTTCAAAGACAATATATAAGCATTTATCCATCGTCCAACGTTAAATCTATACTAAGTCGCTTTTAAGCCAGGTAGGGTGGGCACGTTTTATGTGCCCACGCGGTTAACTCACATTCCACGTGGGCATGGAAAGCCTGCCCACCCTACCTGGCTTAAAAGGGCTCTTATCCTTTACCCCTGAGACTTCAATTCACAAGCAAGGCCGGGCAAAGCTCCCCGGCCCGCTATCTCAGACCTGCTCACGCTTGTAACGATAAGCGTAGTACATCACCGGAATCACCACCAACGTCAGCACCGTCGACACCAGGATGCCGAAGATCAGCGCGATGGCGAGGCCGCTGAAAATGGGATCATCAAGGATGAACAATGCGCCCAGCATGGCCGCCAGCCCGGTCAGGGCGATGGGCTTGGCACGCACCGCGCCGGCACGCAGCACCGCCTCCTGCAAGTCCATGCCTTCGTCCAGTTGCTGATTGACGAAATCCACCAGCAGGATGGAATTGCGCACAATGATCCCGGCCAGGGCTATCATGCCGATCATCGAAGTGGCCGTGAACTGCGCGCCCAGCAGGGCGTGGCCCGGCATCACGCCGATCACCGTGAGCGGGATCGGCGCCATGATGATCAGCGGCACCACGTAGGAACGGAACTGCGCCACCACCAACAGGTAAATAAGGATCAGGCCCACGGAATAGGCCAGACCCATGTCGCGGAAGGTTTCGTAGGTCACGGTCCATTCACCATCCCATTTCACGCTGTAGCGGTAAGGGTTGTCGGGTGTATTGATCAGTGTCTGTTCCAGGCTGTAGCCGTCTTCCACCTTTACATCGAACAGCTGGGCGAAGATGTCGAACATGCCGTACAGCGGGCTGTCCAGATTGCCGGCCAGGTCGCCGGTGACGAACACCACCGGCAGCAGGTCCTTGTGATAAATGGCGTACTGACGCTCGCTCGTCTCTATCGACACCACGTCAGACAGCGGCACCAGCGTCCCCGACTGGCTACGCAGCTTGATGGACAACAGGCGCTCGATATCACCCTTGTCGGCCACCGTGAACTCGAGCCGGATGGGAGTCGGATACTTCACGTTATCGCCGTGCAGATAGGTGGCATCCTCACCGTGCAGCGCAGTGGCCAGGGCCGCCGTCACCGCCTGCTGCGAGACGCCGAGAATCGCTGCCTTGGTACGGTCCACGTGCACCACCAGACGCGGCGCCGGGGCCTCCACGCTGGTATCCACGTCCACCACATCGGCGGTGTTCTCGAACACCCTGCGCACCTCCTCGGCGACGCGGCGCTGGCCTTCGTAGTCGATGCCGTAGATCTCCGCCACCAGCGGCGCCTGCACCGGCGGGCCCGGCGGTACTTCCACCACCTTCACGTTGGCGTTTAGACGACGGCCGATCTCCGCCAGCGGCTCACGCACCGACAGGGCGATCTCATGGCTCTTGCGATCACGCTCGTGCTTGGGCGTCAGGTTGACCTGGATGTCGCCCACGTTGGCACCGCTGCGCAAATAATACTGGCGCACCAGGCCGTTGAAGTTAATCGGCGCGGCGGTACCGGCGTAGACCTGGTAGTCCGTCACCTCCGGCACCGTGGCCAGATAGCCGCCCAGCTCGGACAGCACGCGCGCGGTCTGTTCCACTGTGGAGCCCTCGGGCATGTCCACCACCACCTGGAATTCCGACTTGTTGTCGAAGGGCAGCATCTTCAGTACCACCAGCTTGAACACCGGCAACGCCACCGACACACCGATCAGCACCAAAATGCCGAACAACAGAAGCCAGCGCGGGCCACGGCCTTTTTTACCGCGTAGGAAGGGTGTCATGAAGCGGCTGAAAAAGCGGTACAGGCGAGTCTCTTCCTCTTCACTCTCACCCGTGTGTACAGAATGACTGTTACGCAGCAGTTTGTAAGCCATCCACGGCGTAACGATGAAGGCCACGCCCAGCGAGATCAACATGCCCATGCTGGCATTAATGGGAATGGGGCTCATGTACGGCCCCATCAGCCCGCTGACGAAGGCCATGGGCAGTAGCGCCGCGATCACCGCAAAGGTGGCGAGAATGGTCGGCCCGCCCACCTCGTCTACCGCCAGCGGGATGACCTCCAGCAGATTTTTCTTGCCCATGCTCATGTGGCGGTGGATGTTCTCCACCACCACGATGGCGTCGTCCACCAGGATGCCGATGGAAAAGATCAGCGCAAACAGTGACACGCGGTTGATGGTGAAACCCCAGGCCCAGGAGGCGAACAGGGTCGCGGCCAGAGTAATCACCACCGCCGCACCGACAATCACCGCCTCGCGCCGCCCCAGTGCCACCAGTACCAGCAGTACTACGAAGGCGGTAGCGAAGACCAGCTTGCCGATCAGCTTCTGCGCCTTGTCGTTGGCGGTGGCGCCGTAGTTGCGCGTCACCGTGGCGTTGACGCCGTCGGGGATGAAGGTGCCCTTGAGCTGGTCGAAGCGATTGATCAGCTGGTCGGCCACGTCCACCGCGTTGACGCCCGGCTTCTTGGCGATGGCGATAGTCACCGCCGGGAACTCGCCCTGCGCCGTGATGCCCTTGGCGGAGGCCGCCGGGCCGGTGCCGAACCACACGTACTGCTCCGGCTGGTCGGCGCCCAGGCGCACTTCGGCTACGTCACGCAGGAACACCGGGCGGCCATTATGCACGCCCACCACCAGCTCTGACACGTCCTCGGCGGAGGTCAGGAACACGCCGGCCTGCACGGGAATTTCGCGGTTGTCGGCCACCCTGTTGCCGGCGTTGCGCGACTGGTTGCCCATCTGCAGGGCCTTGCGCAGGTCGCTCAGCGCAATACCGTAACCGGCCAGGCGCGCCGGGTCGGGCAGCACGTGCACCACGCGGTCGGTGCCACCAATGGTGTAGATGTCACGCGTACCGGGCACGCGCTTCAGCTCCGCCTCGATAGCGTGCGCCACCTGCTGCAGCTCCAACGCGCCGACCTTTTCGTCCTCACTCCACAGGGTCAGGGTGGCGATGGGCACGTCGTCGATGCCCATGGGCTTGATGATGGGCTGCGCCACGCCCAGGCCCGGCGGCAGCCAGTCCTGGTTGGAATAGATGGCGTTGTAGAGGCGCACGATGGCCTGGGTGCGGTCCTCGCCCACCTTGAACTGCACCGTCAGCACCGCCTTGCCCGGCATGGACACGGAGTAGACGTGCTTGATGCCGTCGATCTCCGACAAAATCTGCTCCGCCGGCGTGCTCACCAGGTGCTCCACCTCGGTGCTCGACGCCCCGGGAAAGGCCACGAACACGTTGGCAAAGGTGACGTTGATCTGCGGCTCTTCCTCGCGCGGTGTCACCATTACCGCGAAGGCGCCCAGCAACAGGCCGAGGATGGCCAGCAGCGGGGTGATCTCGGTGGTCAGAAAGGCCTTGGCGATGCGCCCGGAGATACCCATTTTTTCGCTCACGGCTTGCCTCCCTGCACACGATCAGCACGCTGCTCCTTCAGCACCACGCCGGCGTACACCGGGTCCAGCGCCACCCGTTCACCGGCCGTCAGACCGGCCAACGCTTCCAGCTGGTCACCCTTGATGCGTCGGCCACCCACGCGCACCTGGCGGAAACTCACACGGTCGTTTTCATCCACCACATACACCGCCGTCACCTCACTGCGATGCACCACGGCCTGTACCGGCACCAGCAGCTTCTGCACGCTGCCCACATCGAAGGCCGCCTTGACGAACATGCCGGGGTAGTAGATCGCGTGGTTTTTCGGCAGCTGCAGGCGCACCTTGAAGTCATGGGTTTTTTCGTCGGCGTAGGGATATACCGTAACCTTCTGCGCCGCTACCTCGGCAATGCGCTTGCCCGGCTGCAGCGGGTCACGCAGGGAAATGCGGGCCTTGCGGATCTTGCGGACCGCACTCATCACATTCTGCGGCACGCTGGCGCTGGCGCGCAGGCTCTCCAGCGAAAAACCCGTCATCAGCGGCGTGCCGGGACGGGCCATTTCGCCCACCTCGACGTGGCGCTCCACCACGATACCGGCATAGGGCGCGCGTACCACGGTGTAGTTGAGTTGTTCACGGGCCTGCTTGACGCTGGCACGGGCGGCACTGACGCGCTGGCGGATCGCCTTGAGATTGGCGCTGGCCTTGTCCAGTGCAGCCTGTGACACCAGCTTCTTGGCGAACACCTTCTTCACCCGCTCGTATTCCACCTCGGCCTCACGCAGGCGCGCCTCCGCCTCACGCTGTTTGGCCTCGGCCTGGGCCAAACGCGCACGCTGCTCTTTGTCGCTGAAGCGCAGCAGCACATCGCCCTTGGTCACCTCGTCGTCCACGTCAACGTAGATTTTCTTGATGCGACCGCTGGTCTCGGAAGCAATCGTCGCCCGGTTCACGGCCTCGATGACCGCATCCGCCACATACACCTCGGCCACCGACCGTTCGCTCACCGTCGCCGTCTCGAAAGGCAGATCGGCGGCGTGGACAGCGTCCGCAAAGACACTCAGGGCGGAAACAACGACCAACCACGGCAGGGATGCCATCGTGCTAGATCGGGTCATGGTGAAATCTCCTTGTTCAAACGTCGGCCATACGGCGGAAAATACATGAATTTATCAGCACATAAAGATAGCAGATGGCAGAATATTAGTAAATTCTAATATTCAAAGGCGTGGAACCGCCCCAGCAACCTTCCCGGCAGCACCCGACTATACCGGTTGCAGACAAGCCGGGACGGACTCACCATCCAACCACATCAGACCCACCCGGCCGTTTCCGGCATGCACGACAAAGCTGCGCAGGGAACAGTGTTCCCGCCCCATTGCCGAAGCAGGAACCTCCACCTCGACAATGGCACCCTCCCGCAGGGCCATGTCATCACAATCCAACCCAATGCCGTCATTGCCGACGTCCTTTACCCGGCAGGCCATCGTCTCCCCACGGCGGGTGCGTAAAATCACGTCCAATGTAAAGGGTACACGGCGATGATAGCGGTGCTCGAGCATGACCAGCTCCTTCTTAGGGTCTGTTGACGTATTATCGACAGCAGCCCCTGCATTTCCAAAGAGATGTGGATGAATCACGGAAAAACAATATCCACCCCCCCTTCAGCATGGCCTGCAATCAAGCATCTATCGTCAAATACCTGCAATCAAACGGCACCACCGCTCGTTCTCTGTAGTAAGGCGGAACAATCCACCTTACCAAGTGCCTCAAAGGCACCTCACCAAACTTGCCATCCCTCAGGAGGGAAAGAAGAATGCGTCTACACAGCACGAAGAGCTTACGCCGTTTACTCCAGGGCAGCCTGATCATCGCGGTTCTCGCCAGTGGCAGCGCCCTGGCCGCCGATGACCCTTCCATCAAGGGCGACCTGCGCAGCAACGTCAACTCGGCCATGAACGAGATGATCCAGCAACGCACCGTCGACGGCACGTTCAAGTTTTACGACCAACTGAAAAACCAGGTCTACGACCTGAAGCTCGTCAAGCTGCACGATGGCATCGTCAAGAAGGGTGATTACTACGTGAGCTGTGCCGACTTTGTCGACCCCAAGGGCAACAAGGTGGATATGGACTTCCTGGTACTGCCACGCAACGGTAAACTGGTCGCGACACAGGCCATCATGCATAAGGTCGATGGCAAAAAACGGAAATATCATCTGGAGGACTGATGTCCCCTTCTCCGAGTGACGTGAGGGAGTTGCTGCTGCGCGGTTTCCGCTACGCCTACTCCCTCACGCACGATACGGCCCGCGCCGAAGACCTGTTACAGGACGGCTGGGTCTCCCTACTCAGCGCCGGCGGCCCCCGCCGGCGTCGCTATTTGTTCGCTGCCATCCGCAGCCGCTTTATCGACGGCTGCCGCCGTGAGCAATTGCTGGTGTTCGAATCCCTCGATGAAGAGGGCGAAAACCATGTCGACAATATCCCCGATCCTCGCGCCGGTGATCTCTTCAACTGCGATGACAGCGGCCTACAGCAGGCCCTGACCACGCTCCGCCCCATGGAGCGCGAGGCCCTGCTGCTGGCCGATGTCGAAGGCTACACGGCGCAGGAAATCGCCGAACTCACCGGCCACCCACGCAGCACCATACTCAGCCTTATTCACCGCAGCCGGGGGAAATTACGCCGCCAGTTGAGCCGACGAAATCAGGAGGCCGAACGTGCCTGAGCAACGTCTGGACGAACATCTGCGGCGCTACTACACGGACAAAAAACCGTCGGCACAGTGTCTCGACCGCCTGGCCGCGCTGGCCGAATCCACCCAGGCCGCCGAGTCGCCATCGCCGGAAAGCCCGCCGGCGGCGAAGACACGTCGCACCACTCCGGTGTATCTGGCGGTCGCCGCCTCACTGTTGCTGGTACTGCTCGGCAGCGGCGTCTTCCTGCTGCAGCCAAACCACAACGCCGACTTCAGCTGGCTGGTCGCCAAAGAGATTGCCGTTAATCACAACAAACACCTGGCCATTGAATTCCCCACCGGGGATTACCGCGAGCTGAACCGACTGATGGACAAGCTCGACTTTTCCGGCGTGATATCAAAGCGCCTGGCATCGGGCGAGTACCGCCTGCTTGGTGGCCGCTACTGCTCCATCCAAGGGCAGCTGGCGCTACAACTCAAGCTCCAGGATCGTGCCGGCAACCTGTACACCCTGTATCAGGCCCCCCTCAACAAAATGCTGAGCGGCATCCAACAGGGCGAACAACTGATCGACGGCCTGCGCATCACCCTGTGGCGCGAGGCGGGACTGTTACTCGGTCTGGCCAGTTCGCAGACGCAGGCGCCCGAGAAAAAGGACACCCCTTAGTACTCTTTCAATGTGATATT
>VAPL010078721.1_pt1 | contig 17827 bp, 18 predicted proteins | sample 3395061 | NCBI WGS metagenome assembly VAPL01 (sample SAMN08290444, study PRJNA428436) | hydrothermal vent metagenome | isolation source: Deep-sea hydrothermal vent chimney 2 | place: Pacific Ocean: Juan De Fuca Ridge | depth 2182 m m | reverse complement strand
GCCTGAGCTACATCTACATCAAAAGTAATATAATCACCAACAGAATTTGACTTATAGAGAAAAAACTGCCCGTTGCTGGTCTCTTCATTATTGGCAATAAAGATATTATCTCCTGATGAATCTGATATAGACAACTTTTCGCCTTCATAGCTTGTCGGTGCATTATTCTCTAATAGCCTGATAGCATCTATAGAAAATTTATCAGAAGAACTGCTGGCGTTGCGCTGGGTATTGGTAAAGGTAAATTTATAAATTCCGGCAGTACTAAAACTATATTCTCCGATCATTGTAGCTCCAGAACCATCGGGGCTTGTATGCTGGTCAACCACAGCACCAACATTAGTACCATCTATTGACAGCTGAACAGCACCACGCTTAGCGATACCCCAGTAGTCAAGGGCAATATCATACGTTCCAGCCTGAGCTACATTCACATCAAAAGTAATATAATCATCAACGGAGTTTGACTTATAGAGAAAAAATTGCCCGTTGCTGGTCTCTTTATTATTGGCAATAAAGATATTATCTCCTGATGAATCTGATATAGACAACTTTTCGCCTTCATAAACAAACCCATTATCAGGATTGATGACTGGTGGTGACGGCTCTAACGGAGGTTTTGGAGGACTCTCTCCCCCAGGTACAACTTCGGCATAACTGGAATTGGCATCGCCTAGCTTAACTTCATCATAAACGATAGCTCCAGCGTTGGTACTTCCTACATAGATTCCATGCTGTTGATAATATCTGCGATCTTTATATTTATTAGATCCGCACGCACCCTTGAACAAATTTTCTGGGTCCGGCCCCATCCATAGGTTCACATTTGATCCCGTTCGCTCAATAACCTGCTTGCCATTTACCCATATTTTCCAAAAGCCATCACTTTTATCTGAATATTTAAAATTCATAACCACATCAAACCATTTGTCTTTCTGTAATGGAAAGGTATAGGCTATCTCTTGGGCAGAGTTTGCATTCCTTTTTCCTGGCAGATTTAAATTTCTTGATGGCGTTAAATGTATACTGAACTCCTCCCTCATCCTTATCGAAAATCCATTCCCCCCTGCATAACCACAATATGGCTGTCCTTTAGGGCTATCGGCGTGATGTTGATGAATAAGTCCAAATCCAGTATTTGGCATTCCAGACGGGATGTAAAAACTAAACCCGGACCAATACTCTTTTCCCCAAATAAAATTACCTACATCTTTAAATGACCGTATTGGTACTATCTCGCAACGCTTGCCCTTATTGGCAGGCTTAGTCAGATATGCGGCATACTTGCCGCTACGTACAATATCGGACTGGATACGAAAATGTTTCTCCTTGTCGTAACACGTCGCCTCCTTTTGAGCTTCCACTGCACCCGTCTCAAAACCTTCATTATATACAACAGCTGCCTGGGCATTTGGAATCAGAACAAATAAACCGACAACACTTGAATTAAACCACTTCATAGTTAATCTCCGAAATTATTATGACTTACCTCATTTACTTCAATGACTATCGTATGGTTTGCACCCATAAAACGAGAGTTATAACTTAATTTGGTGCCTCTCTCAAGCCACTTTAAAGTTAGAGAGATGCTATGGGGGCGAAGGTAGCCCGAGTTGACGATCAATCACTCATCAGATTGGTAATATGAGCGTAGCGTCTGTGACCCGACAGAATTGAAAGAAACGAGGTTAATTATTTCTCTTAATTTTAGTTGATTTTGGGTTAAAATAACCCACTCATTATTCAGAATAACTATAAAAAATTAAGGAGTCTATATGTCGAATGAAGGTTTGGTGAAAAAATGGGATAAGCATTATAAAACCGCCTCGCATAGTTCAGCCTCGCGTGTTTTATTGGAAAACCAACATTTGTTACCCAACAATGGACTCGCTTTAGAAATTGCCTGTGGTCTGGGTAATAATGCTTTGTTGCTGGCTGAGCAGGGTCTGGAGACCCACGCTTGGGATATTTCTTCGGTAGGGATAGACCAACTACAGAATAAAGCTCAAGAAAAAGACCTGGCTATTATTGGCGGCGTACGCGATGCTGTGGCGAATCCACCGGCTGTCGCAAGTTTTGACGTGATTGTCGTAACCCATTTTTTAGATCGTAACTTGATACCCCATTTGTTAGCTGCGCTAAAACCGCAGGGCTTATTGTTTTACCAAACTTTCACTAAAACAAAAATTGATGACACAGGGCCAAAAAATCCTGATTTTTTATTAAACGACAACGAGTTGTTGTCACTGTGTGCACCCCTGCATCTCTTGGTTTACCGAGAAGAAGGCCAATGTGGCAATACCACTCAGGGATTTCGTAATCTAGCCATGTTGGTTGGCCAGAATCAACCCATGCCCTGAGGGCAACAAACCGCATTTAAAATAATTTATTTTTGCTCAGCATACGTTGTTATATTATTCGCAAATTGATCTATTCTTTTTTGGCATGCTGCATTGAAATCATGATTGCCCCAATAATAACCATAGCTTGTTTGCTCTTCATGCTGATAAGCAATCATATCAAATGAAAGTAAATCATAAATTTTTCGCCACGACCCTTCAATACCAGGCAGCAAATTCTTTGAAGTGCATTTCCTGTCCAACAGGAACCTTTATGCTTTCCAGATACTCCTGGAAAGAGAGAAAATCGATTTGTTGATCTTCGTTGTTATAGCCCGCACCGTAATAGAAATTTCTTGAGTTATGAACCAGATAGGGGGAACGAGTGACATAGAGCACCGCCCCCTCAGCTTCTTTCATTTTTAAGTTGTTATTTTATAATTTATTCTCGCTCCTAAATGAAACTTGACTTTTTCACCGCCGAACTGAGAATGGAAAGGCTCACAATAAGCCAAGCTAAAGTGCATAAAAATATAAACACTATACCCATGATGCTATATTTTTACATAAAGCAGCAACGTTAATTACTTTATTTAATAAAAAAACAGATAGAACGAAGTTCTATCGAAGCGCAGATTAAGAAGGCCTTCGGTGACGAATGTAGCGTCAAACCCAGGTTTGCGTAAACACGATGCTTATTGATAGGATCAAGTTTACGCCATTGCCAGATGAGCGGTTTAAAGCTTTACCGTAGTAAACTACTCCAGAATAACTTCTACTCTTCGGTTTTCTTGACGTCCAACCGCCGTCAAATTACTTGCTATAGGAGACGCACTGCCGTGATTTTCGATTTTAAGTTGCTCGCCTGGAACCCCCTGGCCACGAAAAAACTTCTCCACACTCACCGCTCTCGCTAAACTCACTTTATCATTCACTTGAACTGAACCGACACTGTCAGAATAGCCCACGATGTTTGCAATTTTATTGGTATCGCCTTGAAGAATCTCAGCAAAGGCAGACAAAGCAGACTTTTGTTGCGGTCCCAACACAGCCCCTCCCGTAGGAAAAGAAATCACCTTCTTTTCTTGCGCAACCGGACTGGACTCATCAATCGCACTCACGCTATCAGCGGCTTGATCTGTTTCCTTTATCGCAACGTGTGTTTCAACAACAGCCTGATTTCCCGTCGCCTCAAAAGTACCCTCGGATGCCCCAGCTCTCGTCGGGTCAGGCGGACTATCGGCATCATGAACAACCACCTCAGTTTTCTGAGCCATTTGTTCCGTTTGCGAAGCGGATTGTTGAGCGACCTCTCGAGTTAAGTTTTCCCAAACCGTAAAAAAAGAAACCCCGGAAATAAAAAGGAAAAGAAGGAAAATAAATGTGAACGCTTTCTTCATCTGGTCTACCCCGCAATAAAAACAAGAATCCAATCTCTACTTACTTAAATACACTCGCCATAATTATTTTAACATTTATTGGTCTTTTTCGCGTGACTCCGCGTTGCAGCTCCAGTCACAATAGCGCACTATACTCGTCTCGCTGCGCCTTGATTCACACAAAAAATCTTGCAGAAATTGAGTTAAAATAATTATGCTGGGACACTTACCAACAACCGTTCAGAAACGACGAAATGAGCGTGTGATCACTTCCTTTAAATTAAGGCTAAAGTAGTATTCTGTACCTAAAATGATCGGAAAAAATATGCAAAAAGGGGATAAGTTTATCATCATTCTCGCCATTATTTTAATTGGATATCTATACAATACTATGGGTTTTTATCACGGTATCGCCCAGGAAGCGAGGATCATTACCCCCGGACAAAAAGACATCATCATTCCTCTCACCAGGAATGCCAGTTTTACGGTCGAAGGCCCCTTAGGCAGCAGTATGATTGTGGTGAAAAATGGCAAGGCACGTTTCACCCGTTCACCTTGCCAAGGGCAGCAATGCGTTAGAAGTGGTTGGTTAGAACGAAATGGAACATTCGCCGCCTGCTTGCCTAATCGGGTATCACTTTTCCTTAGTGATCCAGAACAAACCTATGACACAATTAATTTTTAGACTTTAGCTTTTAGAGTATACTGCCGATCTGTTGAAGAGTTTCTCTAAAACCTAACAAACACAGTTGATCCCGATGGATAACATTTATGCTCTGTCCCCTGGGTACAAGCTCTTGATCCGCCTGACGCTGCGGAAAAATGTCTGATCATAATTAAAAGTGACGACGATTTTTCCCGCTACGTTATTCGAATCAATACCTTGCTCTATACGCCCTGGAAAAGGTGCCCTTGAGATACATTCGCATCCAACTGCGTTTTTTAGGCTAAACATATATACACTCGTGACGATTGAGATTGATGACAACAACGCAGAAGCTGAATACATGCAAAGAAGATCATATTGTTGCGTGGTTAGCAGCGTTAGCAATATCGATCCACATACTGGAAAGCGCACTTCCCAGCCCCTTACCGGGTGTCAAACCCGGTTTCGCTAACATCATTACCGTCACCGCCTTTCTTCTGTACGGCTGGCGATCAGCGGCATGGATTAGCGGACTGCGTGTATTAATCGGTAGTTTATTAATTGGCAGTTTTCTTTCACCCACTTTTTTACTTAGCTTATCCGGTGCCGTCGCAAGCATGGCGATGTTGATCCTGCTTGGCACAATCAATAACTCCCTCTTTGGCCCAATCAGCTATTGCGTTACAGCAGCCCTGGCGCATATGGCTACTCAAATTGGCATCGCCTATCTATTTTTTATTCCTCACCCAGGTTTATTTCAACTGATGCCTTTCCTGATGACCATTGCATTAATTACAGGAATAGCCAGTGGTTATATTGTTAATGCCTGTCTAAAGACGATAACGAGAGACCATCAACATGAGCAGTAATACTCAATATAATGATAAAGGAATTTCAGAAACCGACCGAATGGGGGTCACCATCATTTTTGCCGTTGTTGCCCACGCATTGGTCATCCTGGGTCTCACTTTTGATTATCAAAGGCACGACTCCGAAGCTCATACTTTTACTAACCTTGATGTGACTTTAGTCAACACCGTCAGCGACGAAACACCCGATAAAGCCGATTACTTAGCTCAATCCAATCAAAAGGGAAGTGGCAATACCACCGAAAAAGGTCGTGCACAAAGTCCACCGGAGGCTGCGCCTGACATCCTGCCCAGCCCAGGGAATGCAGCCCAGATTCGAGCACCCGTTGAAGCCAGCCAAGCTCTTCATCAACAAAGCAGAGAAGCGCTAACGATAAAAAATGCGGAAACACGCATTTTTGCTGGTGAAGATGAAAAAAAGGAAGACCAGACCGTTCCCGTTGCCGCAGAACTCATTAAACGCAGCCTGGAAATGGCTCAGCTTGAGGCTGAACTTGCGGAGTTAAGCAGCGTTTATGCGCAACAACCCCGCTCTAAACTTCTGATACCCAATACCATGAGTCATCCAGAGGCCGCCTATCTGGATGCCTGGCTTAAAAAAGTGGAACTGATTGGTAATATGAATTATCCAGAAAAAGCCAAGCGCAGCAACCTATCTGGAAACCTTCTTCTCATTGTTGCTATTAACCGGGATGGCTCACTCAACAACATTGAATTGATGCGCTCCTCTGGATACCAAATATTAGATGATGCCGCCATTCGTATTGTTAAACTTGCCGCACCTTATGCCCCTCTGCCTAAATCGGTTTTAGAACAAGCGGACATCTTGAAAATACCTCGCACATGGCAGTTTATGAGTGGCAACACCCTGAGCACCCGATAGCATTATCGATCTGCTTAGGAACATGCACGTAATAAAGCACTTATTTCTACCCTCTCTAAACTCTGGTATAGTTAAATTATGGCTTTTTCAGACACCTGCTTTACTAACCAGTTTCTCATTGCGATGCCAGGTCTGAGTAACCCCCAATTCCATCATAGTGTTGCTTATGTCTGCGAACATAACGAAGAGGGCGCAATGGGCATCATTATTAATCAGGTATTGGATATCAAGCTGGGAGAAGTACTCAGCCAAATGAACATTGCGGTCACTGCTCCCCACATTAAGGAACAAGCCATCTACCTAGGAGGGCCGGTGCAGCCAGAACGCGGCTTTGTTTTACATCGTCCTTCAACCCAATGGAGTAGCATGTTACAACTTGACTACGAAATTGCAATCACCACATCCAAAGATATTTTAAGTTCCATAGCACAAGGAAAAGGCCCTAACAACACACTTATTGCCTTAGGTTACGCAGGATGGGGCCCCGGCCAACTGGAAAAAGAAATGGGGCAAAATGCATGGCTTTCCGGACCAGCAGATGAATCCATTCTGTTTCGCACCCCAAGTGAACAACGTTGGGAAGCGGCAGCGGCACTGATGGGCGTAGACCTCAATTTTATCTCTAACGACATTGGACATGCCTGAACCTCAAACGGTACTGGGTTTTGACTACGGTTTACGACGCATTGGTACCGCCGTCGGTCAAACGCTAACTGCCACCGCAACACCGGGTGTGACTCTACTCGCAAACCAAGGCAAACCAGATTGGCAAGCCATCTCACAGCTGATTGATGATTGGCAACCTACTGCATTAATTGTCGGCCTCCCCCTCAACATGGACGATTCTGAACAACAACTCACCGCTGCCGCAAGACGCTTCGGCAACCAGCTTCACGGTCGTTATCGACTTCCCGTTTATTTTGCAGATGAACGACTCACCTCAAAAGAAGCGGCATGCCAATTGGGGTTTACCCCGCACAGTACAAAAAAACGAAAATTAAAGCGTGCGGATGTCGACAGCTTGGCTGCCAAACTTATTATTGAAACCTGGTTTGATACGCTCTAAACTTTAGTTCGATGTGTTCGATATATACCCGTAGCGCTTGAAATTTAGGTGTGATTGCACGCCTAAACTTTAATCTCTACGAACATAATACAGGCGTCCTGACAAGGAATAAAAAAATTTCTCATGTACGAAAAAATCAAAGAAAAAATTCTAATTGAACTGATTGACGAATTGGAAAGCGATACACTGATACTACCCAGTTTACCGGAAGTTGCGCTCCGGGTTAAAGATATCGTTGACGACCCCAATGCGACATCAAAGCAACTGGCGGAAGCCATTAGCAGCGATGCAGCGCTGGCGACACGTCTGATTCAACTCGCTAACAGCCCACTACTGAGAGGAGGACAGCGCGCCGATAGTCTCAACATGGCCATTACCCGCATGGGCAACTCCATGGTAAAAAATTGTGTGCACAGCCTGTTAGTCAAACAAATGTTTCAACCCAAAACAAAAAAAACTGAGCAGAGATTTCAACTGTTTTGGGCGCATAGCACTGAGGTTGCTGCAATCAGCTTTTCCCTCGCCACCATAGCCAGGCTACGACCTGACGAAGCACTATTAGCCGGTTTGATCCATGATATTGGTGCCTTACCCATTATGATGCGAGCAGAAAATACACCTGAATTGCTAGAAAACAGCCAAATTCTTGATGAAGTGATTGATGAACTCCATGCTCGGCTTGGCAAGGAAATACTCAGGCGATGGGACTTTCCCAGCGAACTGGTTGCGGTCGCGGCAGAGCATGAAAACCTGACCTATAACATGAGCCCAAAAGCCAACCTGATCGACGTTGTAACGGTCGCTAACTTGCAAAGTTACACAGGTAAAAATCATCGCCTAAGCGAAACAGACTGGAATGATGTTCCCGCATTTGCCAAGCTTAATATCACCACAAATTACGATGACTTTGAGTTCGACGAAGAGGATAATTCAATCAAAGAGGTACAACAAGCACTACGAGGGTAAAGGGTAAAAAATAGAGACACTCTATAATACCCTATTAAGCTGCATAAATTGTAACCCAGAACCCTTTCACTGCTTTTATAGCTATCTATACGCGCTAACACCTAAATTCATAACGCCATGGGTACATCCGACTCTAAAAGTGCCTGAGCCTAATTTTTTATGCAACGATAGGGCTATAACTTCCCTGCGCTACAACTGAAAACATGCGATAATCCAACCATTGCTGGACACGGATGTACCCTCAGAAATGAATGAACAAATCAATGTAGATGATCTCATTAAACAGTTAGCAGATCGCACCACACACTTTTTGAAAAATAAAAATATCGATCACCCGCTCGTCGTCGGCATTCATACCGGCGGAGTCTGGGTTGCCAAAAAAATTCATCACGCGCTACAACTAGACTCTCCGTTGGGACAACTGGATATCTCATTTTATCGCGATGACTTCACTAAAATTGGCATCAACCCTCAGGTCAAACCTTCTCATTTACCGTTTGCAATAGACAATCAGCATATTTTGTTGGTGGATGATGTTTTGTCTACCGGGCGCACGATCCGCGCAGCCTTGAACGAACTCTTTGATTATGGTAGACCCGCTTCAATAACACTGGTTGTATTAATCGAGCGCGATGGCCGTGAACTCCCTATACAGGCAGACCTCGCAGGAAAACATATTTCCTTAGCTCCAGGCCAACACATCAAATTACAAGGCCCCGACTCTTTAAGCCTAGTGTTATCGTAATAGTTTATAGCGACAGATGAAAAAAAGAAATTTGCAACTCGACCCAAATGGAAAACTGAGACACTTCCTAACGATAGAGGGTCTCTCTCGGGCAATGATCATTGACGTTCTTGACACCGCAGAGTCTTTTGCCGGTGTCACCCGTCGCACAGTAAAAAAAGTACCCCTGCTAAGAGGACGCACGGTGGTCAATCTTTTTTTTGAAGCCAGTACCCGCACCCGAACCACCTTTGAGCTGGCGGCAAAACGACTTTCTGCTGATGTACTCAACATTCAAATGGCCGCTTCAGCAACGACTAAAGGCGAAACTTTGCTTGATACACTGGCAAACTTTGAAGCCATGCAATGCGACATGTTTGTCGTCCGCCATAATCGTAGCGGTACCGCACATTTTATCGCTCGCCATGTCGCACCCCATATCAGCGTCATTAATGCCGGCGATGGCAGTCATGCTCATCCCACACAAGCCATGCTGGACATGTTCACCATCCGCCGTATAAAAGGCGACTTTTATCCTTTATCTGTCGCTATTGTGGGTGATATTGCTCATTCTCGAGTCGCACGATCACAAATTCATGCCTTAACCACATTGGGCGTCAATGAAGTTCGTGTCATCGGCCCAAAAACACTGATGCCAAAAGACATCAAGGCACTGGGCGTCCATGTTTATCACAACCTGGAAGCGGGGTTACGCAATGTCGATGTTGTCATCATGTTGCGCCTGCAACGTGAACGTATGGACAGCGAATTACTTCCTGGAGAGTTAGAGTATTACCAACAATACGGCCTGACAAAAGAAAAGCTGGAAGCCGCAAAAGCAGATGCCATGGTCATGCATCCCGGCCCGATTAATCGCGGGGTGGAAATTGAATCTGCGGTTGCAGATGGCCCCCGTTCAGTCATATTGCAACAGGTCACTCACGGTATCGCCATTCGCATGGCCGTGATGTCAATGACCATGGGATCAGGGCCAAACCTGGGGACTGAGACATGAAGATAGTCATAAAAAATGGACGTGTTATCGACCCGGCCAATAACATCGATGAAATTAATAATTTGTACATCGTTGACGGCATCATTTCTGCCATAGGCTCATCACCTCCCGCTCACTTTGTTGCTGAACAAAAAATAGAGGCTTCAGGTCTTGTCGTTTGTCCAGGACTGGTTGATTTGGCGGCCCACCTGAGAGAACCAGGAGAAGAACACAAAGCAACGATTGCCAGTGAAACAAAAGCAGCGGTGAAGGGAGGGATTACAACACTATGCTGCCCGCCCAATACAACTCCAGTTATTGATACCACCGCAGTTGTCGAACTGATTCATCATAAAGCAGAGCTGAGTGGGCGAACTCGTATTCATCCCCTCGGCGCGATGAGCAAAAAACTCGAAGGTCAAAAACTAAGCAATATGGCCGCTCTGAAAAACGCCGGCTGTGTTGGCATCAGCAATCACTGGTTCCCGCTAAAAAACACACTGGTACTACGCCGGGCTCTGGAATATGCTGCCACTTATGATTTAACTGTTTTTCTATATCCAGAAGACCCTCATTTACGCAACGATGGATGCGCGCATGAAGGCATCGTCAGCACCCGACTTGGCTTACCCGGCATCCCTGAATCTGCAGAAACAACCGCCCTTGCACAGCAACTCATTCTGATAAAAGAAACCGGGGTACGCGCCCACTTCTGCCGTCTCTCTTCTGCTCAAGCGGTCACTATGATTGCCGATGCTCAACAAGCCGGTCTGACGGTGACAGCCGATGTCGCAGTACACCAACTACAGCTCTGTGAAATCGACCTGTCCGACTTTGACAGCCACTGCCACGTACGCCCACCACTGCGTACCCAGCGCGACCAACAAGGACTCAACAACGGCCTAGTGAACCGAGTCATATCCGCCATCTGTTCCGACCACCAGCCCCATGAAGCCGATGCTAAACTCAAACCATTTAGTGATACCGAACCCGGCATTGCCGGTCTCGAAACCTTGTTGCCACTCAGCTTGAGACTCTTCCATGAACAACGACTCTCGCTGCCCGAAGTCCTCTCTAAAATAAGTTCGGAGCCCGCGCGTATTTTGCAAATTTCTGCAGGTACGCTGGGTATTCAGAGTGCGGCAGATATTTGTATTTTTGACCCTGACCATTACTGGGAAATCACCCCCGAATCCTGGCTGAGCCAAGGCTACAATACCCCTTTTATCGGCTGGGAACTCAAGGGACATGTCACGCACACCTTCATTAATGGTAAGCTAGTCTACCAATACCAACCGTAACCGATAATCATGCCACCGTTAAATTCATGCTAAATCAAAGAAACAGCATTCACGTCGAAGAAGCTGAAATTATCACACACCAACCCTTCGCCGGAAAACAATTCTATTTACAAGTTAAGTCACCACAAATTGCGACCCTTGCGACGCCCGGAAGCTTTGTTCAGTTGCGCTGCGCTGCATCGCTGCCACTACGACGCCCCCTGTCTATAATGAAAACCCATCCAGACAGTGGCACGGTTGATTTCATCTACAAAGTCGTCGGCAAAGGCACACAATTATTAAGCAAGCAAAATACGGGATCTACGCTTTCTCTTCTCGGGCCAATAGGCCAACCCTTCACCTTAGACCCAAAATTCAGCCTGCCTTTACTGATTGGTGGCGGTGTGGGCATTCCACCCATGGTCTTTTTAAGCGATCGATTACGCAAACAAAGCAAGCATTATAATCCACTGGTTATTATGGGATCTGAAGTGCCCTTCCCCTTCACACCGACACCATCGCAATATATGGTGCCTGGATTACCCGACGGCGTCATCGCCGCTATGCCTTTACTTGAAGACTGGGGAATCACCAGCCGACTGGCCACCTTACAGGGCTACCCAGGCTGTTTTGAGGGTTATGTCACTGATCTGGCCAAAACCTGGCTTGACAAGTTAACATCCGAACAACAGCAAAAAGTCGCTGTTTTTGCCTGCGGACCCCATCCTATGTTAGCAGCTGTCAACAACATGGCCAAAGCATTTCAACTACCCATACAGGTCTCGCTAGAAGAATTCATGGCCTGCGGGGTCGGCGGATGCGCAGGGTGTACCGTCCCCATCCAAACCCCCCAAGGCCTGGCCATGAAGCGGGTCTGTGTGGACGGCCCCGTGTTCAATGGCCATGACGTGGTATTCTCATAAAATTTCTAAAGGGCGATAACAATGCATGCCACTCTACCTTTATTACAAAAAACGGACTTCCCGCCTCTGAAAAGAAAAAACCTGGAAACGCTACAGGTCAACCTGGGCTATCTCTGCAATCAGTCCTGCGTTCACTGTCATGTCAATGCAGGACCTAAGCGAACTGAACTCATGTCGCTGGATAATATCGAGCATATATTAAATTTTTTACGCAACAACCCTCGTATTCAAACCCTGGATTTAACGGGCGGCGCTCCGGAAATGAACCCGCATTTTGAATACCTAGTAAAACAGGCAATAGCCCTGAAGGTACACGTAATAGATCGTTGCAATCTAACTATTTTGTGTGAGCCGGGCTATGAACAGCTTGCTGATTTCCTCGCCCAACAAAAAGTTGAAATTACCGCTTCACTACCTTGTTACCTTGCCGACAATGTCGACAAGCAACGCGGTAAAGGCACTTTTTTGGCCAGCATTCAAGGCCTGAAAAAACTCAATGAACGGGGCTATGGTCAACCCAACTCAGGGTTGATTTTAAATTTAGTTTTTAACCCTCAAGAGACGAACCTCCCGCCCCCTCAAGAAGAACTAGAACACACCTATAAACAACATTTATGGGATGAGTTCGACATTAAATTCAACTACCTTTTTACCATTGCCAATATGCCCATACAACGTTTTGGTAGCACCTTAGTCTCGCAAGGTCGCTTTGACAGCTATATGCACACGTTGAAAACGGCCTATAAAAAAAGTAATTTGGATTCCGTCATGTGTCGCACTTTGCTGAGCATAGACTGGCAGGGCTACACCTACGACTGCGATTTCAACCAGATGCTGGGTCTTAATTTGCAGGCTCAAGACACAATGCGCAGCCACCTCAGCAAACTCTCTCCGGCCGTGTTAGAAAACAACGCCATTGTCATTGGCGACCATTGTTACGGCTGTACAGCGGGCCAGGGCAGTAGTTGCGGTGGCGCATTAAACGAATCATGATTAAGGAGCAGACACGTAATAACTTTCGGACTTGAGACTCAGGTTTAGTTTGTCTTTGCCTGTCGTTCAATCACAAAAATTACCCCATGCCCATTCCTAAGCACCCTCTTTCTATTATCATCTTTGCCAAGGCGCCCGTAGCCGGTCAGGTTAAAACTCGACTGATTCCTTATCTTCAAGCAGAGCAAGCTACGGCTTTACATCAAAACCTGGTCAAACACACCTTATCTATGGTCACTAAAAACAGGCAAAACAATGTTGAGTTGTGGTGCACACCTGATGTTCAGCACCCTTTTTTTAAGCTCTGCGAACAAAGATATAATGTCGCCCTAAAAAAACAACAAGGAACAACACTCGGTGAACGCATGACTCATGCTTTCAATGAAACGCTACAGTACAGTCGTTTTGCTATTATTCTGGGGACGGATTGCCCCATTTTGAATATTTCAGATATAGAGCATGCACTGGAAAAATTACAGCACGCTTATGATGCCGTTATTTCACCAGCAGAAGATGGAGGCTACGCCCTATTAGGACTCGCTGCCCCCCAACCTGAGATTTTTAAAGGGATCAACTGGGGACACGAGAACGTGCTTTCACAAACACGACAAATCATAAACAAAGAAAAACTCCGTTATTGCGAACTAGACACACTCTGGGATATCGATCGTCCTGAAGACTACGAACGATTAAAAATACATCCGGGATTAAAACATCTATGTGGAAGATCATGATGCCAAGTGATATACTGTACGGCTTCATACTATCTGTAATAATTACGGATGGCTTACCGAACTGGCAGATACAGTACAGCAATCATGGCAACGGAAAAAATCATCATCAAGGGCGTCACAACCAACGGCGATAAATTCCGTCCTAGTGATTGGGCTCAGAGGCTCGCAACCGCCGTAGGAACACCAGGGCCTGGAAGGCGAATTAAATATCACCCGAAAGTACAAGTTGCATTAATAGAGGGTATAAATTGTGTTGTGGTTGCCAAAGACTTGGAACAAGAAGCGCCTATGCTGTATTCATTTTTAACTGATTTTGCTATTACAAACCACCTTCAAATGGAAAATTACTGAGGGTTCGTCTGTCTACCCGCCATTAACCACGCATATCGTAGTCGCGACTATCTGGCCGCGAATATATCATTGCAAATAACCTATGCCTCTGCGTCAGGCCAGTTCTTTATATAATTCATCAACAGTTTATTTTCAAATTCTGTTTTTGTCAGTAAGGCTTCCACCACGTCACTCATAGAAATGATACCTGAAAATCCCCCTCCATTGTCTACCACAGGCAAGTGGCGAATGCGGTGCTGTGTCTCGTTATTAATCATCATCTCCATGGCGTGATCCAAAGTAGACTCAGCATCACAGGTCACTAAATGGGTAGACATAACTTCAGAGACCTTGAGTGCAAATAATTTGTCGCCATGCTCAGCAACGGCATACATCACATCTCGCTCAGTCACAATACCGTGAGGCTTGCCATTTTGGAGAATAATCAATGAGCCAATACGATTATCGGTCATTGTCGTAATAGCCTCAGAAAGCAAACTGTCTGCTTCGATAATATAATTACCCGCATTTTTGCTATTCAGTATGTGTTCTACATTCATAAAATTTACGCCTTTCAAACCAATATATACGCCATATTATCACGTATTCTTTAAAAAAATCAGCCCGAAACAAAAATCAGCCTCAAAGCATCAACACGTACTTTCGCACCACTAATATAAGCATGTAAACTGCGAACACGATTCTGCAAATATACCAACTCTTCATCTCTAATATTTGGATTCACTGATTTCAACACACTAAGCCTCTGAATTTCTTCAGACAACGTCGCAATCATCGTTTTTCCCGCAACGGCTGTCATGCCATCAAGTCGTTTATTTGCTATTTTATGGCTAATTTTAATCATTTTTTCAATTTGTGTCATTTGCTCTTTCACCACTTGCTGCACTGCCATCGGGTCAATACCATGATCCACTACTTTGCTATTGACTGAAACGTGATCTAATGTGCCACTATAATCATTCAATTTGTCATCTATGATGACACGCAATACGTTCTGTGAAAGATATTGACCGACCTGGCAGGCTTTGGGCGCAGGACATTCCACAACATAGTTAACCTCTAAAAATAGAGTACTTTTGCCAATGTCTTCTCCTTTACCATCAATGACCACGACAGATGTATTTCCTGTTTCACTACCCGAAATCCATTCCATCAACGAAACAATCATAGGGTGCTCCCAACTTAGATATAAAATATCTTCTCGGGATAACGCCAGATCACGATCAAACGTAACCGTAACACCGTCATCAATAAGATAGGGTACGCCTGAAATAGACATATGACTACCTGGCTTGACAATGTAAGCCAATGATGAATGATCCTCCATTTCAATGCCCGCACAATCGAAAAGCAATGCGACATAATCTTGTAGTTCTGCTTGATCACCATATTTTTCCGCTTGAGCAAGCAATAAGGTCGATCGCGCTATGTTATGGGAATTGAGTTCCAATAAACGATCCCGTCCCTCGGCCATCAAACCTGCCAGCTTGCGATGTAAGGTAGCCGCCTCCTTTATCAGTGTGTCCACAAGGGACACATTATGCTTACCCCCGACAGCAAGCCTGATCAATAGCTTGCGTAACCGTTCTCCCAGCCGCACATCAACTTCATAACGAGCCGCACTCGTATGCGTAAACGCCTCCAGCCCCTCGTGATACCAACGAAATAAAGCCTCATAAACCGACGCCTGGAAATAGGGAACATGTAGTTGAATTTCCGAGCGCTGACCAATACGATCCAGGCGACCAATACGTTGCTCCAACAAATCAGGGATCAGTGGCAAATCAAACAAAATTAGATGATGAGAAAATTGAAAATTTCGTCCTTCGCTGCCAAGCTCGGAACATATCAGTATTTGCGCACCCTGCTCGGTTTCAGCAAAATAAGCTGCCGCTCTGTCGCGCTGTACAATGCTCAAGCCTTCATGAAAAACAGCGACGCGTATCCTGCCATAATCGCGCACCGCCTGCTCTAAATCCAGTACAGTTTGTGCCGAGCTGCAAATCAATAATATTTTTTCACCTGGAGATGCCGTCACAAAATTCAGCAACCAATCCACCCTGGGATCTATGGCCAGCCAGTTTTTTTTACCACCGTCACTGAACAAACGTTCTGGACAAATAATAGGTGAAAGCGCTTGGTCATACGACACTTCTGCTTCGAGTTGCTTGGCATAAACGGACAATAAAGAACGATAAAGCTCTGGCAGAGGCAATGGATAAGCATTTAAAATTCGTTTAGGGAACCCCCCTACAGTTCGCCTGCTATTGCGAAACAGTATTCTACCTGTACCATGCCGATCCAATAATGCTCGAATTGCTTGCGCCTGGCTTACCGCATTCAACTGCACCGGTTTTTTTTCATCTGTAGCGCCAAAGATAGCTTCATAGTCTTTACCTAACAAGGTACGCAAACTACTTCGAGCCTGCTCATTCAATATTTGCTTTTCCATTATGCTGGCAACCGCACCCGCAATAATGCCGTATTCTTGCTCTTCTTTTAAAAATAACTGAAGATCAAAAAAGCGATCTGGGTCTAACAAACGCAATCGTGCAAAATGACTGGCATGACCCAATTGGTCTGGCGTTGCAGTCAACAGTAATATCGCTTGGGTCTGAGCGGCCAATTTTTCGATAATGACATATTCAGGGCTGGGTTTATTTTCTTCCCATTGCAAATGATGTGCTTCATCAACGATGAGCATACCCCATTCTCCTGCAAGCACCTGCTCCTGGCGTAATCTTGATTCGGCCAAAAACTCCAGACTACATAGTACTAGTTGCTCACTGAGAAAGGGAGACAATCCATCATCTTCAGATGCCTCGCACCGCTCCTCATCGAATAAACTGAACTGCAGGTTAAAACGTCTCAGCATTTCAACCAGCCACTGAAAACTCAAGCTCTCAGGCACCACGATTAATGCTCGTCCTATTTTTCCCGTTAATAGTTGTTGATGTAAAATCAAGCCCGCTTCAATGGTCTTTCCCAGGCCCACTTCATCCGCCAGCAAAACACGTGGTGCATAACGCTGCGCAACCTCATGCGCAATATACATTTGATGTGGCAACAATGCAGTGCGGACACCGCTCAGCCCATAAACTGCTGATGCCTGCTTATTTGCGCGCAGTTGTTGCGTAGCATAACGTAATTGATAGGCACGATCACTGTCGATCAAACCAGCAAAAAGACGGTCTTGAGGTTTATTAAATTGGATGGTGTCACTCAATGCAACTTCAGATATTTCAATAGGGCTCCCCTCTTCCTGAAACCCATAGTACGTCAGTACCCCCTGCTGTTCTTCAACCTCAGAGACCAGAAAAACCATCCCGTCCCGGCATTCGACCCCATCACCTGGCTTAAATTTAACTCGTGATAACGGTGTGTTGTTAATTGCATATCGGCGCTGTTCATCCACCGCTCTAAATTGCAAGGTTACTACGCGAAAATCAACGTCCACCACCGTACCCAGCCCCAACTCAGACTCCGTGTCACTCACCCAACGTTGCCCTACAACAAACACAGCCATCAAACACCTATAACTATTATCTATGACAATTAAGATTAGGCCTGATTATACGCTGTCTTTGCTCGTCATTTCGACTGGCCATAAAATGAAGAAGAGGCACAGTGCCCCGAACCCTAAACACTTTGAGCCTACCCTAAATAGCTACATAATGAGT
>VAPL010015749.1_pt1 | contig 17836 bp, 15 predicted proteins | sample 3395061 | NCBI WGS metagenome assembly VAPL01 (sample SAMN08290444, study PRJNA428436) | hydrothermal vent metagenome | isolation source: Deep-sea hydrothermal vent chimney 2 | place: Pacific Ocean: Juan De Fuca Ridge | depth 2182 m m | reverse complement strand
TTTTTGTCATGGCGATAGAATATGACGGTACGTCAAAAAATGTCAACAAGTTTATTAGTTAGACGAATGTATTATTATGCTCGGGCTCATTCTCAGATCTAGTTTGAGAGTCCAGGTGCTTGTTTAATAAAGGTATTACTGGAAAGTTGCTGCAGCATAAAATGCGCAACATTTTTTCGGGAAATGCTCAAACTCAGGCTTTTATCGTCATCAGGGAAATCAAACCGGTATTTCTCGGTTGCTTGATTATCTGTAAATGCGGCGGGCCGAACCAGTGTCCAGTCAAGTGAACTGTTCTTTACAATGGTTTCCTGTATTGCATGATCTTTAAATACGTTACGTAAGATTAGCCCGAACATAATGGTTTTCCAGTATAAATTTAGATTGTTATAGCTGTCACCCATTCCCAGTGTGGTCTGGCAGATCAGACGTTTTATGTTGAGCTGAGTCATTGCCTTCACAATATTATAGGTGCCGGTAGAGCGCACATCGCCGCTTAACTTTTTTGAACCGAGGGTGATAAGAACTGCATCGCAGCCTTTTATGGCTTCTGCAACGCAATTAAATTGAAACACATCACCTGCAAAATAAATCAAATTTGGATGATCGATATTAAGATTATGAGGATTACGAGCAAATGCGATAACCTGATGCTGGTTGTCCAGTGCCTGTGTTACGAGGTGGCGGCCAATGCTGCCGGTTGCTCCGAAAATGATAATTTTCATATTGATCTCCTGATTACTTTACACAGTGTCAATTGACTGTTTTTTGATTAGGCGCTAAACTTTACATCATGTCAAGTAAAAGTAATGAAACAAGAAACCGCATTCTCGATGCCGCCTGGAAATTATTAGAAGCCGGCCAGGGGCAGGGTGTGCGTATGTCTGATATTGCGAAGCAGGCGGGCATCAGTCGGCAGGCGCTTTACCTGCATTTTAGTAAGCGCTCAGAGCTACTGATTGCCACCACCCGCTATATTGATGAGGTAAAGAATGTAGAAGCGCGGCTGGAAGCCAGTCGCCTTGCATCAGGTGGACGTGAAAGGCTGAATGCTTATATCGATGCCTGGAGTCATTACATACCGGAAATTTATGGTGTCGCCCGGGCATTATTATCGATGAAAGAAACAGATGAGGCAGCAGCGATGGCGTGGGATGACCGTATGTCGGCATTTCGCGAGGGCTGTGAAGCTGCAATAACTGCACTGCATAAGGATGGCGAGCTTATGCCGGTTTACTCTGTTCAGCAGGCAACCGATATACTCTGGACGTTATTATCAGTAAGAAACTGGGAACAGTTTACGGTTGACTGTGGCTGGTCTCGAAAAAAATACAATGAGACCACGAAGTTACTGGCTCACCAAATATTCGTAACTGATAAAATCCCCGACTAATTAGATAAATAATATTTTAAAAAGAAATAGATATGCAATATGATTTTAAAGATCTGGCTTATGTTTACGCAAAGCCCGTGGCTAAAGGACGTCTGAAAGCGCAGAACAGTGATTTTCGGGTAGATGAAATTATGCCGATAGAAACTTCCGGTGAAGGTGAGCATTTATGGATGCTGATAGAAAAGGACGGTTCTAATACAGATTGGGTTGCTCAGCAACTGGCAAAACATGCCGGGGTTAAATCCATGGCGGTGAGCTATGCTGGGATGAAAGACCGGCATGCGATTACGACTCAGTGGTTTAGTCTGCATTTACCGGGGATGGAAAATCCGGATTTTTCAACGTTAGAAACCGATGAATTTAAAATTTTAAAAATGTCACGTCATAATCGAAAACTGAAACGAGGGGCACTATCCGGAAACCGCTTTCAAATTTGTATTACAGAATTAAGCGGGGATACTCAATTACTTGAAGAAACATTACAGATTATCAAAAAACAGGGTGTACCTAACTATTTTGGTGAGCAGCGCTTTGGGCGTGAGATGGGTAATCTCAGCAAAGCTGAAAAAATGTTTAACCGGGAGCTCAAGAAAGTTAAAAAGCAGCAGCGTGGTTTATATTTATCATCGGCACGTTCATGGATCTTTAATCAGGTTTTATCCGCCCGTATTCAGCAGCAAAGCTGGTTGTCACCGATGGCGGGCGAAGTCTATATGTTAAATGGCAAGTCGGCCTGTTTTATTAGTGAAAACAATGATGAAGAAGTGCTGCGCTTACAGAATAAAGAAATTAATTTAACCGCCTGTTTATGGGGCGAAGGTGAAAGCATGTCAAAAGATGATGTGCTAAAGCTTGAACAGAATATTGCAACGGATTTTAAAAACTTAGCTGATGGACTGGAGTCTGCCAGATTAAAACAGGAACGACGTTCAATGAGGCTGGTGCCTGATAATTTAAGCTGGGATTTGTCTGATAATGCACTGGAGATAAAATTTGATTTGCCAGCGGGGACTTTTGCAACAATGGTGTTACGTGAGTGTATCACCGTAAGTGCTTAGATCTTGTAGGCGTTAGCTTTAGATGATGATAATAAAACGCGATGTAAAGCGAGTTGTTTAATTTAATAATTCTGCTCGCTTCTCATGGCAGAATATTTCATCAGCTAAAGCTAACTCCAACGTGTTGTTATTTAAAATTAATTATATTTTTTTACTGGCTCCAGTGGTTTTATGTCGTCAGAAAGTCATTTATCTATATTACTGAATATACATCTGAGCAACCCCCGCAATATTGTCTTCTGCAAAGCCATTTTTAATAGCCAGTTTGTAGTTTAAGTGTGATGCAATAATAGTTGGGGTTTTAGCGTTGAGTTGTTCAGCCAGATTAAGCAGATAGGAAAAATCTTTCTCAACTAAATTAATGGGAAAAAAAGGTTCGAAGTTTTCTCTGGCAATCAAATTACCTATACCCTGCAGAGCCAGGCTGGTAGTGGGAAGTTGATTAAATAAATGTATGCTTTGCTGTTTATCAATACCGGCTTTTTGTAACAGACCAAGTACTTCACTTAGTGCCGTTACCTGCGTGCCAAAATATGCATTCACCGCTAGTTTCATGGTGGCGCCATTACCGCTTTTTCCCAGATAATGAATGGCGGATGAAAGTTTTTCTAACACACATCTGGCCTTATCTAATATGGCATTGCTGCCGCCAACCAGAAAGATAAGTGAAGCTGTTTCTACCTGAGGTCTTGATCCTAAAACCGGGGCATCTAAAAAATCTCTACCGTACTTTTTAAACGCAGAACTCAGCCTGCATATACAGTTTACAGATAAGGTGCTGGATTCAATTGCAATGGCATTATTTTTCATGGCTAACAGGGCGCCAACTTCAGAATTTAACCAGACAAACTCTGCTGCGCTATCATCACTTACCATACTTATAATCAGATCGGCATTTGATACTGCCTGGGCTGGTGTTTCAAAATAAATTGCACCTTGTTTAATTAGTTCAGTTTGATGGTTTTTACTGCGGTTATAAATTGAAAGCTTATAGCCTTCATTAATAAGTTTGTGGGCTATGCGGGAGCCCATTGCGCCCACCCCTAAAATACAGATATTTTTAATCATAATATGTATCCATTCCTAAATGTTTAATGCGCTTAATATGGCCGCGGGTTGAATGCGTTTGCGATAGTCTCCGCCCTCAGATTCGGCAAATGTTACGATACCTTCGGGGCTGATAATAAAGGTGGCTGAGACCGGTAGTTCTGCGGAACGGTCATCATAAAAACTATAAAAGTCATAACCCAGATCAGCCATTGCCTGAATCGGTTCATCAGCATTTCTAAATACCCGGGTAAACTGGCGGGCAACTTTATTGCTAGCATCGCTTAATACTTCGTATTGCAGTTCAGCGTTTTCGATGCTGGCTTTTGAGTTATCAGGCGTCATCGGGGAAATAGCCAGCAGGCTTGCGCCAGCCTGCTTTATTTGCGGAAGAATATCCTGTAAAAGTTTCAAATGTAAATTACAGTATGGGCACCAGGCGCCGCGATAAAAATTAAGTACCACCGGTCCCTGTACTAATAAGTCCTGTAGGTTAATTGTTTTTCCATCGGCATTGGGTAATGAAAAACAGGGAGCCCGCTCTGCGCTTTTAACTGCCAGTGGTGAAGGGTGTTTTTGTGCCAGTTTCTCAGCATCATTATTAAATATGCCCAATTTATCTTCAGCAAACATGCCTTTTAGCGGGTCTATAAGATTGTTACTGTTTTTTTTGTCGGTATTTATTGCGGTCATGCTGCATCTCCGTTTTTGAGGTCGTTTTATATAGGATGTGGATATTTTAATTAAGATGGTATTCGCAATAAATGGCTTTACATGCATTATATAATTGCATATTCTGCATTAATAAATGGATACTGAAACCCTCTATCTTTTTGCAGAAGTGATGCGTCAGCGCAGTTTTACTGACGTAGCTAAAGCCCGTGGAATTGCTGCATCTTCTGTGTCACGCAGTATTAGCGCGCTGGAACTGGAAGTGGGGGCGCGGTTGTTTCAGCGAACGACGCGTAAGGTGATGCCAACAGAAGCAGGGCTGCTGTACTTTGAGCGAATTAATCTGGTGCTTGAAGAGCTGGAGGTGGCGGGGCAGATTATTACTGATGATGATGGCCGACCGCACGGTACGTTAAGAATAACGGCGCCGGCTGGTTTTTCTGAAAGTTTACTTATGCCCAGAATAATTGAGTTTAACCAGTTGTATCCTGAGCTTTCTCTGGAGCTGATGCTACAGGATCGTTATACCGATTTAGTTGAAGAGCGGATAGATGTGGCGATACGGGTGGGTTCACTGAATGATTCAACTTATATTGGCCGACAGCTTTCGCCGATGGCGTTTTATATTGTTGGCAGTGCGAAGTACCTTGAACAAAATGGTATACCACAATCACCCCAGCAGTTAAGTGATCACAGTTGTTTAATATTTCCACGGGGCGGACAGAACTCCAGCTGGTTTTTTAAAAATAAGCAAAAAACGCAGCAGGTGATGATCAAGGGCAGGCATTTAATTACGCAATCGTCAGCAACTAAACAATGTACTCTGGCGGGTATGGGGTTGTCGTTACTACCTGACTGGCTAGTGCAGGAAGAAATTGATAAAGGGGAACTGGTTAGATTATTCGCTGATTTTCAGGTAACAGCGACTGACTATAAAGGTGCTATCTGGTTACTCTATCCTTCAAGAGAGTATTTACCGGCTAAAGTTCGAGTATTTAGTGATTTTCTAGTTAGCCGGTTTGCGCAAAAATAGTTCAGGCATTAAATCAATTTTTCCAGTAATGCGACGTACTGATCAGCCGGCAGAGGCGGGCTCCAGAAATACCCCTGACCGTAATCTATACCCAGTTCTTTTATTTTATCTAACTGCCCCTGAGTTTCGATACCTTCAGCAACCAGTTTAATTTCAAAGCCTTTGGCTAGACCGAAAATCGCATTAACGATAGCGATATCATCCGGGTCGTGCAGAATACCATCGGTAAAAGATTTATCGATTTTAATAATATCAATAGGCAGGCGTTTTAAATACGAGAGCGAAGCATAGCCGGTTCCAAAATCATCGATGGAAATTTTTACTCCCATATCGTGTAACTGATTTAAAATTGACTCGGCCTGATTTTCATTTTTTAGTAATGTGCTTTCGGTCAGTTCCAGCTCAATGTGTGTTGCGTCTAACTGATGCTTATCTAAAGTTTGTTGCAACAGAGTAACTAGATCCTGCTCTTTAAACTGGCGAGCTGAAACATTAATAGAAATATTGGTAACCGGGATGTTCTCATCCTGCCAGCGTTTAAACTGTGCACAGGATTTTTCAATAACTTGTTGTCCCAATTGAATGATTAAACCGGTTTCTTCTGCAATCGGTATAAATTCGTCCGGTGGAATAATACCTTGTTCCGGATGGTTCCAACGAACCAGTGCTTCCATACCATTGGCTTCATCGGTAATTAAATCGACTTTGGGCTGGTAGTAAACAACCAGTTCATCGTTGTCCAGTGCACGGCGTAAATTATTTTCCAGCTCAAGTCTACGACGTGCTGTTTTGCCAAGCTCAGGTGAGTAAAATTCGTAAACATTTCCACCCCGGTCTTTGGCGCGGTAGAGTGCCGAGTCGGCATTACTTAACAGGCTGCCAATATCTTCGCCATCCTGTGGATAAATGCTAATACCGATACTGGCTTTAATATGAATATCCTGATCCATAATGGTCATGCTATGTTCAATGGCACGGGAGAATTTCTCTGCCATTAAACCGACATCTTCTAATTGTTGAATATTTTCAATAATTAAATTGAATTCATCGCCGCCACTGCGCGATAGCGTATCCGTAGTACGTATTTTTTTACGCAAACGGTTGGCGACGGATGAAATAACTTTATCGCCATTATGATGTCCGAGGGTTTCATTGATAAGTTTAAGGTTATCAATATCGACCATTAATAATGCCATCATGGATTTATTGCGTTGCGCGCGCAACGTGGCAGATTCAAGTCTGTCGAGCAGCAGTGTGCGATTGGGTAAGCCGGTTAGTGAGTCGTGAAATTCAAGGCGTTTAACTTTCTGGCGATTTTTTTCACTTTCGACAATGCGCTTTACCCGTTGTTTAAAAACTGACCAGTTAATGGGTTTGGTGACATAATCGATAGCACCCGCTGCAAATGCATTGCTGACTGAAGTGTCATCGTCCAGCGATGTGATAATAAGCACCGGGGGCGGGTTGGCTATTTGAAATGTAATTTCTTTACAGGCGCTGATACCATCTACATCCGGCATCACAAAATCAAATATAGCAAGATCGTAGGTAAATTCCCGACACAGTTCAATAGCCTCCATCCCTGAACGGGCCTCGGTCACATCATAATTTTCATTCGTTAAAATGTGTCGTAATAAAAGAAGTATTGACGGGTCATCGTCTGCAATAATGATATTGCCGGCTTTGCTGGGAGGGGCATCCATAACGAACAGTTTATCCAATAGATAATAAGTCTCTAATAAAAGATTAGCACAAGAATTCTAAATTGCTCTACAGGGTGGTAAGTATTGTGTTATTTCTATGAATAACAGAAACTGTTGATATTTATCATTAATCACAGGTCATAAGATAATACGTAACTGGTTGTGAATTTGTTGCCATTTTCAGTAAAAAGGCACTGAAAATTGAGAATCTAACTTGGTTAGAATGGCATTGCAGGTTATCATTAGACGATAGATTTTTTCCATTGTCATGTCGTATATGGCACATAATTTTATAAGATTTAAGAATGAATCCCAATTTTCTGGAATTTGAACAGCCCATTGCCGAACTAGAAGCTAAAATTGAAGAGCTTCGCTATGTGGGTGATGATACTGAAATCAATATCGGTGAGGAGATTTCTCGTCTACAGGGTAAATGTAAAAACCTGACGGAGTCGATCTTCACAAAACTATCCTCCTGGCAGACATCACAGCTGGCACGTCATCCTCAGCGTCCGCATACGCTTGATTATATTGATCGTATTTTTACCGATTTCGAAGAGCTACATGGCGATCGGGCCTATGCGGATGATAAAGCGCTGGTAGGCGGTCTGGCACGGTTGGATGGTAAGCCGGTAATGATTATCGGCCAGCAGAAAGGTCGGGACACCAAAGAAAAAATACGCCGTAATTTTGGTATGCCGCGCCCGGAAGGTTACCGTAAGGCTTTGCGCCTGATGAAAATGGCCGAGCGCTTTAAAATACCGGTGATTACTTTTATTGATACACCGGGTGCATACCCGGGGATTGGCGCGGAAGAGCGTGGCCAGTCGGAAGCGATTGCACGCAATCTGTTTGAAATGGCAGCACTGAAAACGCCGATTATCTGCACGGTAATTGGTGAAGGTGGCTCCGGTGGGGCGCTGGCAATTGGTGTGGGTGACCGGGTGATGATGCTTCAATACAGCACTTATTCAGTTATTTCACCGGAAGGTTGCGCATCTATTCTATGGAAAAGCGCCGAGCGTGCTCAGGATGCAGCTGAAGCGCTGGGTATTACTTCAGGCCGGCTGAAAGAGCTGGGCCTGATTGATCAGATTATTGATGAACCGCTGGGCAGTGCCTATCGGGATGTGGATATTACCGCACGTAATATTCGTCAGGCACTGAAAGATAGTCTGGACAATCTTAATCAGATGGGGATCGACAAACTACTTGATGCTCGCTATCAACGTCTGATGAATTATGGTCAATACACCGAATAGTCAATTTACCCCAAAAAACAATTTCCAACTTGATGCTGAATATCTGATTCAGCAGTTATCGCAATTCGCGTTACAGCATAATATTAAAACCTGGTGCCTGGCCTATAGTGGCGGGGTCGATTCTCAGGTTTTATTACATCTTCTAAGCCTTACAAAACTTAATGTCAGCGCTATTTATATAGACCATGGCTTACAGGCTCAATCGGTTGACTGGGCTGAGCATTGTCGACAACAGTGTGATCAGTATGATATTGCCTTTCAGGTTATTAAGGTCAATGCGCTGCCAACGCAGGGTGAAAGCCCGGAAGCGGCGGCTCGAACTGTACGTTATAAGGCACTTAAACAACAGATTGCAGATGACAGTTGCTTGTTAACCGCGCAGCATCAGGATGACCAGGGGGAGACGATTTTAATACAGCTTTTGCGTGGCGGTGGTGCAGCAGGACTGGCTGGAATGCCAGACATTGCTAAATTTGCTAAAGGCTGGCATGCGCGACCGTTACTCAATATCACCCGAAAAAGCATTCTGACTTATGCCAGTAAACATCAGTTAAGCTGGGTTGAAGATCCAACAAATCAGCATGAAAATTTCGATAGAAACTACTTGCGCCACTCGGTACTTGCCAAAATTAGCCAAAGATGGCCAGCGGTTAATAAAACCCTACAAATATTTGCTCATCAGCAGGCAGAAAATTCTCAGTTACTTGATGCATTGGCCGAAATAGATTTAAGAGCTTGTTTATTAAATGATAATACTCTGGATATTTGTCAATTAAATAAAAACAATGATGCGCGGGTGAGAAACACGATACGTTACTGGCTTAAATCAATGCAGTTGAAAATGCCTTCAAGATCAGTGCTCGGACAGATAGTAGAGCAGATGCTAACCGTACCCGCTTCATCAACTGCATTAGTTGGCTGGGCGGATATTGAAATTCGTTGTTTTAGAAATAAACTGTATTGCTTAAAAAAAATGAATCATGATGCGAGTCAGGTTTATAAGTGGCCTGCAAAGAATTCGCTATTTATAAAGTCAATTCAAAAAAAATTGTCAATTAACCAGATGCAACCAGAAGATGAAGCAAAGTTTAGTCTTAATAAAAGTGTTCTATCATTAGACTTAATCGTTAGATTTCGGCAGGGTGGTGAGCATTTAAAACCTGCAGGCAGAAATGCACATCATGATTTAAAGTACCTGTTTCAGGAAGCCGCTGTACCTCCCTGGCTCAGAGATAAAACGCCGTTGATATATGGGGATGGGGAGTTAATCGCGATTGCAGGGTATTATATTGCTGATGAGTTTTCATCCTTACAGAGTGGGTTGGAGATACGTCTTGACGATTGTATGGAATAATGTGTTATGGTTATTTTTGTACTAAAGATCAGTTTAGGGAAAAAGTAGAGTAAGGAAAGTGATTAAAATTAGAATCAATAGATATAATCTATATTCAAATAAACATATTTCGTGAGAAAAATTAGCGTCTAAAAATAATAAATATCAATGAATTACAGGGAGTGGATTTATCATGACAAGTGTTGAGTCAAATGACGATATTAATAAACATTTAGCCTATAAAGAGTTGGTGATAGAGCTAGAAAATTTTTCCTATTTACATACAGGGATAAATAATGAAGAAAGTTCTTTATATGTTGGTCGTGAAAAATTAATTGAAAAACTTGTTAATATTCTGCATGAGTCATCCGGAGGCAGAGGAAGTTATTTGATATCAGGGTATCGTGGTGTAGGTAAAACAAGTTTTATAAAAAAAGTAATAGACAGGTACAAAAGCACATTAAAGTATAAAGATCGCGTAAAAGAAGTAGTCAGTATTAATATTAATCTCGGTGATAAAAGTCGGTTGTCACCACAGGATATTTATTATTCTATTGCTAATATCCTGCATCAGAATTTAAGTAAAGTTCATGTTCGTTCTAGTTTCCTGGTTAACAGGTTTAATCCCTTATTATATGTGTCATTGTTTGTATTGGCATTGATTGTGATTGTCGTTATTTGTCCTGCGATGAGTATCATATTTGATTTTGCCGGGGCTACAGGTTTTGTAGTGTTGGTTTATATGCTGCAGGGAAGTGTATATAGATGCAAAAATAATGTTATCAAAGAATTAAGTGAGCTACAGGAATTAATGTTAAGGCTTGAAAATGAGGTAATTGATTCCAGCTCTATTGGCCTTGTAAATAAGTATTTACAACTAAATAATAAACGAAACGTGAAATCTTATGTGATGAATGCACGGGTTGTAGAGGAGAAACTAAGAGTAATTATTGATGGCTTAAGTACAAAAAAAGTGAATGTTGTCGTCGTGTTTGATGAACTTGATAAGTTGTCTGAGCGCGACATTGACTATGCCGGTGATTCGGGTAAAACAGGTGTTTCTAGTGGAGGTGATGCAGAAAATAAAGTGCATAAAATAAACAATCTTTTAAGCGATGTGAAAAACTTTATTACAACGGTACATGCAAGGTTTATATTCATATCTGGAAGAGAAACACTAGATAGTTTTTTTTCAGAAAGAGACAGTGCAAACTCACTTTATGAAAGCCTGTTTGACCAGGTTTTCGAATTGCCGAGTTTATTGACGGATGGAAATAAAGATAGAAAAGGTAATGCGTCAATTTCAAGAAATGTTGAACGATATTTATGCTGTAGATTAGGGCAGAAGAAAAATGATGAAAACGAGAATGAACCATTTAAAAGTCTAAATAACTATTATCAAAACAATTCCGGGATAATCAATGAAGAGCTTAACAGGGAAGTGGTGTTGGCCTTAAGGAATTTGATACAGTATCTAAGTTTTCATTCATGGGGAAATCCCAAGCGTCTATCGTCAATATTTGAGAGCTTTATTAAACAGGCATCATCAAAAGAAGTTAATAGAAACCAGTATTTTATGGTGGTGGAAAAAGATTTAAATGAGAATGCTGAAAATATCGATAAATCTGTATTTATAGCGATCATTAAAGCTATAAATTTTAATAAAAATAATAATGAAGGTGAAGATGTTAAGTTCTGGCTAAATTTATCTTTTAATCAGCAAAGAAGTATGGCATTTTGTAGCGGCCTGTTTACATTGTTTCAACATCAGTTAAGTCGAGAAGTTTCTACGATTGGCGATAAACTTACGGTTTCATCGCTTTCTGCATTGCAATTTATTCTTAAATTTCATCAATATGCGTTTACCCGTGAGTCACTGCACAGGATGTCAGAGGCGTTAAATATTTATAGAGCACCTGAGTTTAATGTTGTTGTAGATGATCTTCTAACGCATGTATTTAAGCCCTATATAAGAAGGGTTCGTAACGGTGCATATCGATATCGTTTTCAGAGTGGTTTTGAGCAGGAAATCAGATATGTGTCATCAATCAGTGATCTTGAATCGGCATCATTTAACTTTTCTCTGGATGCAATGAATCGTGTTAAATCATATTTCGAAAATATATTTTTGAATGAGCATTCCTGTAGCAATGTACGATCTAAAGCCGCAATTGTTCTGGGTGATATGAATGCAATTGAGCAATCGTATAATTCAGCTGCAAGATATTATGCGGCGGCGATTCATTATCTATCATTTGAAATAGAGGCAGGGTGTAATCATATTATCAATGACCTGGATTTGATAACGAGCTATCTTGAAGCGGTGACTAAATATGGGGATCTTGAAGAACATCGACAAAACTATAATAAAGCAGCAGTGTTTTATGCTCAGGCAAGTGATTTTTTAAGAACTATCTCCTTGCCTGAAAAAACCTGTAATCTGGATGCTGTTTTATCGGGAGATTCAAAATGGGAAATTTATAAGCATGCATATTGGGCAGGAATATTCTTGTCGCTTAAGCGTAGCCCGGTGTCTGATGTGAATATAATAATTCATAATGAATTTAAGAATAAGTTATACAATACGGGATCTGACCCAAGATATTTTTTGAGGCTGGCTAATTTTTTGTTTTTTAATGGTTCAGAAAATATGGAATTAGCAGCGGGTAATTACTATACGGCGGCTGAAAGCGCATTAAATAATTGGCCAGTTAAAAGTGAGAGGCGAGAGTATATTGTCAGTGCAGGTTATTCAGGTATGTCGGAATCAATACTCGTCTATAAATCTAATAATCTGCTAAAAAACCTTACAAGGAAGCAAGTTAAAGATGGTAATGATGAATGCATCAATTGCGATGAAGTAAGAAATGTTTTGATTAAAGGTGTCGTCAGCAGTTTGAACGATAAAGCGTTTAAGGTTTATGACCAATATTTTCATTCTTTGAATGGTGAGGGTGTTGGCATTACTTGTGTAAGTGTTTTTGATAAGTTGAGAATATCTGCAGAGGGATTTCTGGAAATAAATTTATATACGGCAGCGCTTATTGTATATTTAAAATTAATTGCATATAGGCTGACTATGCTTGATGCATTTAAAAATTGCAAAGATGCAGTTGATAAGGGTGTTACGGTTAAAAAAATAGATGAATATTTTGAACAGATTAATGCTTATGCATTGCAGGCGGCTAAATGTATTAGCCTTGCAAGGCAGATAGACTCATCCCAGTCTATAAAAACGCTTGAGTTTCGAGACTATTCTAATCTGGATGAAAGAAATTCAAATGTTGATTTGCTCACACAGTTATTTGATATGTTTATTTCAGCTGACAAAGATTACCCGTCTAAAGATAATGCATTTTGGCAGCATTCATTGTGGGGGCAGAAGCTAGCATCACTTCTTTATTGGGGAGAATATGTTAAATCTAAAATCATTAATGATTATGAAAGTTATGTTCTACCTAAAAAAATACAAAATAAGCATTTTGAACCATCTAAAGTGCCGTCCTTGTCAATAAGGGCCAGTATTTTAATGCGTTGGGTATATTCCCGGGCGTTAATAAAGGAGAGGTTATATGTGGATGGAAAAATTAATGAATTTAAGTTGCGGATATTAAGTCCATCAATCGAGAAAAATATTTCATCTGAATGGAGGGATGCGTATATTGCTTCTAGAAACATGTATTTTATTTTACTGGATGTCAGTATTATTTCTCGAAAAAATCTGGATTTGGTGTATCCGACTTTAGCTCATATATACTATATACAGTGGAGCTTGCTGGAGTGCCTGGTGCGCATTGTTATAAACAACAAACAGCTTATGGAATATAATAAGCTAACGTCATTCAGGTCTGTTTGTCGATTTGTTCAGGAAAAATTTACAGACCTTGATTATGTGTTTGGTGGTCGCGAAGAAATAGCGCCATCACATTTCGATTATGAATACGTTTATACAAAGTTGCAGATACATTTAAATGATATTATTACTATTAACGATGAAACGAGTCGTGTAAGGACGAGTATCTTACAGCAAAAATATTTTTTTCATGACGATCATAGTGATCAGGAATTTCATATGGACTGGACGTTATCACATATGTTTTCACCAGCAGCATTTAGTTTACGTTGTGAAGTTAAACAAAAGCACAGTGAGTTATTAACTATGTTGAACTAATCTAAAATTAATATTTATTGATCGGGGTTTATCAGTGTCGCATCCAGTTGCACCCCAAGGGTTCCTCTAGGTACCATTAAGTTTAGTTTTTCACCATCACGTAATATTTCAACATTGGTATAACTGCCAATTTCACCTTCAATGGTTGCTGCTCTAATATCAGGCCAGGCTAGTATTTTTTTATTGTCATACGTAAGAATGACATCGCCTGCTTCAAATCCTGATGTTTCGGCGGGAGAGTTAGATATTACTGATCTAACTTTGACTCGATTATTTTGGCCGCCGGAATATAAATACTGATCATAACTTTCATCGCCCATTTCACCACGCAATGAAATTTTATTTTTGTTTAACTGGCGTAACTCTTTGTTGTATTTTCGACGCTCTGCAGAGTTGGATCGCTGAATAAGGTTTTGTAATTGCAGGCGTCTGTAATCTTGCTGGCCGATACGTCGAAGAATGTCTTCAGCCACGTCCGGGCTAATTCCAGCTTTAGTCAGGCTTGTTTTATCAGGTGTGATGTAAGTATTTCTTGGGCTTATTTTATCAGCAGATGCTGCGTTGTTCTGGGCTTGATTTTTTTGCAGTGCTTCAATCTGAATTTGCATGCCTTCTATTTTCAGTAGCAGTGCCTGCATCTGGTATTCGCTATCAGTGGAGTTGTTCTTTTTTTGAAATGGGTTTGATAAATGATTATTGTTCTTTGACGGTTGCGTTGTATTGATTAACAATTTAGCCGGTAAGCTATTAATGCCATCGTTGTTGTTATGCAGCTTATTACCGAAATAACCCCCTATCAATCCCATCATTAATGCAATCAGCAGGGTAGGTAAATGTGAATTCATAAGGGGTAAGTAGGTATGCTAAATAAAGTTTAGCTGTTGTCTTTAATGGCGCAATCGCCAGCATGCTTAAGGCCGAACTTTTTCATTATCAGTGCTGGAGGGCAAAAACCGGTGAAAGAGCTCTGGAAACAGTTAAAGCCTATAAACAGAGTGAACCATGTCCACATTGGGTTATGAAATATGGCCAGTAATGAAGTGATCATTACCATGGTGCCGCCGAGGGCAAAAAGTGCGCGTTCGATTGTCATTGTTGTTTCTCCAGTTTGTAGTTAATGCGTATCAACGGATAAGTTTAAAAATATTAATGGCGAGTTTTGTTACGGTTTTCCCACATGTTAGTCGCCAGCTCTAATGCAGTTTCGGGTGTTTGTGCTTTATTTAGCAGACGCAGGGCAATAGCGGTAGTACCAATAATTGCAGCCTGTGCATATTCGTCTGTTTGTTCACCACGCCAGAAGGGGCCGAGTCGATTTTCATCAAGGCTGCTTTCTTTCACATGACGTTTAGCAAACATAGCGGGCCACTCCTCATCCCAGGTTTTACCGTCAATGGCATAAGATACGGTGCATTTGGTGTCAGGGTTACGTTCAACTTCGCCGGCCTCACCTTTGAAAACAGCGATTTTTTCTTCGCCCATAATATTAGCGGCATACTGATGAACTGACTGATAGCCGGGATGGAAAATAGCTTGAATAGAGTGAGGTGCCTGTAACGGGTTAATCATGCGTCCGACTGTGTGAATAGGTGAGCGCAGGCCTAATAATGGGCGTAACTCGATAATGTCTTTGAGACGGCTGCTAATCGTACTGATTGGCATATAGCAGAAATTATTTTTTTCGATCTGCTGCTTGGCATGATCCAGAGTCTTACTGGTTTCTATGCCCAGAGGTTTCAGTACTTCAGATGTGTACATGCGGCCCGGTGTATGCCCTTCTGCACCGTGCATGCAAACTTTAATACCGTTATCTGCCAGTAACAAAGCACTTAAAACATACCAGGGAGAGTGGCGACGTTTACCCGCATAGGATGACCAGTCGAGATCTGCAAAGGCTTGTTTATCTTGCTGCAGATAGTGGCGAATCGCTTTTACAAAGCCGGCAACTTCCTCTGGAGTTTCTTCTTTTACCCGTAACAGCATTAAAAATGCACCGAGTTGTTCAGGCGTGACTTTATCTTCTAAAACCATGCTCATAGCTTCAAATGATTCTTCACCGGTTAAGCCCCGTGAGCCATTTTTGCCTTTACCGAGGATACGTATAAAAGGTGCGAAGGGATGTTCTTCTTGCATAGGAGTCTCGAATAGTCGTAGTTTGGGGTATTCTAAAGACTAATCGCTAGAATATAAACCCATTAGCGGAAGGTTATATAGGGTCAAACCATATTAATCAGTAGAACGATAAAGCCAATAACCGCAGCCAGTGGGACGATAAACCCCATCCAGTCATTCATAGTGCCTTTTGGAGAGTTCGCCACAGCATGTTTCATGCGTGGCCACATGAATACCAGCATTGCAATTAGAAAAACGGCACTGCCTATTTTTAACCAGTCCATAATATTCTCTGTAAAAATTAGTTGGATAAAGTAGCACGCCCCGGAAGGCCGGGGCGTGCAGGTAAAGCAATTGTATCAGGTCTAAATGATGAAATTAATCATCGCCACCAAATGCGCTAAGCAGGTGTAGCAGGGCCTGGAACAGGTTGATGATAGACAGGAACAGGCTGGCAGTCGCCATGATGTAGTTAGTTTCACCGCCATGGATAATGGAAGATGTTTCGTACAAAATCAAACCGCTCATTAGCATCACAATAGCACCACTAATCACCAGGCTCATAATTGGCATCTGGAAGAACAAGTTAGCCAGTGCTGCAACAATAACGACCAGCATGCCTACCATCAGGAAGCCGCCCATAAAACTGAAATCTTTACGAGTTGTCAGTGCGTAGCCTGAAAGTCCGAGGAATATAACCCCGGTGCCACCAAGAGCGGTAGATACAACGCTGGGGTTAACCGCGAGGTACATATTGAGCATCGGTGCCATACCCAGGCCGATAAGCCCGGTAAAAGCGAAAATAGTCGGGATACCGGCAGCTGAGTTAGCCGTGCGAGGTAGAACAAACCAGAGAATCGCAATGGCACCAAAGGTTGCGATCATCGCCATGCCACGACCCAGACCGATTTGCATACCAATGAATGCGGTTATTGCACTAAAAATAAGTGTAATAGACAGCAGCATATAAGTATTTTTCAATACTTTATTTGTTTCAAGAATCGCTCCCTGAGAGCGGCCTATTGAGATATTTGGATTATTCATTAACTTTCCGTAATTTAAAGTTGTTAAGTTAGGTATTAGGTTACCACTGTGGTTATGACAAGGTAAAGAAAATAATAGTTCCAAAAATATACACCAAGGGTCTGGTTTTACTGAAGTTTTTTATGTATGATACCGCCCCTCGACATATACCCATTCATTTGGGCGCCGAACCTGGAGAGGTGGCAGAGTGGTCGAATGCACCGGTCTTGAAAACCGGCGTCGGTTTATCCCGACCCAGGGTTCGAATCCCTGCCTCTCCGCCATATCCATAAAAAAAGCCCCCCTGTTTTCAGGGGGGCTTTTTTTATGGATATGGCGGAGAGAAAGTCCATGGTTCGAAGCAGTTTCGAAAAAAATGCAGGATAGCATTTTTTGACGCGAATGCTTCTATCGCGCTCCGCAGGAGTAGCCCACAGGGATGTGGGCTATCTATCCCTCTATCAATCTCCATTTCCTGGAGTTAAGTATCGTGTCCCCAAAACTTTTCCAATAAATAGCAATGGTATAAAACCGGCTAAACCAATGGTTGGTATTGTCATTATTAATATAAATGAAATTTGATAATAGGTATCAGTGGTGTCCCGTTAACCGGGTAATGTCATTCTGAGTGTAGCGAAGCGAAACCGAAGGATCCTGTTCCAGCATGAGTCAGTACTTAAAGATCCTTCGATTCCGCTTTGCTACGCTCAGGATGACAGTATATTAATACAGCTGTCTATATCAGGCTATTGTTTATAATCCAAACAGTTAACAGGGCGCCAGTGAATAGGTATCAAAAAAAATATTCTTTCAATAAGAACGGGCTATTTATAGTAGTAAAACAATAGTCCCATAATAAAAGTGTTAATTATAATGAAGCCGAAATATATAATTATTAGCATTGATGTCCAAGCCAGGAAATATATAACACGGTGTTCTTTTTGATTAAGGATATTGTTTTTAAACTTTCGTCGCATGGTGCTGGGAAAGACGATTGCTTTTATATATCCCAATGTTTTAATCAGGAGC
>VAPL010349694.1_pt1 | contig 17841 bp, 16 predicted proteins | sample 3395061 | NCBI WGS metagenome assembly VAPL01 (sample SAMN08290444, study PRJNA428436) | hydrothermal vent metagenome | isolation source: Deep-sea hydrothermal vent chimney 2 | place: Pacific Ocean: Juan De Fuca Ridge | depth 2182 m m | reverse complement strand
CGCGAGCAGGACTTTGCCGGTTACGAAGTCAATCAGAAACTGATGGACATTGCTAACAACGATGCCCTGTTCACCCACTGCCTGCCCGCCCACCGCGGTGAGGAAGTCAGCGCCGAGGTCATCGATGGCCCACGGAGCATCACCTGGATTGCGGCTGAAAATCGCCTGCATAGCCAGAAGGCTTTGCTCGAATATTTGCTCCTGAACTCATAATAAATACGTGTTTTCTGAGTTCGTTATCCTGTGAATAACGCAGCAGCGCAGGCTGGGCGCGTTTTTTGTGCCCACTCCTCAGCCGGGTAGCAGGCACTCATGCCTGCAACATACCTTCGCGTTCAAGAAACTCAATAACAACTTCCAGCCCCTCACAGCTTTTTAGCTGGGTAAAGACAAAAGGTTTATCAGCACGCATGCGGCGGCTATCCACCTTCATCACCTCTAAAGAAGCACCGACATGCTCGGCAAGATCAATTTTGTTAATCACCAGAAGATCGGATTTGGTAATGCCGGGACCACCCTTGCGCGGAATTTTCTCCCCCGATGCAACATCGATAACATAAATCGTCAGATCCGCCAGTTCCGGGCTAAAAGTAGCACTAAGGTTATCACCGCCACTTTCTATAAAAATTACATCCAGATCAGAAAACTTCTGCGACAGATCTTCGACTGCGGCAAGGTTCATAGAAGCATCTTCACGAATAGCCGTATGTGGACAACCACCTGTTTCCACTCCGACGATACGTTCTGCTTCCAGCGCCTGCGCTTCAGTCAAAATCCGCTGATCTTCGCGGGTATAGATATCATTGGTGACTACAGCAATGCTGTAATCATTGCGCATGTTCTTGCATAACTGCTCAAGCAGCGCGGTTTTGCCGGAACCAACTGGACCACCGACACCCACGCGTAAAGGCGCTTTATGATTCATGTTTTCTCCTAAAATTACGATCTGAATAAACGACTGTACTGATTTTCATGCAGGCTACTGGCGATCGCCAGTGCTGGCGTACTGGCGCCGATTTCATCTTCCTCCAGCGCAACCGCGCATTCGACCAGCGCGCTAATATCTGTGCTCAGTTGATACAACAGGCGCTGACCCTCCGTTTGTCCGAGCGGCACCAGCTTGACAGCAACCGCAACCGCATTCTCCAGCCAGCTCCAACTATAGGCTGTTAATAAATCTTTTAGTAAAATCCGCCAGTGACTTGCAGCCAGCGCATAACCCGCGAGTTGACTGGATAAAAGGGCTACTTGCCAGCTTTCCAGTTCAGGCCAGTTGTGACTATCAGGCAACTTTCTTAACAGGTTAAATAAAGCTCGTGCTCGTTGCTGTTCTTCATTTCTAAGTTCACAGGTCTCACGGCAGGCGTATAACCGCTGACTCCAGTGTTGAAACGACGTTTGACTGTTACTCTCAGTCGCCTCATACAGGCGCACTAACAGGGGCAGTTCAAGGTATTGCAGGCTGCCTTTTAATACTGATTGCAGCCAGTCTCGAATGTCCATTTCATTTTTTAGCCAGCCACATTCAACCGCCCACTCCATGCCCTGCGAATAGGTAAAAGCGCCGGTCGGTAAGTTAGGGCTGATTAGCTGCAGCAGGCGCAACCCTGGCAAACTGGACTCAGGCATGGCCTGGCATAGTCAGTCTGGATTTTAGTCCCATAACAAACACACTGGGCAGCCCCATAACAGCTGCGGAGGTCAACAGAAAGCCAAGGATAAAACTTTTGTCCATGCCCGCCATTTCAACACCATGAGCCCAGCCATGAGCAATCATAAACAGGCCCATAATAGCAATAGCGATTTTCATCCGCCTGGCCTGCTTTATCCACTGCAGAGCTAAAAACACGGGCATAGATAACAGAATTGCAGCTTCTATCCAGGCCTGCGCACCGACTAATATGCCACCGCCCGCGCCCAGTCCAAGCATAAGCAACAAGCCCCCCAGCGCCAGACGCCGACCTGAGGCAAGTCGCCCGACTAACACCCCAGCCAGCATCAGTGCGATAAAATGATCCACGCCGCTTAGAGGATGAACAAGCCCCGCTAACAGGCCTGTTGACAGGCCATTCTCATGCGCCAATACCTGTGGCGACATCAGGACAGCAGCAGAAATAAGCAAAAGTTTATACCCGTGTTTCATTAGATGCTCCTTAATCGTGACTATGTTGATGGGAATGATGGTGATCGTGGGGACCCTGCTGATAAGCGCCAGCTTCCGGTTCAAAAGGTGCCTGTTCAAGCACAACCTCAAGATCCATCTGCCGCAGCATATCGTCTAGAACATGGTCATGCTGGTAGCGCAACCAGCCTTTTTCGATCTGCAGGGGAATATGGCGGTTGCCCAGATGATAGGCAGCACGCGCCAGTAGAGTAGGATCAGCACAATGGATCGTCGATACTGTTTCTGTGGCGGCTATCACTTTAATAACCAGACCATCATCACTACCAAGTCGGTCGCCGCCGCGCAGCAGGATACCGCGCGGTAAAAACAGACCTGCGTCACGACCATCATCCAGTTTAACTCGCAGGCGACTGCGTGCGCGCTGTTCAATCGGCAGCGTCAAACAACCATCAGCGCTGAGTTTTTTAGTAACTAGTTGGGTAAGCTCTATCATAATTCAAAATAAGAAATAACGTTGCGCCATGGGTAATACAGCGGCAGGTTCACAGGTTAGTAACTGGCCATCGGCGCGCACTTCATAGGTCTGGGAGTCCACCTCAATCTGCGGCGTATAATGGTTGTGAATTAAATCCTTCTTCTTTATATTTCGACAGTTTTTAACCACACCAATGCGTTTTTGCAGCCCTAACTGCTTAACAAGTCCGGCCGACATTGCCGCCTCGGAAATAAAACTCATACTGGTCGTACTCAGCGCCTTGCCGAAGCTGCCAAACATGGGGCGATAGTGCACTGGCTGTGGGGTAGGAATTGAGGCATTGGCATCGCCCATCAGCGCATGCGCAATCATGCCTCCCTTGATAATAAGATCTGGCTTGACGCCAAAGAAAGCCGGCGTCCACAACACCAGATCAGCCAGTTTTCCGACTTCGACCGAACCAACTTCATGGGCGATGCCATGTGACAGGGCCGGATTGATCGTATATTTTGCAATATAACGTTTGACCCGATTGTTATCGTTATTTTCACTATCACCCTCCAATGAACCACGCTGAACTTTCATCTTGTGCGCAGTTTGCCAGGTGCGGATAATAACCTCAGCAACTCGACCCATAGCCTGAGAGTCAGAAGAGATAATCGAAAAAGCACCCAGGTCATGCAGGATGTCCTCGGCGGCGATAGTCTCACGGCGAATGCGCGATTCAGCAAAGGCCACATCTTCAGCGATGCTCGGATCCAGATGGTGACAAACCATCAGCATGTCCAGATGCTCGTCAATGGTGTTGACAGTATAGGGCCGGGTCGGATTGGTTGAGGAAGGCAGCACGTTGTCGAGACCACAGGCTCGAATAATATCAGGCGCATGCCCGCCACCGGCGCCTTCGGTGTGATATGTATGAATGGTGCGACCTTCAAAAGCGGCAATGGTATCTTCAACAAAACCGGATTCATTCAGCGTATCAGTATGAATCGCCACCTGCAGATCAAACATTTCAGCCACATTCAGGCAATTGCGAATAGTAGCCGGTGTCGTGCCCCAGTCTTCATGCAGTTTGAGTCCCATCGCGCCTGCTTCGACCTGTTCCTGCAGTGGACCAGGCTGGCTGGCATTCCCCTTGCCCATAAAACCAAGATTCATGGGGAAAGCTTCGGCGGCTTCGAGCATACGCTGGATATTCCAGGGCCCAGGCGTACAGGTGGTAGCGTTGGTGCCCGTGGAAGGGCCGGTGCCACCGCCCAGCATAGTGGTGACACCTGAAGCCAGGGCTTCCTCGATTTGCTGTGGACAGATAAAATGAATATGGGCGTCAATACCTCCGGCAGTGACAATCTTGCCTTCACCTCCAACCACATCCGTACCGGGACCAATCAGAATATCAACACCATCCTGCACATCAGGATTACCCGCCTTGCCGATGGCGGCGATGCGTCCATTCTTAATGCCGATGTCAGCTTTGACAATTCCCCAGTGATCGATAATCAAAGCGTTGGTGATGACCAGGTCAGCAACCTCGGCAGCCATAGCCTGTGACTGCCCCATGCCATCACGAATAACCTTGCCACCGCCAAACTTGACTTCGTCGCCATAAACGGTGAAATCTTTTTCCACCTCGATCCATAATTCAGTATCGGCCAGTCGCAGTTTATCTCCCGTGGTGGGGCCAAACATTTCGGCATACGCCTGTCGACTCATGGTTGCCATTATTGTTCTCCCGCCGAGTCTGCTGCTAGTGAACCCATCACTTTTCCCTGAAAACCATATACCTCGCGTTTACCCGCATAGGCGACTAACTCAACGGTGCGGCTTTGTCCCGGCTCGAAACGCACCGCCGTGCCAGCCGGGATATTAAGCCGGTAGCCCCGTGTCTTTTCACGCTCGAACTCCAGCGCGGTGTTGGTCTCATAAAAATGATAATGTGAACCGATCTGAATCGGTCGATCACCACTATTAGCAACTTCGACACTCAGTGTTGCACGCCCCTGGTTGATTTCGATATCACCCTTGCCGGTTTTAATTTCACCTGGTTTTATTTTTTCAGGAATCATCATGCGCTCCTAAGTAATGGGTTGATGCACGGTAACCAGTTTGGTTCCGTCAGGAAAGGTGGCTTCAACCTGCACGTCATGAATCATCTCGGCAACTCCTTCCATCACCTGATCAGCACTTAATATATGACGGCTTTCATTCATTAACTCGGCCACGGTTTTACCATCGCGCGCACCTTCCATAATAGCAGCACTGATGTAGGCCACCGCCTCGGGATAGTTGAGCTTGACACCACGCGCCAGGCGACGTTCGGCTACCAGTGCGGCAGTAAACAACAATAGTTTATCTTTTTCACGAGGAGTTAAGTCCATAGGCTATCCTTTATTCCAGTCCCGTAGCTATATAGTTCTTTGTTGGGCTTCATAATAACCATTCAGCCCAACCTGCATATACTCATGTTGCCCAGATTCGAGGCGCTACAGCGGGCCGATCGAGCAGCATCGGACGTAACACCTGCCAAACCGATATCAGCTGTTGTTTTAGTCTTTCACTGTTACTTCCCAGTGCACGCACGACCAGCAAGCTATCAATGAGGGTCACGCCGGTCAGTAATGATGAACCTTCTCTGGCAAGCTGATTACGAACACATTCAAGATGGCTGTCATGACAGGGAAAAGCCAGCAAAGTTGCCTGCATAGCATGCCCACGCAATCCTGCAGCCGCATCCAGCATTTGCTCATCCAGGACACGAAGATTTTCCAGCAGCAGTAATTTCTGGTTATGGTAAAACTCCAGCCGAGAATCAAATCCACCGTGATCAAAACGTTCATGACTGCTCGGACGACCGAGACAAGTCACGTCCAGGCCAATAAATATCGCATCATCTTCCAGTTCAATTCGGGTGCGAGCATGCAAACGAGCGCCTGCAAATAAAATGTTTTCCTGCGGTAACCACTCGAGGCTGGCGCCACCAGCAATCCGTAGATGCTGCTCAAGCATGGCCCAGTTGCCTGTGCTTAAATAGAATTTTCCGGAACCGGGAGTGGTGCAGAGTACCTGCGCATCAGTATGAATATCCAGCTTGATATTAAGCTGGTCACCACCAACCACTCCGCCGGGAGGGTGCAGTATATAAATATGGGCAAGATTGCCTTCCGGATAAAAAGGCCGTTGCACGCGTAACGGACCATAATGCTGACAGCGCCCCAAAATAGTCCGCGACCTGACATGTTTAAAAGCCAGTTGTAGTTCTGCCCGCCAACCATCAGCGCCAGCACAATTCTGTGCCATATTCATACTGCCGGATTCATACCGTCAGATACTCCTTGACCAGTGACTCAGAAAGTTCATCCACCTGGCCATTAGCAACCCGGCGACCACGATCAAGTATATAAAATTGATCTGCAACCTTCTTTACAAAATGTAACTTTTGCTCCACTAACAGCACCGTCATACCAATATCATGATTGAGTTTACGTATAACATCACCAATTTCGGCAACGATATTAGGCTGAATACCTTCCGTGGGTTCATCCAGAATTAGCAGGCGAGGATCAATAACCAGGGCGCGGCCAATCGCCAGTTGCTGTTGCTGCCCACCAGACAGGTCGCCACCACGACGATAACGCATTTCCTTTAAAACCGGAAATAGTTCGTAAATAAATTCAGGTATCCTACGCACATGGTCGGGGCGAGCTGGTAGACCAATTTGCAGGTTTTCTTCCACCGTAAGCAGGGAGAAGATCTGCCTCCCCTGGGGAACATAGCCAATTCCCAATCTGGCCCTTTTCTCCATCGGCATGGTATGCAGAGCCAGGTCCTGATATTTAATTTCACCTGAAGCCAGCGGCAACGCACCCATAATACAGTCAAGCATAGTGGTTTTACCTACTCCATTGCGCCCCATCAAGCATGTGCATTTCCCTCTGGGGACATCGAGATCAATATCCCACAGGGTATGGCTTTGTCCATAAAACTGGTTCAGACCCTGGACTTTTAACATGCTATTCCCCCAGATAAACTTCGATAACACGCGGGTCGGCCTGCACCTGCGCCATGCTGCCTTCGGCGAGTACGCTGCCCTGATGCAAAACCGTAACCTTGCGTGCAATTGAACGCACAAAATCCATGTCATGCTCAACTACAATTACCGAATGCTTACCAGCCAGTGAGGTCAACAATTCTGCGGTGCGCTCCATCTCCTGATGGGTCATCCCGGCCACCGGCTCATCAACCAGCAATAGCGCTGGTTTCTGCATTAGTAACATACCAATTTCCAGCCACTGCTTCTGTCCATGGGATAGCTTCCCGGCTGGATCGGCCGCCAGTTCAGAAAGACCAATAACGCCCAGCACCTCATCGATATGATCTCGCTGTTCGCCATTGAGACGAGCCGTAAGCAAGGGCCAGACGCGTTTGTCCTGTTCCATAGCAAGCTCAAGATTCTGCATCACAGACAGGTTTTCAAATACCGTCGGTTTCTGGAATTTGCGCCCAATACCTGCTTCGGCAATTTCCGGTTCATCCATCTGTAAAAGATTGAGACGTTGGCCGAACCAGGCCTGGCCTGTATCCGGGCGCGTTTTACCGGTAATAATGTCCATCATGGTTGATTTTCCAGCACCATTTGGGCCGATGATACAGCGTAACTCACCGGTTTCGATATACAGATTAAGATTGTTAATCGCCCTGAACCCATCAAAGCTTTTATTCAATCCTTCCAGATATAAAATAATATTGTGGCTTAGATCGAGACTCGGCGGTTGCGCCTGTACCAGAAAATCAAAGACCTGATCGCGGCGCGAAAACTCACGTAAAACCTGGATTGATTTCATGCCCTGACGCCTCGCAGGTTCCGAAATCCAACGATGCCTTTGGGCAAATAAAGTGTAACCAGAACAAACAGTGCGCCCAGCGCATATAACCATATTTCAGGCAGTGCCGCAGTGAAATAGGTTTTCAGGTAGTTCACCAGCAAGGCGCCAATAATGGCACCATACAACGTATTGCGACCGCCGATAGCAACCCAGATAATAAGTTCAATAGAATTCAGGGGAGAAAATTCACCAGGGTTAATAATCCCGACCTGAGGCACATAAAGCGCACCAGCAATTCCCGCCAGTACTGCTGAAAAAACGAAAATCCATAGTTTTATTTTTTCCACCCGGTAACCAATAAAACGACTACGACTTTCTGCATCACGAATAGCGACACAAGCCAGTCCCAGTCGTGAGCTAACGATGTAACGGCTAATCATATATCCAGTTGCCAGCGCAGCAGCTGAAGCCAGGAATAATCCTATCCGGGTACTGTCCTCACGCAGGTTAAAACCAAGAATCTCTTTAAAATCTGTCAGACCATTATTGCCGCCAAAGCCCATCTCGTTACGGAAAAATGCCAGCATCAGCGCATAAGTCAGCGCCTGGGTAATAATCGACAGGTAAACCCCGGTCACGCGCGAACGAAAAGCCAGGTAACCAAAAACATATGCCAGCACAGCAGGCACTACGATGATCATCAGTGCGGTAAACCAGAACTGGTCAAAGCCATGCCAGAACCAGGGGAGTTCATGCCAGTTCAGAAAAACCATAAAGTCCGGCAGAAGCGGGTCGCCATATACACCGCGGTCACCAATCTGACGCATCAAATACATGCCCATGGCATAACCGCCAAGAGCAAAAAAAGCGCCATGTCCAAGACTGAGGATACCCAGATAGCCCCATACCAGATCAGCCGCCAGGGCCAGCAAGGCGTAAGTTAGATACTTGCCCAGTAACGTTACCGTATAGGTAGAAAGATGGAAGACGCTATTTTCCGGGACCAGTAAATTCAATAGCGGCACGGCAACACTAACTAGCAACAGGCTTGCCAGCAACCAGATACCGGGTTTGTCGTTTTTAATTATATCCAATATTTGCATGCGTTAATCCTCTGCCGCCCGGCCGCGTTGAGGAAACAGGCCTTTGGGTCGCTTCTGGATAAACAGAATAATAAAAATCAGCAGCAGGATTTTTGCCAGCACCGCCCCGGCCCATGGTTCCAGAATTTTATTAATCACTCCGAGACTCATTCCTGCAACCAGGGTTCCCCATAAATTGCCAACACCGCCAAACACCACCACCATGAACGAATCAATAATATAAGCTTGCCCCAGATTGGGGCCTACATTGGTTAACAGGCTTAACGCCACACCAGCCATGCCCGCTATGCCTGATCCAAGACCGAAGGTCAGCGCATCAACCCATTCCGAGCGTACCCCCATAGCACGCGCCATCATTCGATTCTGGGAGACGGCACGCACCTGCAAACCCAATACGGTTTTTTTCATCACAAGAATCAGCGCCACAAATACAGCAAGGCAGAAAATAATAATGTAGAACCGGTTCCATGTCAGGGCCAGCACTTCGTTGATCTGCCAGGCGCCGGACATCCACTGAGGGGTTTCAACGCTACGGTTAAGCGGCGAGAAAATTGAGCGCACCGCCTGCTGCAGAATAAGGCTGACGCCAAATGTCGCCAGTAAGGTTTCCAGCGGGCGACCATAGAGATGACGAATGACACTGCGCTCAATAGCGATCCCTACCAGGCCTGAGACAATAAAAGCGGCCGGAATCGCAACCAGGATCGAGAGGCCAATATTCCCAGGCATTAAAAGCTGGATAACATAGGTGGTATAGGCGCCAATCATCATTAACTCACCATGAGCCATATTAATGACTCCCATCACACCAAAGGTGATTGCAAGACCAATTGCTGACAGCGCTAAAACCGAACCCAGGCTAAGACCAAAGAATATAGTTTCAGCTTTAGCATAAAGATCGCGCTGATCATTGATCCTTTTCATCGCCGCCGCAGCCTTTTTTTTCAACGCCTCATTCGGAGCCTGGTAGTTTGTCAAAACATTCATGGCCGACGCATTAAGACTTCCGGCTAAAACATCAATCGCATTCATATGTTCTTCTTCGGCACCATTTTTAAGCTGGTTTATCGCCAGTAAAGTATGCATGGCCGAAATAACCTTATCATCCGTTTCCCTATCTATCATCGTTTCGATCAGGCTTGCTGCTTCAGCTCCCGGATTTTTTAAAAGCTCCTGTACCGCAACCAGTCTGACATCTGGATTATCGTCTGCAAGTTGCATTACCGCCAGGGAGTGGCGGATCAGGCGTCTTAGCCGGTTGTTAATTCTTATTTTTTTTAATCCCCGCTTGCTTCCCTGGGTTACAGGCTCAGCTTCTAACAGGGGAGTAAATATATAGTTTTCATCGGCTTCCCGGAGAATATAAAATATCCTGCTGCGTTTGGAGAAATACAACTGCCCCTCCAGCATGGCTTTCAGCGCCGAATAGGCTTCTACCGGATTATCTCGAGCAATCACCTCAATAGCCCTGGCTTTTTTGCTGTAATTTTTTGAACTAAGTGCTTTCCATGACTCATCCAGAGAAAGTTCAGCCGCTATAGAAACCTGAAAAAAACTTAAGAAAACAGATAAAAATAGCAGTAACACCAGTTTTTTTGCGGCAGAAGTTGTTGCAAATTCAGACATATCTGATCTCATTTCATAATAGAAAGGAGCATAGAACAAAAGCAAAAGTAAACCTGTTTGCTAATGTCCTATGCGCCCGAACTCAAAAGAATATGTAGTGAAACTATGTTCTTCTGAATATTTACAACAAAAAATTTAGTAGTTCTGACCACTACATTTTTTCGTCTTAACGTTGTAGTTGCCACAGGACAATGGAGCACGCCAGTCAGCAATAAGATCCCTGGAACCAGGCAGATAATCCGACCATGCATCGCCAGCTACCAGACCTGAAGTTTCCCAGACAATGTCAAACTGACCATTTTTCTGAATCTCCCCAATCAGTACCGGTTTGGTAATATGATGATTTGGCATCATGGCTGAATAACCACCGGACAAATTTGGCACCGCGACGCCAATCAGAGCATCCTGTACCACTTTTGGATCGGTAGTGCCTGCTTTTTCAACGGCTTTGACCCACATATTAAAGCCAATATAATGTGCTTCCATTGGATCGTTGGTAACGCGTTTTTTGTCCTTGATAAACGCGTGCCAACTTTTTATAAACGCTTCGTTTTCATCAGACTCAACACTCATAAAATAATTCCATGCCGCCAGATGACCAACCAGTGGTTTGGTATCAAGACCGGAGAGTTCTTCTTCACCAACAGAGAAGGCGACAACCGGAATATCCTCGGCAGAAATACCCTGGTTAGCCAGTTCCTTATAAAATGGAATATTGGCGTCACCGTTAATGGTGGATACGACAGCAGTTTTCTTCCCTGTGCTACCAAATTTTTTGATATCTGAGACAATCGACTGCCAGTCAGAATGACCAAAAGGCGTGTAATTGATCATGATATCCTTTTTCTTAACCCCTTTTGCTATTAGGTAGGCCCTGAGGATTTTATTGGTGGTGCGCGGGTATACGTAGTCCGTGCCAGCCAGGACCCAGCGTTTGACACCAATTTCATTCATCAGGTAATCAACCGCAGGTACGGCCTGCTGATTAGGCGCAGCGCCGGTATAGAATACGTTTTTCGAAGATTCCTCACCTTCATACTGCACCGGATAGAACAGAATGCTATCAAGCTCTTCGATCACCGGAAGCACCGATTTACGTGACACCGATGTCCAGCAGCCAAAAATTACATCCGTCTTATTCTTGGTAATAAGTTCGCGCGCCTTTTCTGCAAATAGCGGCCAGTTGGAAGCTGGATCTACAACCACTGCTTCAAGCTTCCTGCCCAAAACACCACCTTTTTTATTCTGCTCGTCAATCAGCATCAACATGGTATCTTTCAGGGTTGTTTCTGAAATCGCCATGGTGCCGGATAATGAATGCAAAACACCGATCTTGATGGTGTCTTCCGCCCAGGCCAGGCTTGCGCCAGCCAGTGATGAGGCGGTCAATACTGCAGCGATCGCCAGTTTTTTAAGTTTTTTTGTTGTCATAATAAAATCTCCTGTGTGCTTTAAATCTGGAATTGCATGCCAAATAAAATAGCGTTTCTGTCAGTACCCTTTGCGCCGCTGGCGCTGGCGTCACCGCTGCTAAAGTTAAGATTCAACTTAAGGTTATGACCGGATATCACATAGTTAACGCCAAGCTCAGTCAGTGAACTACTGTCGCCAACGGAGGGATTGTTGCCGGTATAACGCAGATAGGGCTGGAACTTGCCAGAACCATACTCGGCGCCAACCAGATAGGCGATACTGGCAAAATAAGCGTTGCCATCAAACATCGAGAAAGTAGGGCTTGCGGCTGCAGTGGAAACATCAAAAGACTTGTATTCACCTTCAAGCGTGATTACCGCACCATCAGCCAGTGGCTTTTCGAATAAGCCATCGATGGCATAGCCGGAAAATGATCCGGATTGTGCAGCCGTACCATAACCATCACTCTGGTACTGTCCGGAAACAGCCAGGGTCAGGATATCACCCGCTTTTCCATAATAGGTGCTGCTGGTGTAATAGCCTGGGTTAGATTCTTTATTGAGAAAATTATAGGCCAGACGCGTGGCAAACAGAGGCGCATCGGTTTGATTGGCAGTGCCACTATAACCATCAAATACGCCGATTGCATACTGGAATTTATCCAGACGCCCCCAGAAGGTAACACCTTCATCACGCCCATAAGTTCCCGCAACGCCGTTGGCGCCGTTGCTGCCATCGTTGTCGGAAGGGTAGAGAGGTACGGTATACTGTCCCCAGGTAAGACCATAAAACGGTCCATTCATTTCGATACGGTCAGCCGGAGTCAACATTCGCCCCATCCAGACATTGAACTTTTCACCGGGTTCATACTGAACGATGGCATCCAGGACACCATATTCACCCCACATTTTATCAGTGCCGAAATAAAATTTAAAATCTTTGCTGGCCTGACCTGCGATATACAGACGCATATTTTCCAGGTTGAAATTATTAGCCCGGCTGGTGCCGTTTGGTGCGGCATCGCTAACAGAAGCCACGGAAGTACGTATTCCGGCGCCAATGCTGATCCAGCGAGTATCATCAATCTGAATTTTGCCACCGGCCAGGACCGGTGTACTGCTTGCAATAAGCAGGCTACTCAAAAGTAGCGATTGCCCAACTACATTTTTCTTTTGCATTTTTAGATTCCTGTTGCTGTGGCCAAAGAGCCGGTTAAACATCACGGTAAAAGTCAGGAATGTGCAGAAACGTAAAACAACCACCTGACTTTTATGGCTATTGAGTTTAAACAGAGCCAGGCAACGGCAAAATTCGGCAAGTGGCGCAGAGGTATACGTCAAATGACGCATGGCGCAGAAATTGCTATTAGGTTATTTAGATTAGGGTTTTTATCTAGAACATTTATAATGGTTAATTTACAGCCAGGCATGGCCGCATTTACAGGCATGACAGATTCTCAATGAGCATAAATAAAGATGCCTTGCTGATCAGGCGTGAATACAATAAATGGGTGGCGAATGAAACCCTGGAAGATTACGCCCTGCGCTATACCGCCAAGCAGGCACGGCGCTGGTCAGCCGGCTGGGTGGCCAATACCGCATTGGGTATTGTTTCTTTTCTGGCGCTCGAAGCTATTGGCGGCGCTATTACCCTGAATTACGGATTTACCAATAGCATGTGGGCGATCCTGGTGGTCGGTGCGATCATTTTTCTATCAGGACTGCCGCTGTCCTATTACGCCGCACGCGATGGCGTCGATATCGACCTGCTCACTCGCGGCGCCGGGTTTGGTTATATCGGCTCCACTATTTCATCATTGATCTACGCATCATTTACCTTTATTTTCTTTGCCCTGGAAGCGGCGATTATGTCAATGGCCATTCATATGATGGTTGATATCCCGCTATCTCTGGCCTATGTGATCAGCGCCATTGTCATCATCCCGCTGGTCACCCATGGTATTAGCCGTATTTCCCACTTTCAGGCCTGGACTCAGCCAATATGGCTGTTTTTACAGGTTCTGCCTCTGGTTTTTATCGCCCTCCATGAATCAACCGCTTTTTCCGACTGGATGGCTTTCACTGGTTCTGCCACAGGCGGAGCACAGGGCTTTGATCTGCTACTTTTTGGTGCAGCATCAGCCGTCATTTTCCCCCTGATCGCACAAAATGGTGAACAGGCGGATTTTTTACGTTTTTTACCAACAACCGAACACTGTAAAAAAAGCCAGTGGTGGATGGCCGTAGTCGGAGCCGGGCCAGGCTGGGTCGTATTTGGCATCATCAAGCTGTTTGTCGGCTCATTTCTCGCCGTTCTTGCCCTGAATCATGGCTTGCCCCCCTCACTGGCCAGCGACCCTGCTCATATGTATACCGTGGCTTTCAATTACATTACTGCGAATCCTGACATAGCGCTGTGGCTGGCCGGAATTTTTGTCATCATTTCGCAACTGAAAATCAACGTCACCAATGCCTATGCCGGATCGATCGCCTGGGGCAACTTCTTTTCACGACTGACGCATAATCACCCTGGACGGGTGGTCTGGCTGGTTTTCAATGTTGCAATTGCGCTGATGCTGATGGAACTCGGCCTTTATCAGGCTTTTGAAAATATCCTGATCACTTATGCCAGTCTGGTAGTGGCCTGGATCGGCTGCGTTGTTGCCGATCTTGTGATCAATAAACCGCTGGGACTGAGTCCTCCACATATAGAGTTCAGGCGTGGCCATCTGTATGACATCAATCCGGTCGGTGTGATTTCAATGGTTATCGCATCCTCGGTAGGCATTGCCGCCAACCTCGGCCTTTTCGGCACAGTCGCAGAGGCACTGGCTGCATTTTTATCTTTATCGATCCCTTTTATTAGCGTGCCTTTAATCGCCTGGCTAACCCAGGGACGATTTTATCTTGCTCGTCCTAAAGAGAAGCCTGAAACTGAAACTTCACAGCAAAATTGTCGCATTTGTGAAAACTCATTTGATCATGAAGATATGAGCCATTGCCCAAGTTATGCTGGCCCCATCTGCTCCCTGTGCTGCGCACTGGACTCACGTTGTGGTGACCAGTGCCGGCCACATGCCCATCTGGCAGCACAAACTTCAGCCGTGTTCAGTCGAATATTGCCAGCTTTCATCAACCAGCAACTGCATTCCGTGAGCGGGCATTTTCTAAGTATATTTATGATAACCGCCGGCATTATTGCTGGACTACTGGCGATGGTGTTTTATGCTCAGCAGGAAAAATCACAGGCCGATCTAACCCTGATTAGCGCTGCATTATGGCAGGTTTTTTTCCTGCTAATGCTGATTACAGGCGTGTTGATCTGGTTATATGTCCTAGCCCAGAAAAGCGCCCGTTTTGCACTAAGCGAAACCCAGCTTCAGGCGGAATTACTGACTCAGGAAGTCAATGCCCATGAAATTACTGCAGTAGAACTGGCCCAGGCGCGCGATGCAGCAAATGCAGCCAACCAGGCAAAATCACGTTATTTATCGGGTGTCAGTCATGAACTCAGGACACCTCTAAACACGATTTTTGGATATGCCCAGCTTATGGAAGCCGACGTCCGAATGGACAACAAAAGCCGGAAAATCGCCACTGTGATAAAACATAGCAGTGAACACCTGTCCGATGTAATTGAAGGCCTGCTGGAAATTTCCAAGATTGAGGCGCGCAAACTTGATCTGCACCGCGATACCGTCAATCTACGCTCACTGATTCAGCAGCTTGAGGATATGTTTCGACCCCTGGCCGAAAGTAAGGGAATTGATTTTATAGTTCATTGCCAGGCGGAATTGCCCCGCTTTGTTTCCATTGATGAAAAACGGCTGCGCCAGATCCTGCTAAATCTATTATCCAATGCAATCAAATTTACCCCTGAAGGCAAAGTTGAATTGCACATCAGTTACCGCAATCAGGTTGCCCGTATGCTGGTTAGGGACTCGGGCATTGGCATCGCAAAAGCTGATCAGAAAAGAATTTTCGAACCATTCGAGCGGGTGCGTGACAGCCAGACTCAACTTATCACTGGAACCGGCCTGGGTTTGTCGATCAGCCGCCTGCTGGTTGACATGATGGGCGGCAACCTTGAACTAACAAGCCAGCCCGGTCACGGTAGCGAATTTTGTCTCAGTCTTTTTTTACCCGGGGTGAGCGAAGAGCTTGCTGTCGGTCAGAACCAGGCTGATATACAGGGTTATACCGGGCGACCACAACATATTATGGTCGTCGATGATGAAAGCAGCCACCGACATTTGATCTATGATTTTCTGCATCCCCTGGGCTTTGTCGTAGATCAGGCTAACTCTGCTGAGCAGGCGTTAGATTTATTAAAAGAACAATCGGTTGACCTGTTTTTACTTGATATTTCCATGCCCGGAATGGACGGCTGGCAGTTATTGGCTGAGCTTCGCAGGCGTGGGTTTAGAACCCCGGTTATCATACTCTCAGCCGATTCCTATGAAGATGCCCGGCTATACCAGAAAAATGCCGATTTTCAGGCCTATATCAGCAAACCGGTACGATTAGATAAACTTCTGGAACAGTTGCAACGTTGCCTTGATCTGCATTGGTATAATCCTGAGTCAACATCTAATGCGGCTGGAGATATTAACCATGAGGATGCCTGTCCAGATCGGAAATCACTCGCATCTCTGCGAGAATTTGCAAAGATCGGCTACCTCAAAGGTGTGCTTGAATATACAGAACAACTTGAATTACAGAACCCAAAAACTCAATGGATAACTCAGCTGAGAATATTAGCGGATAAGTGCGATCTGGATGGAGTCGTGCGCACTATCGATAACCTCGTAAAGCAGAAAGGTGATGCTGAGTAATGCAAAAATTTAGAGATAAAACAACCGTGCTGGTAGTCGATGATTCACCGGGTTCACTTGGCATGATCAACATGGCCCTGGACGAAGCCGGAATTGCAGTATTGATTGCGCTCAATGGCCAGCAGGCTATGAACGTGCTGGAGCAAATCACTCCCGATATAATTTTACTGGATGCCCTCATGCCGGTGATGGACGGTTTCGAATGCGCCCGTGAAATTCGCAAAAAACTGCCTCTAACTCCGATCATTTTCATGACCGGTCTTAGCGAGGTTGAGCATATTGTCAAAGCCTTCGATGCCGGTGGCAATGATTATATTATCAAACCGATCCGTCCTGAAGAATTGCTGGTGCGCATTCGCCAGCACACCAGTAGTGCGCGAATGCTCATTGAAGCTCAAAAGGCGCTGGACTCGATGCGCCAACATGTATTTTGCATTGACAAAAGCGGCAGGATTTTATGGGCGACGCCAGAAGCTCAGGCTTTACTGAACCAGTATCAACCTCAGGAGGACTGTGAGCCTGTTGAGTTCAGTCTCCGACTCAACCGCTGGTTGCCAAATGGTCAGGCCGGACATGACCTGGCCCTGCCATTGCAGAAGCAAAATGTGGTGCTAACCGTGCACTATTTCAAACAGACTGAAGAGGATGAATATCTTCTTAAAATCCAGTCTCCAAATGTCGAGATTGATCCGGCAATTCTGGAGCAAAGCCTGGCCATAACCTCACGTGAAGCAGAAGTGCTGTTATGGCTTGCACACGGTAAAACCAACCGGGAAATTGCCGAAATTCTCGAAATGAGCCCAAGAACGGTAAATAAACACCTGGAGCAACTGTACCCTAAAATCGGCGCGGATAACCGTACTGTGGCAGCTTCCGTTGCCATACAAATTATTCTTGGTGGACGTATGGGCAGTCCTCCAAACCTGACATGCTGTGAATAATACAGGGAATTCAGAGCGAACATGGATTCCCACGCGAAAACCAAAAAATAAATTAATGGGTTTCGTCAGGCTCTCCCCAGCCTGCGAATTTTTAAAAAAGTGAGCGAAACAGGACAAATCATCCCATCAACCCCGGCTAAAGTTTGTTTCGCATTTAGCCGTTATAAAAAGTGAAAAATGCTTTTTTTAAACTTATTTAGTCAATCAACTTATGCACACAATTTCCTCCACATTATTCGCCTGTATCCTGTTTTCAGTTTCCATTACCAGCGCACAGGCAGGCGCTCTGGATGATGGTCTACGCGCATTCAAGGCCGGCGATTATCAGCAGGCGATGGCTTACTGGAAACCGCTGGCGGAGAAAAATAATGCCGATGCATTGTACAATATCGGCCTCCTCTATATGAAAGGGCTGGGTGTAGAGAAGGACTACCGCGCTGCAAAGCACTGGTTTAAACAGGCGGCGAAATACGGCAGCGTGGATGCCGCCTACAATCT
>VAPL010185712.1_pt1 | contig 17841 bp, 9 predicted proteins | sample 3395061 | NCBI WGS metagenome assembly VAPL01 (sample SAMN08290444, study PRJNA428436) | hydrothermal vent metagenome | isolation source: Deep-sea hydrothermal vent chimney 2 | place: Pacific Ocean: Juan De Fuca Ridge | depth 2182 m m | reverse complement strand
GGTTCCGGAAACTAGCAAATAGTTTCCGGAAGTTTAAATGCAATGAATACCAGCAATTACATAATCATATAATCTGTGTGCAATTAAAAAATCCAATCTAAAGACATCTTTTACAATGACATAAGTAAAAATTGAACCTTTTAAACGTAGGTATACAAATTAGCTTTGAGTCAGGTAATCTGGGAACGAATAACAGTTGAGTTGTAATGAAATCCCTTGTGAAAATTACTGTTATTCTATCTACTTTGACTTCTATTTGGATAACTAAAGTGGATTTAATAGGCTTAGTTTATGTTCTTTATATTTTACTTCATACTGGCTAGAGAGTATGACGTTGGATAAAAGAATAATAACTTTAGGTTGAGTAAAAAAATTGACTCATTGTGGCGTGGTGCTTTTAAAGCAATGAATTTTCACTATAATTTACTTAAATCTGATTTTATTAATGTTAAATGTATCTTGTAACGTTTAAAAACCATAAATAAAAAAGGTAATATCAATGTATTCAGTTTTAGTCGTGGATGATGATGATGACTACAATGAATTGCTTGAGTTAGCGCTTACCGATTCAGGTTATAAAGTTAATGTGGCTTCTAGAGCAACAAAAGCATTAAATATAATTAAAGCTTATGAGTTTGATTTAATCCTATGCGACGTTTTAATGCCAGAAATGGATGGTTTTGAGTTTTTATTGGAATTGAAAAATTTAAATATAAAGTCAAAAATTATTATGATGTCCGGCGGTGGCGTCGAAAAAACGGAGTTGTATCTAGATAACTCCAAGGCAGCGGGCTGTGACGCCGTTCTTCGTAAGCCTTTTTTAATGCAAGAATTAATTGATTTAATTCGGTCCCCCAAAATTAATTTATGATTAATCGATTGGTATATTGTATGCTAATAAAATCAGGTGTTTATAGGGATAAAAATGACCAGATTATGATAAACCCAATATTGTTTTCTATAATATAAATTATGTCTATAACTTTAATACACTTTTAAAGTGAATAATATGATACTCCATACTCAGTGTCATATTATATTTTCGTCTTTTTTTAAAAAAATCATTCTGGTTTCGATAGTTCTTATTTCTAGTGAATTAGCATTAGCCGATAAAATTGAATACCGAGTTAAAGCAGCTTATCTTTATCAATTTACTAAATTTATTCAATGGCCCGCTTTTACGTTAGAAAAAAAAGACAGTCCAATTCGTATTTGTGTTTTAGGCGATAATCCCTTTGGCACCGTTCTCGATAAGTTATCAAAAAAAACTTCTCAAAATAGGTTTTTAACGCTTAAGTATCTGACTTTTCCAAAAAACAGTTCCGATTTCGTTAATTGTCAGTTAATTTATATCAGTCGTTCTGAAGAACAACGTCTTACTCAAATACTGCAATTAACAGAAAACCATCCTGTATTAACTGTTAGTGATATGAATAACTTTGCTTCGCGTGGTGGCATTATTGGTCTAGTGCTAGATAATCGTAAAATTAGACTTGAAATTAATTTTGAAGCATCAGCTACTGCTGGTGTAAAAATAAGCTCAAAGTTACTTGAGATTGCTACGTTGATTAAATCTAAATGATAAACAAAATGTTATGACTAATATAATTGATAACTTACCAATCCGTTATAAATTGATTTTTATTATTATGATTAGCGTTGTGATAAGTTTACTTTTGATGAGTTCAGCAGTGATTGTTAGTGAGCGTTATTTAGGAAAACAGCTGATGACAGAAAGATTATTAACCATGAATAGAATTATTGCAGATAGAAGTACTGCTGCTTTAGTGTTTGATGATAAAAATGCTGCAGAGCAAAATTTACGAGCATTAGATAATGAATCAAGTGTTTTAGTGGCATGTATTTATGGTAAGACCCAAGTACTATTTTCTGGTTATATAAAGAAAAATGTTAAAAACAACTGTCCAAGTTACGCCCCCAGTAATGGTCATCAATTTATTAACAATCAATTCGAGACCTCTCAAAAAATAATTCTTGATGGTGAAGAAATAGGTTCGGTCTATCTTCTAGCTTCAAATAAAATACTGTATCAACGTGAAATAAATTTTGTTTTAATTATATTATCCATTGTTTTTGTTGCCGCCACTGTTTCTTATCTATTAGCAATTAAACTTCAGGCTTTAATTTCAAAACCAATATTAGAGCTAGCAAATGTAGTTCAGAAAATATCGAGTAATGAAAACTATTCAACATTTAAGCCAATAGTTTCAAATGATGAAATAGGCGTATTAAACGAATCATTTAAAAATATGATTGAACAAATAAAAAAACGTGAATTATCACGTGATGCTGCGGTTCAGGAACTAATAAAAAAAGAAAAAGATTTAGATGTTACGCTACACAGTATCGCAGATGCTGTAATAACAACCGATGCTCAAGGCTGTATCACTCGAATGAATATAGTTGCAGAGCAATTGACAGGTTGGTCTTTTGTGGCTGCCCGAGGCAAAGATATTAAATTAATTTTTAATATTATAGACTCGAATACAAAAGAGATAATTAAAAATCCTATTGAAAATGTATTAGCATCTGGTGAGGTCTCATACTTAGAAAAAAATACTATTTTAGTTTCAAAAAATGGGGTTAGTTATCAAATAGCGGATAGCGGTAGTGGTGCCCCCATTAAAGATGAACGTGGTAATATTCAAGGGGTGATTCTAGTTTTTAGTGATGCCACGAGCCAACTACAGACTGAAAAAGCATTACGTCGTTCACAAAAAATGGAGGCCATTGGTCAGCTTTCAGGAGGTATTGCTCATGATTTTAACAATAGGCTTGGAATTATTATTGGTTACTTGGACATATTAAAAAATTATGTTGAAGGTGATGAAAAACCATCCAAATGGGTAAATACCGCAATTAATGCAACTCTTCGTTGTGCTGATCTTACACGTCAATTATTAGGTTTTTCACGCCAAAATATTGAAAAAAAGATTGTTGTTAGTATTACAAAAGAATTTAAAGATTTAGATAATATGATTGCTCGTTCGATAACCCCTGAAATAGAATTAAAAATTTCAATTGCAGATGATCTTTGGCTAGTCGAAACAGATCCTGGTGAGTTACACGATGCTATTTTAAATATGGCTATAAATGCCCGTGATGCCATGCCGGATGGTGGACAGTTTTTAATTGAAGTAACTAATAGCTTCTTGGACGATGAGTATATTAATCTAAATCCTGATATTTCAATGGGAGAGTATGTTCAACTTGTTTTAAGTGACACTGGTAAAGGGATGGATAAAGAAACCATCGAGCATATTTTTGAACCGTTTTACACAACTAAATCTAAAGGTGGTGGTACCGGGTTGGGTATGGCTATGGTTTATGGGTTTACAAAGCGTTATGGTGGACATATAAGAATATATTCTGAAGTTAATGTGGGCTCAACCATTCGTATATTTTTACCCAGGTCGAAAAAATCCGCAGGGCTTAATGAATTTAATGATATGGACTTTATGCCAACGGGTAACGAATCAATTTTAATTGTTGATGATGAATTTGACTTATTACAACTAGCTTCACAGTACATAGGTGATTTAAATTATACTATTTATACTGCAGATAATGCCGAGCAAGCATTGATAATACTTAAAGAAAATTTAACGATTGATTTGTTATTTAGTGATGTTGTGATGCCTGGCGGAATTAATGGGTATGAATTAGCTCAGCTTGCAACGGACTTGAACCCGGATATTAAGGTTTTATTAACTTCAGGTTTTACTTCAAAGTCGATGGTTAACAATAAATCACATTTTGCAAAACATTTATTAAGTAAACCCTATAGGAAAATTGAGTTAGCAAAAAGATTAAGATTGGTATTAGATAGTTGTGCTGATTTAAAATCTAATGTAAGAGGTTTAACTATTTCTCATACTGTTTTAATCGTGGATGATCAACCAAATGTTAGGGCTTTATATAAAATTAAATTAATGAAACTTGGCTATAAAATCATATTAGCGAATGATGGTTATGAGGCAATAAATATGTTTAAACAGTATAAAGACAACAATAATGACATCGATGTTATCATTCTTGATTTAAGTTCAAAAAATGGCTTATCTAATGAACAAGTGAAAGAAAATATATTTGCGTTTGGAGAATTATCTAACATTATTATTTTCTCCTATGATGATTTAAAAACAAAGTTTGTTGTATTTAAACTTAATGGTCTTGATGGCGAAAATAGCTGTGAAGAAAATATTAAAGAAATTCTTGAATCAACACCCAGGTAATATTTGTGAGAAATAATGGATAAGCCAAAGCTAATAGTCATTGATGACGAAATCGATCTGGCTGGATTTGTTGCTGATGTTGCTCAGCAACAAAATTTTGAGGTTGAAAAATTTAATAGTGGTCTGGACTTTATAAATGAATATAGTAAACAAGCTGATGTGATTGTGCTTGATATTATGATGCCTGATGTTGACGGCATACAACTGATTCGTTTTTTAGCGGGTATTGATTGTAATGCAAAAATAATTTTAATAAGTGGTTTTGATTCGAATGTTTTACATTCAGCTCTTAAATTAGCTGAAGAGCAGGGTTTAAATATTGTCGGCTGTTTAAATAAACCTTTTCGTTATAATGATTTAAAAGCGTTATTTGATAAATTAGTGATTACGCCTAAAATAATTTTGAGTCAAGAATTAATAAAGACGGTTACAGTTGAAGAATTAAAAAAAGCAATATTTTCTAATGAATTGGTAACTTACTACCAACCTCAAATAATGTTGCAAGGTGAGTCCAATCTTTCTGTGGAAGCATTGGTCCGGTGGCAGCACCCCGTTTTTGGTTTAATTAGTCCTAAGCATTTTATTCCGTTGGCAGAAGAATATGATTTAATAAATGATTTAACTTGGGTCGTTTTGAATCAAGTACTGACTCAATGTGTATTATGGCATCAACAGGGTATTGATGTTCAAGTTGCTATTAATATGTCAGCAAAGACTCTGCAGGATCTTAGATTACCTGAAAAATTAGGCGATCTAGTTTTGCAATATAATTTAAAAACATCTCAAATTGTTTTGGAAGTGACTGAAACAGCATTAATGCAGGAGTTAATTAAATCATTAGAGATTTTGACACGCTTACGACTTAAAGGTTTTAGATTATCAATTGATGATTTTGGAACGGGGTATTCATCATTAGTGCAACTTAACCGTATTCCCTTTTCTGAGTTAAAAATAGATCAATCTTTTGTTGCAAATATGGAAAATGAACGCGAAGCCTTTGCCATCGTTGAAACGGTGATTGTATTAGGTAATAAGCTTGGTATGAATATAGTGGCTGAAGGTATTGAAACTCAAGCCAGCCTTGAAATATTAAAAAAACTAGGTTGCAATATTGGGCAAGGTTTTCTGATTTCAAGACCATTACCGACAGATGAAATTACCGCATGGCTGATAAATAATAAAAAAGGCACTCTATTTTATTAAGGTGTTACTTGGATTTTTTTATTACACACTCAGTAGTACTAAATTAGTGTATAATCTTTATTTACTTTAAATACCTGAACCTAAATGTTCAAACAACAGTTAATTACGCAACAAGAATTACTCAATGCGATTGATAACGGTGCAACGTTATTAACCGGTAATAATCGTCTAGCGAATAGCTTTATTCATAAATATGACCAGTATCAGTTATCCAATAATAAGGTAGCTTGGTCTAGTCCCGATATTCTTCCGTTAAATAGTTGGTTAGTTAAAAATTGGGAAGAAGCAATTTTACAAGGTGCCATAACTTCAGCTGAAGTATTACTAAGTAGTGAACAGGAACAGCAGTTATGGGAAAGTATTATCAAGGAAAGCCCTTATGGTAATGGTTTATTACGAATATCTGCTACGGCAAAATCAGTTTCTGATGCTTGGAAGTTATTACAAAGCTGGAAATTATGTCGAAATGCAGATGATTATGAATATATGGATGATACTAAGGCCTTTAATTTTTGGTCTTATGAATTTGAAAAAAAATGTGAAGAGCAACATTGGATCACAGCAGCTCAATTAGCATCACAAAAACTTTATTCACAATTATTTAATTATTGTGAAATTTTGTTATTAGGTTTTGATGAGCTAACCCCGCAAATTCATCATTTATTTGAATCACTGGAAAAAAAGTCGTGTACTATAAAATGGTTAACACAGGAAAGTAATGGAGTATGTTCGACACGTTTACAATGTGATGATATTCGAGATGAAATAACATCATTTTCTTATTGGGCTAAATACTTACTTGAGTCTAATGCTTCAACTAAAATTGCTTTGGTTGCTCCCGATATCAAAGCGATACGTCAGATTTTGTTACAAACCCTTGAGCAGGTCTTAATGCCATCTCGTACGGTTCCTGTTGTTGAGTCTATTGATAGACAACAAGTATCTTTACCTTGGGATATATCATTAGGTTTGCCACTTACGGAATATTCCATTATCAAACTGGCTTTTCAACTGTTTAAAATTGTTCGAGGAAAACCTACTATTGAAACAGTGGGCGTAATATTACGTTCGCCCCATATTCATGGTGCGCTCGAAGAAAAAAATCAACGTTCTTTACTCGAACGTCGATTACGAGAACAAGGTGAACCATTGTTGTCTTTAAGGACAATTAAGTATTATTGTGGTGACGAGTCTAAAAACTATTATTGTCCTAAATTATTTGAAATAATATCTGAGCTTATAATTTTAAAGAAAAATTGCTTAAATAAATCTGATAGTCAAGCTTGGGCGTTATGGTTTAGCAATTGGTTGCTTAAAGCTGGTTGGGGATTGGGGCGTATATTATCAAGTGATGAATATCAAACGATAGAAGCATGGAAGGCATTATTACAAACGTTTACTAGTTTAGAATTAGTGAGCAATAAAATGTCTTTTGATGTTGCAATTTCTTGTTTGCATAGACTTGCTAGTGATAAAATTTTTCAGGTTCAATCTAAAGCTGCACCGATTCAAATCTTAGGTCTATATGAAAGCATTGGACTTAGTTTTGATGCATTATGGGTAATGAATTTACATGATGGTGTTTGGCCTGCATCACCTCGTCCAAATCCTTTTATACCATTACACATTCAGAAAAAATTTAAATTGCCTCATGCCAGTTGGGAGCGAGAATTATTAATAGCGAAACAAATAACAACACGATTACAAAACTCAGCTAAATCAGTGGTTTTTAGCTATCCTGTTAAAAGTGGAGCTCAAGAATTGCATGCTAGTCCATTAATTCAACAGTATGAGATGACCACAAAACAAGCTTTAGATATTAAAGCAACAATTAGCTGGGCGAGTATCATTCGAGAGAAATCCAAGTTAATTGAATTGGATAATGAGCAAGTTGCTGAAGTTGGTTCAGAGAAAATATCTGGTGGTAGTTCGATTTTTAAAAATCAATCACTTTGTCCTTTCCGTGCTTTTGTTGAAAATCGTTTACATGCTCGTCCCATGAGAAAAACACAGCTGGGATTAGATGCAATGAAACGAGGTAGTTTATTGCATGTAGTGTTAGAAAAATTTTGGAAAATAATCACAGATCAAAAAACATTGGAATCTAAGTCAAGTAAAGAATTAGAGTTAACCATTAATAAATGCATTGAACTTGCCATTTCAGAGATGGCAATAAAATCACCCGATACATTTACTGATTGTTTCACTCAAATTGAAAAGCAACGATTATTGCAATTAATGTTATCGTGGTTGGCATTAGAGCTTGAGCGTGCTCCATTTAAGGTGGTTGATATTGAACGAGAGTTAAACATTAATATTAATGGCGTTAAAGCTCAACTTTTTATCGATAGGGTTGATGAGTTAGAAAATGGGCATCAACTATTAATTGATTATAAAACTGGTTTAGTAACACCGAATGATTGGTTTGGCGAACGTCCTGCTGATCCGCAATTGCCATTGTATAGTGTTGCCTCGGGTGAAAATTTATCAGCAGTTATTTTTGCTCAACTAAAAACCGGTGATGTGAAGTTTAATGGTGTTGTTGAACAAGCCGAGTTAATTCCTGATTTACCCCCAAGTCGTAAGAGTGTTTTAAAAGAAGCTACTGAGCAATGGCCTCAAGTATTACATGACTGGAAATTAGTGTTAAATTCATTGGCAACTGATTTTGTTAATGGTCATATTGCTGTTGATCCAAAAGAGGGGCTTGTAACATGTAAAAAATTGTATTGTGAGCTTTCACCGATGTGCCGAATTAATGAATTACTGGTAAAAAATAACTCATCTAAGGGTGATTTTAATGAGTAATATTACAGTGAGTAACAGTAATTTATTACAACCGGTAGATTATGAAACCCGGATTCGCGCGATACAAGTTGATTGTTCTTACATAGTACAAGCACCTGCGGGTTCAGGGAAAACTGGTTTGTTAACCCAGCGTTATTTAAAATTACTGTCAATTATTAATAAGCCGGAAGAAATTATTGCAATTACTTTCACGCGCAAAGCGGCGGGTGAAATGCGTGAACGAATTTTAACATCATTAAGATTTGCACAAAATCATGATAAACCACCAGAAGAAGAATATGAGAAACAAACGTGGTTACTCGCTCGCGATGCTTTAAAACAGGATAATAAACATAACTGGAATTTACTTGAGCACAGTGGTCGATTACGTGTTCAAACGATTGATTCATTGTGTACAGAGCTAGCACGTCAGTTACCTCTGTTATCAGAATTTGGTGCCATACCAAGTATCATTGATGATGCATCGAATCTGTATTTTGAAGCAGCACTAGAAACGCTGGCTTATCTTGAATCCACTAATCCTGATTTTGAGTGGGCTTCTCAGTCATTGATACGTTTATTGCAACATCAAGATAATCGTATGGATAAGGTTCAAGAATTAATCGCTGCGATGTTGGCGCGGCGTGATCAATGGTTACGCCATGTTGCTGATTTAAAACATCCACAGTTACGTCGAGATCAAATAGAGCCAGTATTGCAGGGTATAGTATTAGATGCTTTGGAAAGTCTTAATAGCTCGATACCGTATGAATTAACGCAACAGTTACCTGAGTTATTACGGTTTGCTGCTGAGTTTGCACCACCGGATTCAATTATTCGATATTGTTTTGAGATTGAATCCTTACCGAATGCAACTTTGGATAAACTTCCTCAATGGTTAGCTGTAGCCGAGTTACTTTTAACCAATGATGGTAATTGGCGTAAACCAAAAGGTGTTAATAAAAAACTAGGTTTTTTAGCAGAAAAAGATGCTCAAGATGCGGAACAAAAGGTTTTATTTAAGAACAAAAAAAAGAATCTTCAATTAATTTTAGAAACTTTAGCTGAACAAGATTCAACTGAAAATTTAAAAACCAAGCTAAACCATATTCGGATATTACCTCACTTTGAATATTCTGATGATGAATGGACAATTTTGGAAGCCTTGTTTAAAGTGCTACTTTTTTCTGCAGCACAATTACGCAGTGTATTTAGCTCTCATGGGCAAGTTGATTTTATTGAGATGTTATTAGCGGCGAAGCGAGCTTTGGGCGATGTACAACAGCCTACTGATTTATCCTTGCGTTTAGATTATCAATTAAAGCATTTATTGGTTGATGAATTTCAAGATACATCACAAAATCAATTTGATTTGTTTACTCAATTAACGTCTGGCTGGCAATCTGATGATGGTCGTACTTTGTTTTTAGTTGGTGATCCGATGCAATCAATATATCGTTTTCGTGAAGCTGAAGTTGGTTTGTTTTTACAGGCATGGAATAACGGTATTGGTGATATTAGTTTAGAAGCTTTAAATCTTTCTGTTAATTTTAGATCTCAGAAGCCTATTATTGATTGGGTTAATAACAAGTTTCCGGCTATTTTTCCTAAGACTAACGACAAAACCCTTGGTGCAGTTGTCTATACAAAATTTAATGCATTTAAATCAAATGTTAATGATTCAGCTGTACAGCTGCATCCGTTTTTTGAACGTGATGACGAAAAAGAAGCTGCGTTGGTTATTGAGTTAATTAAAAAAACGCAAGCATTAAATCCCGATGGACGCATTGCGATATTGTGTCGAAATAAATCACATTTAACTGAGATAGTATCTAATTTAAATCATCATTCTATTTCTTTTCAAGCCGTTGATATTGATTTATTAAATAATCAGCCTGTTGTTCAGGATTTATTGTCATTAACGAAAGCGCTGTTGCATCTTGCTGATAAAATATCTTGGTTGGCTTTATTAAGGGCGCCATTTATTGGTTTGACTTTAAATGATATTTATTTATTGACGTTTGAAAACGCACAACAAACGGTATTACAATGTTTAAATTTAGCTGAGAATATTAATAAATTAAGCTCTGACGCTCAATTACGATTACAGCGTGTCGTACCGTTGTTAAATATTAGCATTGAAAATAGTCAACGGAAAACACTTCGGGATTGGGTTGAGGGACTTTGGATGACCTTGGGTGGCCCTGCTTGTTGTTCCACTGAAACGGCGGTGGCCGATGCTCAAGTGTATTTCCAATTACTGGAATCTTTGGAATCGAAAAAGGAGTTATTGGATGCAGAATCATTGGATAAACATTGTCAAAAATTATTTGCGTTGGTTGATAGCCATGCGAGTGATAAATTACAATTAATGACGATCCATAAGTCCAAGGGGTTAGAATTTGAAACTGTTATTATACCGGGTTTGGGTAAAACAACGGCGAGTGATAAATCAAAATTATTGTATTGGTGTGAGCGAACTAATGAGTTAGGTATACCTGAATTAATTTTTGGTCCAATAAAAGCTGTCTGGGAAAACACCAATCAAACCACTGAATATTTAAAATATTTGGAGCAAGAAAAAATTAAATTTGAAGTCAGTCGGTTGTTGTATGTTGCGGTTACCAGAGCAAAGCAAAATTTGCATTTATTGGGACATGTTAATATCAAGTCTGATGGACGTATGGCTGATCCAGCTAGTAACAGTTTATTGTCTCAGCTCTGGCCGATTGCAGAGCAGCAATTTACTCAAGAATTTGAGGGTTTAGAATCGATTGGTGCTCGGGAAGATCGTATTGAGACTAATACTGCTTTTCGATTTAGCAATACTAGCCGCTTACGTTTAGCGAATAATTGGATATGTCCAAATGTACCTCAAGATATCAGTATTGAAAACTCAATCATTGCACTTGATACTCAAGGTTCATTGTTAGAGTTTGATTGGGCCAGCGAAACAGCCAAACACGTTGGTTCAGTGGTGCATCGAATTTTAGAGCAGCTTTCTCATGAGAATCTTGAGTCGTTTAATTTTGACGTGGAAAAGGCGAAAATTACTAATAGCAGTAGAGTTATGTTGCACCGTTTAGGCGTGGTTGATGAGCAATTAGCCCTTGCTTTGGAGCGCGTGATTCATGCAATTCAAAATACATTAGCCGATAAGCGTGGCCAGTGGATTTTATCCGGACAACATCAATATGCGAAATCGGAATATAAAATAACGGCAGTGATCGAGGAAGAAATCCGGCATATGGTAATCGATAGGACCTTCGTTGATAATGACGGCATACGTTGGGTTATTGATTATAAGACCGGTAATCATCAAGGAGGTAGTTTAGCTGCATTTTTGGATAGCGAGCAGAAACGTTATCAACCGCAGTTACAACGCTATGCTGATGTTATGCAGCTAATGGAACAACGTGAAGTTAAAATGGCACTGTATTTTCCGATGATGCAACAATGGCGCGAGTGGTGTGCGACTAGATAAAATAGGATTGCACTCCAATTCCTTGATCAGTTGTGTAACTAATTAAATCATCGTAGTCAAAATCACTTAAACCTAAAAAATCAATAACTTTTTCACCAATTATCTGCCACTCTAAATCATTTTCTTGATTGCCTAGTATTCGATATAAACAGGCAATATGCTGCGCTAGCATTAATATTGCACACAAGGTTTGTTCATCTAATGTTAAATTATTTTTTTTTGTACTAAATACGTCAATACCATTGTGATGATTGGAGATAACCTTACACAAGCTTTCGGGTAGTTTCCATGATTTTGCTGTGTAATAGCTTAAAACGGCATGGTTGGTATTGAATATTTGGTTTTCAATGTCGACAATTCTGTGCTGATTTTGTGCATATGAATCCAACATTATTTCTGGGTAATTATCGAAGCGATCCATTAATAGTGGAATCCCCGCATTGTGAAATAAACCTGCCGTGTAGGCTTTATTTTCAGGGGTAAATTGAATTTTTTTAGCGATAATTTGGCAGCTTTGTGCGACATCGGTTGCTGAGTCCCAAAATTTGGTTAGCATTTTAAATTTTTCACCTGCTTCGTTAGGATTGCCTGTCATACTGTCACGTAAACATAATGTGTTAACAATATTCATGACTGTCTTCATCCCCAGCAACATAACGGCTTTAGCAATTGAGCTCGTATTTTTATCACCATAATAAGGTGAATTCACTGTTTTTAGCACTGCACCAGATAAGCCAACATCTTTAGTAATTAAATCTGATAATTTATTAAGATCGGGGGATGGCGTACTCATCTCCAGTTGCAAGTCGGCAATGAGTTTAGGTGGCGAAGGAATTTTTATTCCTTTAAGTAATTTCTCTACCTCTTGTTGGGTAATTTCAGGGTTAGCAGACATAGAGATCCATGAGTGGTTAATGACAAATATTTTTAATTCAGCTTAATAAAGTATAGGCAGCTATTACAGTTCAGCAATATAATATTTGTTGTTTCTCAACTTGAGCGTTTAGCAAAATACTAGCAAGTTATTAAGATAACTATATGATTATAAGGTTTAAACTTTAGATTCCGGCTTAAAAACTACCATAATGCTGGTAGTTTTAAATTTGAAAATTAGGTTAAAATCGTTTAATTTTAAAAGAAGTGATCACTAACAAGTATAATAAAGTATTTATTAATGTCTTGTCATTCTCGCAAGAGATAAATACAAGTGGTATTAATTAGGCTAAAGACTAGCCTGTATACATTTTAGAATATCGTAATCATATTCTTCATTTAGTGCTTCGTAGATGGGTTTTAGTTTTTGATTCTCACCGGAAAATAAATCAAAGGCGTTCATTATTTCATTGTATTCTGAATCTTCTAATTGCACCACAGTGCGGACATCGAGCAAACCCATTTCTATCGCATCGGATAAGTGAGAATAAATAGTGCTGGATTTTAGATTTCGCTTAGCCGCTAAATCATTAATATTTTTGTGGCTCTGAAAATGAAATAAGGTATCATTAACTGAATCGTTTAAATTATTGATTAACATCTCGGGTAACGGGTGGTCTAAAATAATTTCCAAAAAGTCATGACCAAATTTGTCTAATTTTTTTTCACCTATACCCGATATTAATAACATTTCGTTGATAGTTGTTGGGCGTTTTTTTGCCATTTCAATTAAGGTGGAGTCATGAAATATGATATAAGGTGGTACGGATAATTCTTTAGCTAAGCTCGAACGTTGATCTCGCAGGGCATTAAATAATTCTTCATCGGCATCTTTGAGATTTGATTGTTTAGCCGAAGATGATTGTTTATTAGCTGATTTTTTATCTACTTTTTGTTGTTGGCGCAATTCGAGAGTTATTTCACTGCGTAATAACGGACGTGCTTGCTCGGTTAAAAATAAGGAACCATAGCCGTTTAAATCAACATTGATGTAACCGAGTGAAATTAATTGTCGAAATACACCGCGCCATTCGGTCGCATTTAATTCCGTGCCGATGCCGTAGGTTGATATTGTGTCATGCCTAAAATTTCGTATTCGATCAGTATCTTTGCCTAATAAGACGTCAATTAAATAATTAACGCCAAAGCGTTGTTCGGTGCGCACAACACACGACATGGCTTTTTGAGCTGCTTGGGTACCGTCCCATGTTTGTGGCGGGGTTAAACAACTATCACAATTGCCACAGGGTGTGGCTAGTGTTTCTTCAAAATATCCTAGTAATGTTTGTCGGCGGCATTGAGTTGATTCACATAAACCTAACATGGCATCAAGCTTGTGTTGTGTGACACGTTTGTATTGTTCATTGCCATCCGATTCTTGCATCATTTGCCTTAGGAAAATAACATCTTGTAAACCGTAAGACATCCAGGCGTTGGCGGGGGCACCATCGCGGCCGGCTCGACCGGTTTCCTGATAATATGCTTCAATACTTTTTGGTAGTGATAAATGTGCCACAAAGCGCACATCGGGTTTATCGATGCCCATACCAAAAGCGATAGTGGCAACAATAATAACACCACTTTCATGTAGAAAACGTTGCTGATTGCGTTGCTTTAGTTCATTTGATAGTCCGGCATGATAGGCTAATGCAGTACGTCCTTTATGGGCTAACCATTCTGCAGTTTGCTCAACTTTTTTGCGTGATAAGCAATAAACGATGCCTGCATCGTGAGCATGATTTTGTTCGAGAAACTGCCATAAACGATCGCGTGCATTTTGTCCTTCGCTAATGGTGTAGCGGATATTAGGACGATCAAAACTATTGATAAAAACTTCGGCATTTTGAAGTTGTAATTGAGAAATTATTTCATCTCTGGTTCGTTGGTCGGCTGTTGCTGTTAATGCGACACGCGGTACATTTGGAAACCGTTGATGTAAAATACTTAATTTTTGGTATTCTTTTCTAAAGTCATGTCCCCATTGTGATACACAGTGAGCTTCGTCAATAGCGAATAATGAAATTTGAATATTATTAAGTAAGTTTAAGGTGCGCTCTAGCATTAGACGTTCAGGTGAAATGTATAAAATATCGATTTTACCGGAAAGTAGTTCTCGTGTTATTGCACTTTGAGTGGCATTGTCTTGGCTTGAATTAATAAATACCGCGTTTATTCCGGTTTGTTTTAAAGCTTCAACTTGATCGTGCATTAAAGCAATTAACGGTGATATGACAACACCAGTTCCTGCTCGCACTAAACTTGGGATTTGATAACATAACGATTTACCGCCACCCGTGGGCATTAATACGAGTGCATCTTTGTTATTTAGTAATGCACTAATAATATCTGATTGATGATGCCTAAACTCAGAATAGCCAAAGGTATTTTTTAAAATTTCATGTGCTTCATGCATGTTTTTATTTTGTATTAAAAAAAAGCCAGAGACAAACTCTGGCTTTGAGTTTTTTTATTATAATATATTATTCTATTGTGAGTTTAGCATCTTCTAGAATGACATCATAAATATAACCAAATCCAAAATCTTTGTTAAGGGTGATTTTACCATCGACAATAACAGTGTCACCAATTTTAGCTTTGGCGTTTGTGGTAACAGTTAAATCACCACCGGTGCTACTATCTTTAATGTGCAGCCAGTTCTTATTCATTACCTCAGCAGTAAATTTAATAACTTTGCCACGAATTTTCACTGATTTACCGGCAAGTTCTTTTTTCTGTTTTAACACATCGTCAATTGTTTTGCCATTTTTTGCTTTTTTAATGCCTTTGACTGGCTCTGATTTTTTTGTAATGGCACTAACATGACCATTTGGTTTTGTTGAATCGGCTGAGGCGGATTTCATGTGCTCATCTTTATTCGAATGAGGTGATGTTACTTTAGACTTGGCTAATTCTGGCATGCCCATTTTTGGCATCGAAGTATGTGGCATGGTGCTTGGTTTCATGTTGCTACCATCACCAACGATAATTTTTCCTGTGAAGAAAATAACTTTAAATTCACGTCTTAATACTGCGCTTTTAAAATTTTCCATCGCCATTGGGGCAGCGATACTGACCTTGTCGCCAACTTTAATTTCAGTTTTCGGTCCGGCCACCCATTTTGTTTCGCCTTCGGCATTTAACAAAAAGTAGGTATAACCACCGGCATTCATTGTTTCTTTGACTTCACCTGTGATTAATTTCTCGGCTGTAGCAGCTTGGCTGTTTGGAGCCATTGCAGCCGCTGGGGCTTTTTTTGTTTCAGCAGCATAACTTGTGCTTAATATACTAAGACCTAATAGATTGGCGACAATTATTGTGTTGATGTTTTTAATCACTTTTAAATACTCCATGTTTTCGGGACTCGATGTTTAAAATATTTCCATTGAATAGATTAAATATTACGAGCATTGATATTACTTGATTGGGTATATTTAAGACAGAATTTTTAACAAATTGCGAATGAATAGACCCGATACTGCGACATTAATCATATTAGTGAGTATCCCTATAATGATAAGCCTTTGTTTTTACTGTTAAGTTTGGATTAAACTATTTCAAAGGCAATATCGCCTAGAGCTGTTTTAGAAAGTGCTAATTTATGCGACAATACGTAGCTTTTACATCTGCCCATCCATACGGAGTGACGACATTGATTTCTACCGCTAACATCACTATTCAATTTGGTTCAAAACCATTATTCGAGAATATTTCAGTCAAATTTGGCGAAGGGAATCGCTATGGTTTAATTGGTGCCAATGGCTGTGGCAAGTCAACATTTATGAAAATACTGTCTGGCCAACTTGAGCAAACTGCCGGTTCAGTATCAATTGATCCCGGTGAAACTTTTGCGGTATTAGGACAAGATCAATTTGCATTTGAAAAATTCAATGTAATTGATACGGTTATTATGGGGCATAAATCACTATGGGAAGTAAAAAAGGAGCGTGATCGTATCTATGCGCTACCTGATATGAGTGAAGCGGAGGGCATGAAAGTTGCTGAGCTTGAAGTCGAATTTGCTGAAATGGATGGTTACACTGCTGAGGCGCGTGCCGGAGAATTATTATTAGGCTTAGAAATTCCTATTGAACTACACTCTGGATTAATGAGCTCGGTGGCACCGGGTTGGAAGTTACGCGTCTTATTAGCACAAGTGTTATTTGCTAACCCTGATATTTTGTTACTTGATGAGCCTACCAATAATCTGGATATTAATACGATTCGTTGGTTGGAAAATATATTAAACGAACGTAACAGTACCATGATTATTATTTCACATGATCGTCACTTTTTGAATAGCGTTTGTTCACACATGGCTGATTTGGATTATGGTGAATTACGGATTTATCCTGGTAACTATGATGAATACATGATTGCAGCGACTCAAGCTCGCGAACAATTGTATTCCAGTAATGCGAAAAAGAAAGCTCAAATTGCCGAATTGCAAGCATTTGTGAGCCGCTTTTCCGCTAATGCGTCAAAAGCAAAACAAGCAACTTCGCGAGCCAAACAAATCGATAAAATTAAATTAGATGATATTAAAGTATCAAGCCGAGTTAATCCTTTTATTCGTTTTGAGCAAGATAAAAAATTATACCGTCGAGCCTTAGAAGTTGATTCTATATCAAAATCATTTGACGATAATACTATCTTTGATAGTCTTGATTTAAACATCGATGTGGGTGAACGCATCGCTATCATTGGACCAAATGGTATTGGCAAAACAACATTACTGCGTTGTTTGGTGAACGAAGTGGAACCTGAGAAAGGTAAAATATCCTGGTCTGAAAACTCCAGTATTGGTTATTTTGCACAAGATCATGCAGCTGATTTTGAAAATGGCGAGAGTTTATATGATTGGCTATATCATTGGAAACAAGAGAAAGACGATGAGCAGGTTATTCGAGGCACGCTTGGTAAAATGTTATTTGCTCAAGAAGACATTAAAAAATCAGTCAAAGTCATTTCTGGTGGTGAACAAGGTCGGATGTTGTTTGGTAAGCTGATGTTACAAAAAAATAATATTTTATTAATGGATGAACCAACAAACCATTTAGACATGGAGTCGATAGAATCATTAAATACTGCTTTAGAAAACTATCCCGGTACCTTGATTTTTGTGAGTCACGATCGCGAATTTGTCTCATCAGTTGCTACTCGAATCATTGAAATGACACC
>VAPL011148091.1_pt1 | contig 17843 bp, 15 predicted proteins | sample 3395061 | NCBI WGS metagenome assembly VAPL01 (sample SAMN08290444, study PRJNA428436) | hydrothermal vent metagenome | isolation source: Deep-sea hydrothermal vent chimney 2 | place: Pacific Ocean: Juan De Fuca Ridge | depth 2182 m m | reverse complement strand
TTGAGTGTATTGTGAACCGAAATCTAAAATAAGTACTTTTTGTTGCATTCGCAAAAGTAAACTTAATTCGTAAAACTTAAAATGGTTTTACTAAAATATTTGTAATTTGTGGATGAATTTTATTGACTATGCAAAAAACATTTTTATTCAGTATTGTTTTTATACTAATACTGACCACAGGTTGGTGTCAAAGTGAGATCTATCAAAATAATAAAGCTGAGAAAATAAAGCAAGGCTCTGTTTTTACTAAAATAATAAAGCGAGAACTACCAGCAACAATTGTCTATGAAGATGATGATATTATTGCTTTTGTTCCTTTAAGGTTACAAGCTCGGGTACATTTATTGATCGTTCCTAAAAAAGAGATCCATACCATTAATGATGTTTCTGAAGAAGATACATTATTGCTAGGTAAATTATTTTTAGTAGCCAAAAAATTAGCTAAAGAAAAAGGAATCTCTGAAACAGGCTATCGTCTTTCAATGAATATAAATGAAGATGCCGGGTAATCTGTTTTTCACTTACATATGCATTTATTAGGTGGAGAAAATTTAGGCTCTATGGTCGATCAAAAAAAATAAACATAACCCCAACTCTATTTTAAAATTAATTAAAATCATGAAGTACTTTAAACTAACCTTATTCTTTTTATTATTTAATTTTTTAGCTACAACATTTCTTTTTGCTCAAGAGAACAATTCAAATTTAGGAGATGGACCTTATACACAACTTATTATCAGAGGAGTGACCTTAATTAATGGTAATGGCGCACCTCCTATTGGTCCGGTAGATATTGTGGTAGAGAATAATATCATAAAAGATATTAAAGTTGTAGGCTACCCGGGTATTGAGATCGATCCAAAAAAACGACCTCAACTAAAAAAAGGTGGTAAAGAGTTAGATGTAAATGGTATGTATCTATTACCCGGTTTTATAGATATGCATGGTCATATAGGTGGTGTAGCGCAAGGTGCCAATTCAGAATATGTTTTTAAACTTTGGATGGCTCATGGTATTACAACCGTTAGAGAACCTAGTGGGAGAGGTATTGATTATACATTAAACTTAAAAAAATTAAGTGCAGAAAATAAAATTATAGCTCCAAGAATAGTCTCTTATACAGGGTTCGGACAAGTTAGTAGTACATTCAATCCTTTAAATGACGCTCCAATAAATACGCCTGAAATGGCAAGACAATGGGTGCGTGCGAATGCGAAAAAAGGTGCTGATGGTATTAAATTCTTTGGTGCAGAACCTGAAATTATGAAAGCTGCATTAGATGAAAATAAAAAATTGGGATTAGGATCAGCTTGCCACCATGCACAAATGAGTGTTGCCAGATGGAATGTATTGCATTCGGCTAGAGCCGGATTGACCACAATGGAACATTGGTATGGACTACCGGAAGCTCTTTTTGAAGATAAAACGATACAACACTATCCTTTAAATTATAATTATAACAATGAACAACACCGTTTTGAAGAAGCCGGTAAACTATGGCAACAAGCTGCTAAACCCTATTCAGAGCATTGGAATAATGTAATGAATGAATTACTGGAATTAGACTTTACAATTGATCCTACATTTAATATCTATGAAGCTAGTAGAGATCTACAAAGAGCCAGAAGAGCTGAATGGCATGAAGAATACACCTTACCATCGTTATGGAAGTTTTATCAGCCGAGTAAAATTTCTCATGGTTCGTATTGGCATTACTGGGGAACAGAACAAGAAATTGCTTGGAAAAAGAATTATCAATTATGGATGACCTTTGTCAATGAATATAAAAATAGAGGTGGCAGAGTTACTGCCGGGTCAGATTCAGGTTTTATATTCCAATTATATGGATTTGCGTATATACGAGAATTAGAATTATTGAGAGAAGCCGGATTTCACCCATTAGAAGTTATCAAATCCGCGACATTGAATGGTGCTGAAGCTTTAAAAATGGATGCCAACATTGGTTCAGTACAAATAGGAAAATATGCCGATTTTGTAATTGTTGAAGAAAACCCTTTAGAAAATTTAAAAGTTTTATATGGAACCGGAGCTATTAAATTAACAGATAAAAATGAAGTTGTAAGGGTAGGTGGTGTAAAATACACTATTAAAGATGGTATTATTTATGACGCTAAAAAATTATTAGCTGATGTAAAACAATTGGTTAAAAAAGCCAAAGAGAAAGAAAATTTTAAGATTTTACAACCAGGAATTAAAAATTAGAAATTATTAAGTATTTACTGCGTCTAAAACCTAAAATAACCCGTTGTGTATTTTGACAAATTCTGTCAATTTGAGTGAATTTTACGATTAAAATGAGTAATCCCGAGGCTTCGGGATTATCAAAAAATCACTCGAACTTGACATTTCGGAAACTATTTTAACTCAAAATGTACAACAGGTTAAAATAATTAAAAATGAACAAAACAATTCAGCTAATTTTAAGAATCATTATTGCTATTATTTTAGTTCAAACACTTCGTTATAAATTCACGGCTCACCCTGACAGTGTATATATTTTCACTAAGGTAGGTTTAGAATCTTATGGTAGAATTGTAATTGGGGTCTTTGAATTGATAGCTACCATATTAATTTTAATACCAAAAACTGTTTGGTTAGGCGCTTTATTAACTTTAGGTATTATATCTGGGGCACTATTTATGCATTTAACAGATTTAGGTATAGAAATAAATGGCGACGGAGGTATGGTATTTTATATGGCTGTGGTAGTTTTTATCTTATCACTAGTGATTTTGTGGATGAATAGAAAAAACGTACCATTCATTGGAAAAAACTTGTAAATCATTAATTTTTAAAGATTTATCCATAAAAATTAATTATATTTGGGCTGTTGAATTATTTCAACAATAAAAATTGCTAATTCCAAACTTATACATTGAACTCATCTTGGGTTATGGTGTTCAAGCGAACCCCGAGGATTCGGGAATGCTTTTGTTCTCTAATGAAGTGTTTTTTGAACAGCATCCGCCTTTGGCGGACGGCGGAAAGTACAAAATTAGAGGACAATCCCTAGGCTTCGGGAGTGATTTTGTAGCTAATAGTAGAACCCAAGATGAGTTCATTATCTAATTGATTAACGATGGTTAATTTTAATTAGATACAATTAAATTATTAACATGAGTATTTTACTCATTAAATTGCTATGAAATGTTAACCGATTTAAGAAAAAAGATTGATGAAAATACGAAGATTATAGACTTCGCTATTTCAAAGTATTTTGCGAATCGCTTAGGCGTAAAAGATATCAAGACCATAGATGCATTAGGCATTAATGGCGATTTAACCTTTACTCAAAAAGTCAATATTTTTTGTGATATATTACCCCTAACAAAAATTGACGAAGCAAAATTAAAAGTATATACAAAGATCAATAATGAAATTGTACTCAACAATGACATTTTAACTTACGATCAATACTTTTCAAATCTAAATTGTTATCATCCATTTCTTTTTAATACCTATTTAGAAGAGAATGATGTGCTATCAATTAAAGAAAAACTTACTTTTACAATTCACCAATTAATTGACGATGTGGTGAAGTTAACTGATGAGTATATTAAAAAACCACAAGTTTATTATAATAAAAATGTAGGTATTACTCTACCTGAATAGTTAGTATCTTAGCATTATTATTTTAAACAGTTAACGATGAAGCCTATTAGAAAAGCTGTAATGGCTGTGCTAATAAATAATGATGGTAAAATATTAATTGGTTCTTCACCAAGAGATGGTGGCTATAAATTCCCTCAAGGCGGATTAGACCCCGGAGAAGATATTATAACAGGTATCAAAAGAGAGCTTAATGAAGAATTAGGTATTACAATTACTGATTCAGATATTATTTATATAGCTAATGAAAAAGTAATTTATTACTATCCGCCTGATGATCCTTATTATATCTTTAGAGTACAAGAACTTACAGTAGTAAAGATTCAATACAATACTTCGATGCAATTAATACCGCAAGATGATGAGTTTGATGAATTATACTGGATTCATCCCGAAGATTTAACAAAGTATGACGTACAATTTAGGTTAGAAGCTTACATTAGGGCTTTAAAATTGAGTAAGCTTTTATAAAAAGATGCTTAATAATTGCCTCCTTTACTTAATTAATAAGAGCGAAAAAGCAAATTCTCAGGCTTGCTTTTTTTAATTGTACCCCTTTTGTCTACCCCCCCAAATATTCACGTTCTGAAATTAGTATCTTTGTGTTGTTAGATATAACTAATTATGAAAAAAATTATAATCCTCTGCACGTTATTCCTTTTAACTGGGAAATTCTCTTCAGCTCAAAACAATGATGCATCTGAAAACCAAGATATTTCAACTTTAAGCGATTCGTTGAAAGTTATACATTATTATGGTTTATTTATAGACAAATTAAAAGATGACCCTAAGGCTTCTAAAGTTTTTTTAGATTCTGTTATAGCTATTGCAAATAAATCTCAAGATATTTATCTGGAAGAAAAAATGTATAATGGTCTTGGTTTTTATTACACTGTAACTAGAGAAGCAAAAAATGCCGAAGAAGCCTTAGAAAGATTAATTGAAATTCGCAAAGAACTAAACGATACATTAAATCTTAAAAGAGCTTACGTAAATATTAGTAAAATACAGATAAGGCTTGGCAAATACGAGCTAGGAATCGAGAGTTTATTGACTGCCCTCAGATTGTCTGAGGCATTAGGGTTTACTCCTAAAGAAAAGATAAGTATTTATTTTGGACTTGTTAAACTACATGGTAAAATGTCTAATGTAGAACAATCTAATCATTATAACGGTTTAGTAGAGAAAATAGCTATAGACACAAAAAACAAAAGTCTTTTGGCGACCGTTTGGAATAACTATGCTATTAATTATAGAAAAATAGAAGACTACCCAAATGCCTTAATCTATTTAAAAAAAAACATTGCTTATTATGAGTCTGATAAAAAATATGCTAACAGACTTGCCAGAGTTTATAACAATATAGGAATTGTTTATAAAACGACCGATAGCTTAAATGAAGCAAAATATTACTTCACTAAAGCCGAACAAATTGGGCCTGATTTAAAAGATAAAACACAAACATCTGTAACTTTAGCTTACTTAGGCGAGATATACAAGGAATTTGGAGAATACAATAAAGCCATCTCATATTTAGAGCGTTCAAAAAAAATAGCTTTAAAAACCGAGAATCCTTCTGCAATCTCAACGTCTTATTATAAATTATCCGAAACTTACGCAAAGATTGAAAATTACAAAAAAGCTTACGAATACAACATACTTTATTGGGAAATAATTGATGAGACAAAAAATCAAGAAACTGTAGATAAAATAAACGAGCTTGAATTAAAATATCAAACCGAAAAAAAAGAGCAACAGATTATAATTCAAAAGAATGAAATAGATTTATTAAATGTTAAAGGTAAAGTCAATAATCTTCAACGTCTGCTATTAGGTCTGGGGTTACTTTTGGCTCTAATTGGTGTTTATGCGTTATTTCAAAGAAACAAACATAACGAAATAGCTAAAGAAAAAGCACAATCTGAATTAGAATTCAAAACCAAAGAATTAACCACACATGCCTTGCATTTAGCCAAAAAGAATGAAGTTTTGAATGATCTCAAACAAAAAGCCAAAGCATTAAAAGCCGATGCCAATGCAGATCCAGGGTATCAGATGCTCATACAAACCATAAATTTTGACTTACAAGACGATAATAATTGGGAGAATTTCAGCCGTTATTTTGAAGAGGTTCATAAAGGTTTTAATACAACGGCACAGCAAAAATATCCAAGCATTACAGCTAATGACTTACGTTTTATGGCACTCTTAAAAATGAATTTAACTTCTAAAGAAATTGCTAATATTCTAAATATTTCTCATGATGGTATTAAAAAAGCCAGACAGCGGATTCGTAAAAAATTAGGAATCAATTCTACAGAATCTTTAGAGGCTTTGGTCATTTCTATATAATCTTATCACACTCATAACACCTGTCTTTAAAGGTGTTTTGAATGCGTACCCCTTTTGTACCCCTCGTTTTTTTTTATCCTCGACATCACCAATGTATGTTTGTTTTGTCATTAAGTTGACGCAACCGTTTTTGTGGTGTCTTGCTCGCCTAGGGCTGCAGACTTTTAGCGGGTGAGCCACACACAAAACGAATAATAGATGTATAACCACAAAAATAATAGATTATGAGCTTTTTAATGAAAAATTACAGCTTTTCCCTTCTTTTCGGAAAATACCTTAAAAAGATTAAGGTAAGTAGAACTTTAAAATCTTTTGTACTGATTCCCTTATTAATCTTATCTAATGGATCATGTTCTAAAGACGACCCATTACCTGATCCTGATAATGGAGGCCTTGGTACTGGAGAAATTGTTGAAAGTAGTGGCATTTCTGCTGACTCTTTTGAAACCTATTCCGGCGATGTAGGAATGGTAATAGATGTTCGTGAAATTGCGAAAAAAGGGTATATCCCAACTGAAGCAGTTGTTATGATTAATGCCTCTCAGGGCAATTACTCACAAACTGTTGCTATTGACCCTATTTCATTTATGGGTCAAATTAAAATTTCGAAAGCTGGACTTTCTGAGGCTGCTATCAAAGAGTTAACAGATGGTGTGCTTGTATCTTCAGAAATAAAAGATGCAACTGGTACTACCATTTTAAGTGACCCACAATCTTCTGTAACATTTCAAGCTAATCCTACGGCTAAAACTATCAATGCCAATAATCTTACCGAAACTGCAGAAAATGCAACAATTAACTTAAGCGAAAATACATCTTATTATTTTCAAGCACTTAATACTAATGGTGAGCCCGTTTCGTCTGCTATGAAACATAATACTGGATCAGGTTGGGGAAATGTTATGACTACAACATCTAATGTCACATTTTCTGGTGATGAACCTTTATCAAATTTTACCTTTGTCCCAATTCCTGGAGAGGATAATACTTTTGCTATCCGTTTAAAAAATGGTAGATTTCTTCAGTATATATCTCAATTTATGCAGAATTATAGTGGAATGTTTCTTTTTGTAAAAACTTTAAACTCTGGACCTATTGCCTCTTCACTAACCAGTTTTTCTGTAGTACAATCAAGCCCGAATTATAATTTTTTTAAATGGAAATTAGCTAAATTAAGTACTGGAATCTACCAACTTCAAAATGTAAATGGTGTGGCTGTTAAAGTAGCTTCTGGTGTTGGGTTAACAACTCAAAATGTAATTAACACTCCAACAGGTAATATAACTGCTAATCCTATTAATTGGCGTTTGGTCTCAACAACTATAGATTGGCAAGCCCAAAACGTGGGCACTACCTTTCTTGATCCTATCTTAGGTCAAGCACAAACAGGTTTTGAATTTAATAGCACATTAACCAATTGCGGACAAGGGAGTTTAAGCCAAACCGTAGGTACGTCCATAACAGAAACCAGATCGAGAGTAATAGGTTGGGAAGAGTCCTTATCTATCACTACATCAAATACTGTAAGTGTTTCAGCAACTGTAGGTGTAGAGTTTGATGCCAAGTTCTTTGGTACTGGCGCATCTTATAATGCCTCTATTACGGCTGGTTATGAATATAGCAGAGATGTTACTTCTAGCAGTAGTAATTTTGAAGAATATGAAAGTACTGTTGACGAAACGATATTTGCTGAACGTACTGTTACAGTACCTTCTGGGAGTGCATCATTGGTATATGATGTATACCAATTTTATGCAAACACTAGGGTGAATTTTGTACAACGCTTACGTATTAGTGGTACAGATTCTCAAACCGGAATGGTGCTATCTGGCGATGAAATTCGTTCTCAATTTCACTTTAGTGGTTTTAATGGTGTTATTTCGGCTGTTGAACCCTCGTCAATTGTAATTACTTTAAGAGGAACCACGGTTTTAGACAAAATTGTAAAAACAAAGAGTAACGTGCAAGATGTAGCTGCTAACTGTAATTAATAGTTGAATTAATGATAGAAAGGATAATCTACTATTATGGATTGTCCTTTTTATTTAATTTACTTATCTTAAAAAGTTAGCACGGTAAACTCACCCTTTAAAGGTTCTAGATTTTCTTTGAGTTTAGAAATCAACTTATCACCATATTCCAAATAGACTTCAGAAAAATTATGTTGGCGTTCTTCTAAACTTTGATTTGGGAATAGTTGATCTTGTACTAACCTGATACGTTCGGTAATTTCTTGATGTTTCCGTTTTTCTGCTTTTAACAACCTTTTTTCAAGGTTATTTAATCCGTTAAGTTGTTTTTTCTGTTGTGCTTTTACAGCACCTAGAAATGATTTGTCGGTTTGCTTAGCTAATTCTTCTAAATCAGTAAATTGTTTTTCTAAAAAAGTGCGTTGTTGTGAAAAATCAATTTTAATTTTAGAAATTTCTTTAATTTTTTTATTGATTAAATTTTGTTGTTTTAAAAAGATTTCTTTTAGAGAAATGTTTAGTTTTTCTAATTTCTGAGTTTGTTTCTCCGAAACTATTACTGCTGAATTACGCAACAATAAAATAGGGAAAGGCGCTTTTACAGTTTCAAAATAATCTTTTAATTCAAACCAATAGGCTAATTCACCACCACCGCCTATATAACATAAGTTTGGTAAAATTACTTCTTGATATAATGGGCGCATTATCACATTTGGACTAAATCTTTCAGGGAATGCATCAAGTTCGTTTAGTATTTCAGACTGATTCCAAGTGATATTCGTATTATTTACTTTATAAATACCGTTTTCTAAAACAATACGTTCTCGCAATTCATTGGTTAAGTAAAATAAATTTATCTCTCGTGGATTCACCTGAACTTTATAATCTTTTTCTAAAGCTTCAATCGTTTTTGAAACGGCTTTAAAAGAAGTTTGATTTAACAATTCATCTTTTATAAACGGTGCAAACTGTTGTTTTAACTTTCTATCATCACCATCTATAATTACCAAACCATATTTTCTAAATAATTCATTGGCTAAATATCTTGTCGCATCTGTTAAATTGTTGTGTTCTAAATATGCTTTTTGAAATAATTCTTTTAGGTAATTTGCACTAACCGTATTACCCAATTGCTTTGAAAAGGTTTCAAAGACTTGTTTTAATCCTTCAGTTGAAAATCGTCCAACCCCTCCTCCACTTTCTTTATTCCAAGAAATTTTCTTTCCTTTAAAATTAAAATAATTGATCTCTTCAAAATCATGGTCTTCAGTAGCCATCCAATACACAGGTACAAAATTATCATTCGGAAATTCCGATTTTAACCATTTCGCTAAATTGATAGTTGAAACTATTTTATACAAAAAATACAAAGGACCCGTAAATAAGTTTAGTTGGTGACCTGTAGTTACTGTAAAGGTATTTTCCTTTAAAAGAGACTGAATGTTTTGTTTTGTCTTTTTTGAAGTGTTTATGTTTTTATATTGATGTCGTAATGTTTCGACAAGAACTTTTCTATGAGATTCTGAAACAAGTTCAGAATGACGCTTCGCGTCTATCTGTTTTTCAAAACCTTTTAGCTCAGGAAAATTGTTATAAAACGGAGCAATCTTTTCGTTTTTATCTAGATAATCACAGATGATTTTAGAAAAATATCCTGTTTTTTTATAAGGAATTGTTGAGCAATTAATTTTACAGTCTTCTTCAACCATTTGATTTGACATAGTATCTATTATTTGATAAAAATACTAAATTTTAAGCATCAGTCGAAATCGAAATCGATTACTAACATTAATTTAACTAAACTCCCATCCCTAACCCTTGCCAAAGGGAAGGGAATATATTATTAAACTGGAATACCGTTTAAGTCAAAATCGCCTGCCGAAGTAATCTTAACATTTACAAACTGTCCAATTTGCACATAATGCTTTGTTGCATCTACAATCACATCATTATCTACATCGGGTGAATCAAATTCTGTACGACCAAAAAAGTAATTTCCTTCTTTTCTGTCAAAAATACATTTGAACGTTTTTCCAATTTTCTCCTGGTTCATTTCAAAAGAGATCTGACTCTGAATTTCCATAATTTCGGCAACACGTTGTTCTTTTACATCTTCTGGTATGTCATCAATTAAATTATATGCATGTGTATTTTCTTCATGTGAATAGGCAAAAGCACCCAATCTATCAAAACGAGTTGTTTTAACCCATTCTTTCAATTCTTCAAAAATCTCATCAGTTTCGCCCGGATAGCCGACTATCAATGTTGTTCTGATTGCCATATTAGGAACAGCTTCTCTAAACTGAGTAATCAATTTATTTGTTTTTTCGTGTGTGGTCCCACGACGCATTGATTTTAGCATTTCGGTATTAATATGTTGCAACGGAATGTCTAAATAATTACAAACTTTCGGTTCATTTTTCATTATATCTAACACATCTAATGGAAAACCTGTCGGGAAAGCATAATGCAATCGAACCCACTCAATACCATCAATTTTGACCAGTTCTTTTAACAGATCTGCTAAAGCACGTTTTTTATAAATATCCAATCCGTAATAGGTAAGATCTTGAGCAATCAATATTAATTCTTTGATACCTTTTTTAGCCAATTTTGTTGCTTCTTCAATTATTTCTTCTATAGGTGTTGAAATATGTTTGCCCCGCATTAACGGAATAGCACAGAATGAGCAAGGTCTGTCACATCCTTCTGCAATTTTTAAATAGGCATAGTGTTTTGGCGTTGTTGTTAAGCGCTCACCTATCAATTCATGCTTATAATCAGCCTCTAATACTTTTAATAGATTTGGCAGATCATGTGTCCCAAAATAAGCATCAACATCAGAAATTTCTTTTTCTAGATCCGGTTTATAGCGTTCACTCAAACAACCTGTTACAAACACCTTATCTATTTCTCCTCTTTCCTTCTTGTGTGCATAATGTAAAATGGTATTTATAGATTCTTCTTTGGCTTTACCAATAAATCCGCAAGTATTAATTACTACAATATTACCTTCATCATTTACATCTTCATGAACTACTTCTTTACCACTTGCTTTGAGTTGCCCCATCAATACTTCAGAGTCATATATATTTTTAGAACAACCTAAGGTAACAACATTGATCTTATTCTGTTTTGATGATTTTGTACGCATTGTTTAGTAGCTAGTAATTAGTATTGAGTAGTTAGACACACAGTTTCATGCTTGCTAAACTCGCTTTATTAACTCTTACTTATTTGGATCATTTATTTTTAATAAATAAGGCTGTAAAATTACACTTTTACGAAGGAATAATGTTGAAAATATAAATTATAATAGAAGTGTGTTTGTTAAATAAAGCCTCTTTTTTTAGCTTCATTTATTAGCGCTTCATCATTTGCTTTGTCTAACTTGAACAAGGTTTTAATTTGTGTTTTCCTTTTTTCAATTGCACTCATTGATAAATTAATGTGATTTATCAAATTTTTTGTCTTTACCCCTTTAGAAAGATAAAATATAATTTTTCTATTAATCTCATCTAATAAATATTCTTCTTGATTAATAGTTTGATCTCTAAAATATTTTGCAACAGTAGTACTATAATATGGTGGATTGTTCACAATGGCATTAAAGGCAAATATAAAGTCTTTAGAGGTTATATCATTTTTAATTAATAATCCGTCAGGATTAACAGTATTTAGAATATTCTGAATCCTGAAATTTTCATTAAACATAGTAAGGATCACTATTTTAGCATTTGGAAGTAATTCTTTAGCAAATATGGCTAAGCCTTCACCGGAAATAATTTTTCCTTCAGATGAAGGTGGTAATTGCACATCTAAAAATAGAATATCATAATGCTCTTTTTCAGAAGCTTCTTTTATTTTCTTAATTGCTGAGTCGCAAGTATCTGCAGTCTCAATAGTAATCCTGTATGTATCCCTTATATCCGTTGAAGTTAAGATATTCTTATAGGCTTCAACTATCATAGGATGATCATCAATTATTAATATTTTGAATCTCTTTTTCATAGATTATACTAGAAGCAAGTAAAAGTAGAAAGTTCGGGGTTGCGACTAAACAAATTTAAACAATTTATTTTATATGAATTAAAATTGAAAAATTATATTTGTTTAAAAGGCACTTTAATAAGAATAGAAGTACCATTATCGGGCTGAGTTCTTAAAGTAAACTCTCCTTTTAATTTAAGTGTTCTCGATTGTATATTTTTTAAACCAATACCTTTCCTTTTAGAATCAGCATTAAAACCAATACCATCATCTATTATTATTAGATGTAAATAATCTTTGTCTACATTAAAGGTAATATTGACATTTGTAGCTTTCGCATACTTGTTAATATTTTGAATCGCTTCTTGTAGTATTCTATATAAATTCATTTTTAAATTTATATAGATTTCTTTCCAGGCAATATTATGATCATAATTAATCTCATAATTAAAATTTGTTATCTCACTTTGAGTCTCTAATAGTTTTTCTATCAACTGTATAAAACCAATATCTGAAAATAATGATTTGTTATTTAATTCATGAGAAACATTTCTTACTTCTTCTTCAATTTCTTGTAATTCATTGATATATTTTTCACGTTTTAATATAGTGACTGCATCATTTTTTTCGTTTAAAGAACCTAAAAGCAATCTTGTGCCAAATAGTTTTCCTAAAATACCATCATGCAATTCTTCTGAGATCCGTTTCTTTTCCTTTCTTCTACCTTCGTCTAGCTTGTATTGTTGGCTTAATATTAAATTATAAATTTCTTCGTTGGTATTTTGTTGCTGTTGTTCAAATTGCAATTGTTTATTTTTAGAACGCTGCATGGTAATAATATATAACAACAAACCAAATAAGCCTATTAACCCGGCAATTAAAAGTAGTATCTTTTTTTGCTGACTTAAACGTAGGTTTTCATCTTTAATAGCATCAGTTTCAAACCGAATACGCACAAATTTATTGCGAACAGCTCGTTCTTCTTTTTGTAACTTATCATTTAGTTTAATGTATTGATTTGTATACTTATAATTATTCTTTGTATCAAACTTAGCAAGTAACAATAACGATGCTAATAGGTCTCTATTATTTTTTGTATCTGTTGCTAATTGTTTGGTTTCTGTGGCAAACTGTATGGCTTTGATAGTATCTGTACTATAAGCATAATACTCTGAAAGATGTAATTTATTGATAGCGATACCCGAAAGATCATTGATACTATCTCGTATTTTTAAAGAAGTGAAAAATATTTTTTTCACCTCCAAAGTATCTCCTAATTTTAGTTTACTATAGGCTAAATTATCTAATAACATGGCATATAGTTTGGTATTATTTCGCTGTAAACCCTTTTCTTTTAACGCCAGTTGATAATAATTTATAGCTAACTTATATTCTTTTCGCATTTCATAAACTACTCCGATATTATTTAAAGTATTTTCTTTAAATGTGTTTTTGTCTTTTATTTTTTTTTGATACTCCAAAGCTTTATTATGATAGAAAAGTGCTTTGTCATAATCTTCTAGTTCGTTTAACACAATCCCCAAATTATTATAACATTTATATAAATGTTCGTACTTATTAAGGGGTTTTAGAAGGGATATAGCCTTTATAGTTGATATTTCACTACCTGTATAATCTTTAATATCTGACTGCATAATTGCCATGCTTAAATACATTCTACCTGAATAAAAATTCTCTTTTAATAGTTCATATATTTTATGAGCTTTAAAATAGCTATAATAAGCACTATCTCTAATCCCTTTTTTAGCATAAAAATTCCCTAAAAAACGGTGTGTTTTGGCGATACCCATAGAATCTTTAAGCTGAACCGTTAATTGATAGGCATCTCTATTTACTTTCTTAAATTGACCTCCATCCTCTAATCTATAATAAGCAAAGGCTATCTTTAAAAAATAAGCACTTCGTAAAGAATCATTGGGTTCTTTTAACGACAAGGTATAAGCCTTATCTAAATAGGTCTTTCTTTCTTGATGGTTAAAACTTTTATTCTTAGAAGCTTCTACCCAAACAAATATACTGTCAGTAGGCTTTTCAGTATTATAATTTGTATTTCCTTTTTTACCATCAATAGTAGTTGCATTGACAAATAAATATAATAAGATAATATATAAGTTAGAATATTTCAATTAGTTAGAAAAGGTTTAGGCTGTTTCTATAAACACAAAACTATTTAATAAAAAAACCTTAAACAACAAGTTTAAGGTTTTTTTATTTTTTAAAGGAATTTAATTTTAATCTTCATCATCCTCTATTTCATTACCTTGATTACCTGTATCCTTAGAGAGATCTTCAATTTTTTCAGATTGAAGGTCGTCTAAAGTGGCATCTGAGTCGCAAGAATACATGCTTACTGATGCAATTAATAGGATAAATAGGGCAAAAATGTTTTTAAAATTTTTCATGACAGAGTGTTTTAATATTGGGTTAAATTATTGAATACAAACTCTTAAAATTGAGATATGTATAAATATATGAATTGGTTTGTTTACTAGTAAAACAATCCTGTGAATTTAAAATAAAGAGCTCTTATTTCTTTGCTAAAGTAGTTGAGTTTTGTTGAGCCAACTAACAAATAATCACAGTTTTAGTGACTGATGCTTAAATAGAAGTGTTTGGTTTGCAAATAACAGTACTTAGGTATGTTTCAATTTAAAGATAATAATGATCTTTTTGACAATGCTTTTTCTAAAATGACCACATTACCTCTATAGGTTTTTGAAAAAGGAATGGCAAAACTACTTTTTTTTAGAGAGCATTTAGATTTACCAAAGTGGATACGTGAAACATAATTTTGATTGACTATATAACTATTATGTATTCTTGTGAAATTTTCAGGCAAAACAGCTTCAAAAGATTTTAATGTTTTATAGGCACTTATTGTGGTGCCATCATACATAAAAAAATCTGTTGCGGTATTATCTGCTTTTAAAAAGAGTATATCTTCTATTTCAATATACCGATAATCTTTATATGATTTTAAGCGTAATGTGTTAGATACCTGCATTGGTTTTTTGTCTAATTTTGCAATTATTTTGCGCAACTCAAAAGGCTTAATTGGTTTTAATAGATAGTCAAAAAAATCATTCTTTATACAAGTATAAGCATGTTCTGTTGTAGACGATAAGGCAATAAAATTAGGCATTTCTTTAACATATTTATACAGTTCATTTATAAACTTGAAGGCTTCTAAACAACCATTGTCGGTTTTTGTGTCAATGTTGATAAACACTACGTTAGGCGCATGTTTCAATATTAGATCTAATGATTTATCAAAGCAGTCAGATATGCCAATACATGAATAATTTGGAAATTCTTTAAAGCTAGTTTTTAAATTTTTAATGATCTGCTTTTCACTTTCAATGATTGAATATTTATAAGACATTAAGGGGACTAATTTAGTATACTAAATTAGCGCGTTTATTACACTTTTTGTTACGGTTTTTCCGCAAAAAATATGCGGTTTTACCATCGCGCAAATAGAAATATTTTTATTAATTTTACAATATCGTTATTCATTTAATTGTCGCTAAACATTATAATATTATGAAGTATTTCAACCAACTATTATTTATAGCATTATTATTATCCTCAACTTGTTATTCTCAAATAACAAACAACAATGAATTATTTCTTGTTAAAACTGCTCGTTTTATTCATAGTCAACAATATGCCTTCAATATACAAAAACTCAATTTTCCTGAACAAAAGGCAGCTATTGAAAATGCTGAGTTAGCATTTAATAAGAACTTTGGAACTGCTATTGAAACAATTAATACTAAAACTAAAGATCTACTTGGTAATAAATATGAATTATTTATAGAAAATCTAAATAATGAATTGAATAAAAGTTCAATCAGTGATATTAATAATAGATTACAAGGATCTATTGAATCTCCTGTTTTAGAAACATTATTAGCTTATAAATATAAAAACAATCCTGTTGATGAGTTTTTAAATAATTTTGTTAATATATATAGTGTAAAAAGTTATACGAATTCAACGAAAATTGATTTAAGCATAAAAGTACCTATAAGCTGGAAAGAATTAGATGGAGATTCGCCAAATGTGCTGAAAAAATTCAGAAGTGAGTATGGTACCGGCAATGTTACAATTACTTTAAGTACTAAAAAATCACCTAAAGTAGTATCATTTATGAATAATGATATTATCTCCGCTAAAAAGGAATTTCAAAAAATTTCATTTAGAAATCATAAAATAGTACCTGTTCAAAACGACAATCTCGCTAAAATAAATCAATATGATCTATTAAGTTCTAAACCCAACTCTATTCAAAAGAGGCACATTACCGAACAACTTTCTTTATCAGGGAATAATGTTTTAGAAATTAAATGTATAGTAAATAGTACAACAGGTAGCGATTTAGACCAACAGTACCAAATGATCAATCCGCTATATAAATCTATTGTAAAATCAATTCGTATCATTAAGCAACCTGAAAAGAGTAGTTTGTTTACCTCAACTAAGAAAAAATTATAATTTGTAAATAAAAATATATTAGTTAAATAATATTTTCCCTTTCCTTCATATTTTCGTTTTCCTTTTTTGGTCAATTGTTGATTAGCGAAAATTATTGAAGGAATACTATAAAAGAGGTCTCTGGTTTGAGTACCTCTTTTATTTTGTTAGCTTATTTTTGTTGAATGAATAAAGCTGAAAATTATATATAGGTACTTCTATTTAAAAAAAGAATCTACAAACTCAATTTTATTAAAAACCTGTAGATCATCTATACCTTCACCAACACCTATATATTTAACCGGAATTTGAAATTGGTCAGAAATACCAATCACAACACCACCTTTGGCAGTACCATCTAACTTAGTAACTGCTAAAGAAGTAACTTCTGTAGCTTTTGTGAATTGTTTGGCTTGCTCAAAGGCATTTTGTCCGGTAGATCCATCTAACACCAATAACACTTCATGTGGCGTATCTTCAGCAACTTTTTGCATAACTCTTTTTATTTTAGTTAACTCGTTCATCAAGTTTACTTTATTATGCAAACGCCCAGCAGTATCAATAATAACAACATCAGCAGATTGATTTACTGCAGATTGTACAGTATCAAAAGCAACAGAAGCTGGATCACTACCCATTTTTTGTTTTACTATAGGCACATCTACTCTATCTGCCCATACTTGCAACTGGTCAATAGCTGCAGCTCTAAAAGTATCAGCCGCTCCTAATATCACTTTTAAGCCTTGTTTCTTAAATTGTGCGGCTAATTTACCTATAGTTGTTGTTTTACCAACACCATTGACGCCCACGACCATAATAACATATGGTTTTTTATCTTTCGGAATGGTAAAATCAGTTTCATTACTGCCCAAAGTTTCGGGATTCGTTTCAGATAATAGACCTGCAATTTCTTCACGCAATAACTTATTTAACTCATCTACCCCTAAATATTTATCTTTAGCTACTCTCGCTTCAATTCGGGTAATAATTTTCAGTGTTGTATCTACACCAACATCTGATGAGACCAATACTTCTTCTAAGTTATCTAAAACATCGTCGTCTACTTTAGACTTACCGGCAACCGCTTTAGAGAGTTTTGTGAAAAAAGTGGTTTGACTTTTCTCTAAACCCTTATCTAAAGTTTCTTTTTTTTCTTTTGAAAATAGTTTTTTGAATAAACTCATTGAATATTGTTATTTGTTTAATCGTTTATTTGTTTATTCCTGTTTGGGGTTAAAACTACACCTTTTCTTTTCGAAAAAATCAATCCCTGACTTAGCAGTAAAGAAAAAGATAAATTAATAACCTGAGTTCGACCTAAGATTTAATTTACAGAATCCTAAGAAGAGGTGAGATTTGAAGTGTAAAATTAAAAGGAATATCTAGATATTTTAATAATTTTAC
>VAPL010251336.1_pt1 | contig 17845 bp, 15 predicted proteins | sample 3395061 | NCBI WGS metagenome assembly VAPL01 (sample SAMN08290444, study PRJNA428436) | hydrothermal vent metagenome | isolation source: Deep-sea hydrothermal vent chimney 2 | place: Pacific Ocean: Juan De Fuca Ridge | depth 2182 m m | reverse complement strand
CTTATCTTTCTTGCTAGATGCCTGATGGCCTACTACCTTAACTAACTCGCATTTTTGTATAGAGGTTATTCGGTAAAACTCCTGGTACAGCTCATAATTATTTAGCCGCTTATTTTTACTAGAGAAATAATTACTTTGTTCAAGACGGGAACGCCTCCCCGGCAGACCAATAATATTTTGGGAATCTGTATAAACCGTCAAAGTAATATCGCTTTCATTAGCCAAAGTAATCGCTTCACTCAGTGACCACAGCAAAATTTGCAATTCCAATTTTGTCGAACTGGTTTGTTCAAAACGCTTCACTTTCACCGTATCTTTTAGCGAGGCTATAGACGTACTCAAGTCAGATACCAGAAGGTAAGCACCATACCCCACCTTTAACTGAGTATTAACACTACCGTCTGTAAAAACCTGCAAGTTAAGCATTTTTTAAATCCATTCAAAACTAAAGTCCGTTTTGTGTCGTAACAAACTTCTGTTGTAAGTAACGCTATTCAATCATTATCAAAGTTTTTTAACATAGTTATCATCTAACGGCCAAGAGCGGACCCTCAACCCATTATTGCCAAGCCGTTGTGTCATTTTAAAATTGATAGACGATATGACTTGAGCAGTATAGTATATAACGCCCCACCTAACAGCAACAGCCCCCAGCCAATGAGTAATTGCATAATTATCCTTTAACTCACCTTTAATGTCGCTTGTAGTTGTACACACCATTTCGTTTGCTGGTATACGTAAACAACCCGGATCGACGGATCGCCCGATGCATCCAGGGAAATGTAGTCACTGACAAGGTCCCTTGCGGTCTCAGGATGCGGTGCATTTCTGGCAAAAAGTGCTTCAGGGGCAAGGTGGGGGAAGGAACCACACTGTACAATAGTACCGTGTCAAAGATTTCGGTGTCAAACCCCGTATCTATTGCATCACGTTTTAACACGCGGACGTTTTTCAAATCAGCCGCTTGTACTTTTTTCTCTACCCGCTCGATATAGTCCGATAGCACATCTATCGCCACCAAGCGCCCCTGATCACCAATCAACTTTGCCGCCGATACAGTGTGAAAACCTGTGCCGCACCCGACCTCCAAAACGGTCTGCCCAGGTTGAATATCAGAACCTTGCAGGATTTTCATCGGCCCAGAGAATCGGTATCGAAGTCGGTTTTCCATCGCGGCCCCGGCTACTTTGACAATAAACTTTCCGATCTTTGTATTAGCTAATACCTCAATGTCCATTTTATATGCCTAACAGGATGATGAGTTTCATAAGATATGGCGCTCAAAGTACAACCGACTCGCCTACGCTCAACACAGCACATTCATAACCTGCCTTCTCTGCGTCGCGCTTAAATCCTGCATCGTCCGCTGGATTATAGTGGCGAGTGAAAAATGCAGGGCAGTTGTAGTGACAAGGTATCACTAACTTAGGGCGGATGATTTTAACCGCCTCAAGTGCCTCTTTTTCGTCCATAGTGTTATGGTTTGTGCGTCCACCAATAGGAATCATTAATACGTCAGGGCTTTTGAGGCGCTCCCACTCCTCACGATGCAGTAACGAGTCACCCAGGTTAACGAGTGTTTTATCCCCCACCTTGATGCTAAAGCCAATGGCTCCCCAGCCAACGCGTTCATTTTCACTCGGCGTGACTGTTTTAAAAACGGACCGAATTTAAGCGTCAACGGCCCATGCGTCGTTTCGATGCCTTTCACAGAAATATTATCGATACTTTTCTCCTGATCAACAAAGTAACTTCAGTACTAACACCCAAACGTCTGGCGTTATTAAAATCATTGCGTCCGCATGGTCCTTTGAGTATACGCGCTTTGTCGAAACAATTAGAAAGAGATTATAAAAATGTCCATACGCAGGTACTTTTTCAACAGCGCCGCAGCGTATTTTCTTCTAAACACCAGGAAACGCTTACAATAACTTGATGAGCCTCTTTTTTAAAGGAGAACTGCCAACCCAGTTTAAGGCAGATGCGCTGTACCAGCTGCAACCCCAGTCCAAACCCCGGTGTGGACACTTTAATTTCATCGTTGTTTTCCACTTTTACCGGATTGGTTATATGCAAGCCGTGATTTGAAACCTCTATATCTATAGTGCCATCTGTACTGTGTTGAAAGGCATTTCTGATCAAATTTGAGAGCACTATGGAAAACAGATCGCCTTCAATAAGTAAGGTATCAATCTCTTTATTGACTCGAATGGTAATATCTCGACCGTTAAGCAGGTAACGGTGATCATCAATAACCTGCTTACACAACAAACAAACATCAACCTGACATTTATCTATGGGGCTCTCTGAGCCTTTCGCTAACCACAGCAGTGCGGAAGATAATAGGTTCATATTGGCACTGGCTTTGAGCGCACGTTTTACTACTTGTTGACTTGGTTTATGGTTTTGCAAATTCAATGTATCCAGACTGGCCTGAATAATTGCCAAAGGTGTACGCAGCTCATGGCTGGCATGCTTTAAAAATTGTTGTTCACGCTGGTTAAAATCCTGTATTCGATCAACACCTTCACGTAGTTGCATTGCAATTTCATTCAACTCTTCAATAGAAAAATCAATATTCAGCGACTTTTCTGGTGTCTTACCTAAAGTCAAAGCCCACTGGCTGAGTAGCTGCAAGGGTTCAGTTGTACGACGAATTAACCAACGCACCAGAAAAAACAGTAAGAAAAAAATGATCAAGGTTAACCAAAATGCTTGATTCAATACTGTGTTTAAAAAGGCGCTAAAATACTCTTCCACCTCGGCGGCACTGTATCGATTGAACAGAAATATTTCACCATAATCGTCATCAACATGATGCAAAAAATAGAGGTATTCGGTCTGCTTTTCGTTGTCATCAATAATCACTTCGATGATCTCACCACTGTCAAATAGAGAGCGATCAAAACGTTGTTTCAATGATTCAGGGATCTCTTCCCAGCGCCGGTAGGCACTGAAACTTTCGCCACGAGGAAGTGCTAAATCAGGGTTTTGCGTTACTTGACGAAGTAAAGATTGGGCTTCGAGCTTCATCAGGCTATTGGTTGCTAACTCTGCGGCATGCCAAGTAAAAACAAACAACAATAACAGGCAAGCCAGAAGTAAACCAGCGCCAAGCCATAGCAATTGCCAGCGTACTTGCTGTGCCAGTGTTTTTGTACGCTGGCGTTTCTCAGAGATCATCAGCATCAGGCGCTGATTTTTTTCTCAGATACAAGCCCACGCCGACAAGCGTGTGAATCAATGGATAAGCAAAAGGTTTATCCACAGCCTTACGTAGCTGGTGTAACTGAACGTTAAAGTTTCCGGGGTCCACTTCATGATCAGGCCACGCATAATTTTCCAGTTCGGCTCTTGATACTACTTCGGGACTACGTCGCGCTAGAAGTTCTAGTATTTTCCAACCGGTTGGCGTTAGCTTGATTTCGTGGCCTTCACGCGCCACCCTAAGTTCCTTGAAATAGACAACGAGTGTATCTATTGATAGCTGATCTGTTTGCGGTTTATCACGTCGATACAACGCCTGCAAACGAGCCCAAACCAAGGGCATAGGACAAGGTTTGACGACATAATCATCAATACCCACTTGAAATCCCTTGAGCTGTTCTGCATTGGTATCACAAGCGGTTAGCATCAAAACCGGGGTTTTATTTCCCTCTCTACGAAGTTGTTCGCAGACTTCAAAGCCGCCTTTTTTCGGCAGCATCAAGTCAAGAATGATCACATCAAACCGCCGCTCCTGCGCCAGTACGATCCCCGATTCACCATGGTATGCAAAATCACACTCTGCACCCTGCAATGTTAGATAATCACCAATGGCCGATGCTAGATCAACTTCATCTTCGACAATTAAAACTCTCATTTTTTTAACTTTTTCGTAACAATGTGTTTGATCATTTTTTTTGTTGATAGTGATCAAGCTCCATTAATTGCCCCTCGTCAAGTTTTAATATTTTGTCGGCACAATCAAAATAGCGCTCATCATGTGAAACTACAATAATCGTTTTTCCCCTTTTCTTCATGGCGGGCAAGATCTCTTTATAAAAAATCTCCTTAAATATAGGGTCTTGATCCGCCGCCCATTCATCGAACAATAAAATTGTCCGATTTTCACAGTATATATGCAATAGCGCCAAACGTTTCCGTTGCCCATGACTGAGATCAACCCTGGATAACAGCCCGCCCGTTGAAGTGACTACAGCAGAAAGGTTTAATCGCTCAATAAAAATCTGAATAACATGATCATCACATAATTTTCCATTAGCATCCAGAACCTCTTCAAAAAGGCAAAAATCGGCAGCGATTATAGAAAAATGATTGCGAAAGGTTTCGATGCCTTCAGCTTCAATCAGCTCATCATTCAGATAGATACGACCGGCATCCAGTGGATATAAGCCGCATAGGGTTTTTAACAGGGTGGACTTTCCACTGCCATTCCCGCCGATAATCAGGGTGACTTCACCTGGGGTAAATTGAGTGGAAATTGGCCCGATATGAAACACTTCCGTTTTATCATCCGTCTCCAAAGTATAGGCGTATTCAACACATTCAAGCTCTAGCTTTGCTCCAGAAGAGTTTATATTACTTGGTTTTTTTGGGAGTTCCAGCTGATCCCAGCCATCAACTTTACTTAGGTGCAAGCTATCAATTTTGTTAAATGCAACTTTTGCATCGATTAACTCATCAGAACCACTAATAATCACTTCAATGGGCTCCAGCAAAAAAAGCAAGGTAATAACATAGCCAGCGATGACCTCCATGGATAGCGATAAGTAATTACCTATCAGGAAAATAATAGCACCCAACAAGGCAAACAGTAGGAGCTGCGCCCATTGTTCGACCACTGCAAGCAAATTGAAAACCCGTCGGCTTCTGATGCGTATATTATTCGAAATAGAGAATATTTTTCGGCTAAAAAAATACTTTCGAAAGTCATTAAGCGCCAGTTCCTTGGCACCCAGCACCACGCGTTGATAATGACTCATCATCACATCAGTCGTTTCTCGAATTGCAACGCGATCTTTTTTTGTAAACCAAAGCAAACAGGCAATTGTCAAAAATCCAATCACAAAAAAAACCAGTACAACAGCCAATAGTTCCAACGATAAATACGCCATATACGCAATACCAAAAACGACGATGACAATATTGATAATAAGTACGGGAAGTACGTGAAAAAACTTTTCTGCGACTTCGAGATCCTCTGTCAAAGTCGCGATCACCTTGGGTAAACCGATGCGCTCCAACTGGGGCAGTGGCGTTGCCATCACCCGGCGAATCATTTTCACCTGAATATCGTAGCTTACATTGACGGCCATTTTGACAAAAATCAACTCGTTGACAAACCCTAGTACAAACAGAATAAAAATAGCGATGAAAAAGTATTCAACACCATATTTCATATTCTCCAGCTGATTACCTATTGCATCGCTGATTATGGCAATCACGCTCATGCTCGCCATGCCCAGCAGAATGCTCATGGGCACAGTGAATATCAGATACCATTTGTATTTGAGGTACAGCTCTGTATACATATCAATTTACTATTTAAATAAATTGAACAAAATCCGTGATTGGATGGAAATGACGATCAAAAATATTTTGGCCTCCAGGTGAGTCCCCCGAAAATAATTTTTATTTTATCTCCCATGTTTCTGCATTTTTTTACATCTTTCCAGATATTCCCAAATTCAATAAAATTAATTTTTATTGGGTTATTTGTTTGGATGTTTTTAGTCAGCCCATATATCACTTTTTCATCTTCGGGCTCATACGTTCCGAGCATTCGATCCCAAACAAGTAAAATACCAGCATAGTTTTTATCAATATATTGCGAGTTTGACCCATGATGGACACGATGTACCGATGGCGTATTTAACCATCGGTCCAATATGCCCAATGTTTTTATCTTATTCGTATGAATCCACGTCTGATATTGCACCACAAATATCAATGCAATAATGACCATGAATGGGTTAAATCCTATGAGAATCATGGGTATCAAAAACACCCATTCAATAAATCCTTCAACAATACTTAATCTCAAAGCAATACTTAAATTATAATCCTGTGATGAGTGGTGAACACTGTGAAATGCCCACAGAACTCTATGTTCATGCTCGATACGGTGCATCCAATAATAGGTAAAATCAGCCGCAAGGAGTGCTAAAATAAAAGTCCAGATATTCATCGGAATTTCCCATGGAACAAGATAATAAAAGGGCAGTAATGCAACGACCCCGATAACTCCTGTCGCAACTTTTTCGATTATTTGTCCCATAAAAAAGATAACGATATTTGCAGCCGTGTCTTTCCATAGCCGAGGAGTATCAGAAAAATAATCAACAGTCATTTCAATTACAGTGATGACGATATTGATGATAAAAATGGTCGCTACGACAAGCCAAATCGGTGATGTCTCAAAGAGTGCCGTTATTTCTTCAATCGATAACATGTTTGCCCCCGGTGATGCTCACTTTAAATCTTCCAAAAAATAGTTACGAACCTTGGATCAAGAACTCCACTATATTCCTTGGGACATTAATAAGATCTTAAGAAAATCATTGCACAAATGTGTTTTCAAAATAACCTCAAAGTTGCCATCTCCATACCAATTAGAGTGAGTTCTCCTCTGTTTTTCCCTCAATCCAATCCGCCACAAAGTCAAGATAACCATCAGCAAAAGCACCCTCACCCAAGAATTCAAGCTTAATAAGAAAACCAATTCCTGGGATGGTTTCTTTAAAGTATTTTTGCTTTAAAAGGCTATGTTGGGCATCAGGGAATACCTTTATGGTCAACGCGTTATTGCCTGATTTTTCAAACATCTCTTTGTATACGCGAATACTTTCGGTCGTATCGACGTTTAAATCGTGCTTGCCGAAGATAGCCAGCGTTGGGGCGCTAATCTCTTTTAAACTCTCTCGAGCGTCATAGCGCCAATTGAGTTTAACGAACTGAAAACGTTGAGGTGTCAAGAGCGCTTCACCCATCTCTTTTAGCACGGTGCTGGCATGATAATATTGGAGATACTCTTCGTAACTGGTAGACGCTGCAAAGAACCGCGCGCTTGTGCTGCGATACGCCTCAATCGCTTGCTTTATCTGTTTATCAGAAAAACCTTCCCGCGCCAGTCGTCTCTCCATTAGATAAGCGCCTTGATCCATCCAGTTGATTGCAGCGGAGACCAGAACCATGAAATTCGGATAATCTGATTTGCTGGCCACGAGCGGCAGCACCCAGCCGGCCTGGCTGTATCCGATCAAACCTATCTTGTTCGTGGCAATGTCTGCACGTCTCTTTAGCATATCAATTGCCGCGATGGCTACATCTGCGCGATCATCCAGGCTCTGGTTTTGCCAATCACCCTGCGAGCTTCCAACGCCCGGTTTATCCCACGAGAATGAGGCAATACCCCGCTTGGCCAATCGATTCCACAGTAGGCGGTAGTAACCGTGAGCATCATAGGGCATCGCGCCATCGCCATGAACGAATACCACAACAGGAAAGGGGCTTGACTTGTTTTCAGGTAGCATGAGTGAAGCGGAAAGGTGATTGCCTTTATATTCAAAATCCATTGCAACTTGCCGATACGCCTTATCATCAGAATCCAGGCAGCCCGAAAGTAATATGAGCATCATTCCTGTAAAAAAGATTTTTTTTAGTTTCATTTTAATCCTCACAATTTTACGTTTTCAAATTAATGTGCTTTTAGAATGATCTCAAAGGGGCCATCTTCATCCTCACCGGTATGACGAACAATGTACGGCAATGAGATGACCCCCTCTGTGATCCACAAATGCGATGGTTTGGATTTCGTATCGGATAATTTTAAATGACGGACTTCAATTTTTTGTTTTCCAACCAGAATGGTTTCAAGCCCTATATCGCTTATGCTCACCTGGCTGATTTCCAGATTTTCTGTGTCTAGAATATTGAGTTTTTTGGGTAACGGTTTATCTGCATTTTTTTGAATAAATAGCGCTAAATCATTAAAGGTGGTATCAAAAGAGTCTTGTGGAAAGTTCACGCTGTGTGCCTGCTCATTTCGCTCTGAAAATATCGCTTCTGACAGTGAAACCACCTCTTCTGTATTGGCTGATACTTTCCCTGAAATGGCAAAAGACAAACGAGAAAACTGCTTCTCCTCACGAGCGGTAAGTTTGGCTATTTCAGTAAATTCCCCCAGGAATTTATCTTCATGGGCATCTATTTTGCTCCAGTAAGCCGTCCCCTCAAACACTGTTTTGCTATCAGCTTTGACTAAACCAACGCCACGTTGAAACTCTTCGCTCTGAATGGTGGTGATATCAATGCTCCAAAACAACCACGATGTCTGAATACGGCTATGTTCAACAATAAGATGTCCGCTTTTGTTTTTCGACAGTTTTAACGTCACATCCCCCACATCGTCTCCCGCCGATAAAATATCGTAATTCAGCACTCTAAAAACAGACTCTTCAGCCATGACGATATTGGTAAAAAGAAAAAATAGAGTGGCATGAAAAATATATAGTGTGGCTTTTTTCATAAGGAGAGTTCCTTCTTGTTTGGCAGTGATTTTTTTAAAAAAAATTCCTGCATATCAATACAGATAGCAATCAGTACCGGTACAAGAATGAGTGTAATGACCGTGGCAAATATTTCACCATAAGCCAACGAAACAGCGGCTGGAATCAGGTATTGTGCTTGTTCAGAAGTTTCGCTCATCAACGGCATTAAACCCGCCACAGTGGTCACCGTCGTAAGAAATATCGCTTTGAAACGCCCAAGTCCGGCCCCCATCAACGCATCGTGAACAGCGCTACCTTCTGCTTTATTCTGGTTGTAGCGCGTCATCAATACTAACGAGTCATTTACCACCACGCCCGTCAGAGCCAGCATGCCGAGAAAGGAGAGAAAACTCAGCGGCAAGCCCATAATCAAATGCCCCATTGCTGCACCGACAAAACCAAACGGAATGACTGACATGATGATGAATGGCTGCCAATAGGATTTCAGCGGAATGGCCAATAAGGTATAGATGAGAATGCAGGCAAAGAGTAACGCTTTGAGTAAGTTGCCCTTCAGGTTGCTCATCTCTTCTAGCTCACCGGCCTTCGTTACGGTGACTTGCGGAATACGCCTTTCCAGGTCAGGGAGGAAATGGCTAAAGAGATCCTGAGAAATTTCTGAAGGTGCTACCTGGCTTTTATCGATAGAGGCATAAATGGTATTCATCCGTTTTCCATCCCGGCGGGCGATGTAGTCGGTGACATAAGCGGACTCAATCGTGGCGACGGCCGTCAGAGGAAACCAGAGGCCATTATCACTTTTTAGACGAAGCTGCATCAGATCGGCGATGGTGTTTCTGGACTCCTGGGGACTTTTGACGATGACCCGCACTTCCTGACGATCCCGCTGCACCCTTTGTACTTCGGCTCCACCAAAACTCTGGCCAATCTGGATTGCCAGGGTTTCGCTACTGAAACCAAGGTGACGCGCTTCTGGCTTAATTTTTAAATATAATTCTGGCTTGCCGTTTTTTAATGCGTCCCGCAGATTGCTAACGCCTTTGATCTCTTGCAAATAGGCTAATATCTCCTGACTGGCGGCTCTCAATCGCTCCTCGTCCTTACTGTAAAGATCAATCGCAAAACCACCTCCAGTCTCTTCTGACGCACTGAAGGTTAACTCTGTGGTACCTTCAAGTCGTCCGACACGTGTTTGCCATTGTTGCAAAATTTCGAGTGTGTCCAGCTCAGGACGAGCGGTCGAGGGTGTCAGTTCGGCATAAATTTCCACCATAAACGCACCACTCACCACCACAAGAATGTGTTTGATCGGCTTCTCTAATAAACCGTGACGCTCAACCCACTCTTCATTAAGCCTGTTCGCCATATCCTCAATGTGGTTCGCATTATTTAGGGTTAGGCGATAAGGCGCTCGCGTATCCATTTCGACGTTTACGTTAATCACTTGCTCTGGAATATCCGGAAAAAAAACGGTCTGTATTTTGCCTTTATCAATAAGCCCGAGTCCCAAGGCCGCCACTGCTATAAATAGAACAAAGATGGCGTAACGCTGTTTAAGGCTCCATTCCAGAACAGGTTTATAGATTTTCTGAATAAAGGCATCGAGATTGTTTTGTACAAAATTTTGAACGCCACGCCAGAAGCGTGAAGGCCATGACACTTTATTTCGATCTTCCATAGAGATCGCTGCGAGATGTGCAGGAAGAATAAATTTACTTTCAAACAAGGAGAACAGTAACGTTAAAATAACCACCCCTGAAAAACTGGCCATGATTTTCCCAAGCGCGTTGTCAATTAACATCAATGGAAAAAAAGCGGCCACCGTGGTTAAAATGCCAAAAATAGTCGCGGTTGCCACACGACGAACCCCCCTTACCGTTCCCTTAACGGGGTCCTTGTAACGCTTGCGCTCTTCAAACACACTCTCCCCCACCACCACGGCATCATCCACCAAAATACCCAAAGCAATAATAAAGCCGAAGGTGGTGATGTCGTTCAATGAGTAATCGACCCATGACGTACCCATCACCGCCATGGTGCCAGCAATCGAAATGGGCACCCCCATGGCGACCCAGAATGCTAGTTTTAGGTTGAGAAACACAGAGAGCAGCACAAACACCAGTAAAAGCCCCAGCAATGCATTGTCTTTCAGCAGGTTGAGACGCTCCGAAATATAGTGGCTGGAATCTGCCCAAATACTGATCTTGACCTCGGGGGGTAACGTTGTTCGCAACCTTTCAACGGTTTTTTTGACAACCTTTGCAATCTCAAGCAGGTTTTCAGTACGGCCAATTAATACCTCCATACCTAAAGCAGGCTGGCCATTGAAACGCACAATCATGTCATCATCTTCGTAAGCGTCTTTGATTTCGGTCAAGTCTCCGAGCAGCAGTTGGCTACCATCACTTTTCTGATAAATTGGAATTTCAGCAAAGTCACGGTAGTGATAACTCTGGTTATCTGCACGCAATGCAATCCTTGCGCCATCCGTTTTTAACGAACCGGCTTTAAAGGTCAAGGATGACTGCTGAATTTTTTCGACGAGATCACTGATCGTCAGCTTGTATTTTTCCAATGCTTCGGGATGCACCTCAATGCGGAGTTCAGGTTGGCTCTCTCCCCAGCCCTTGAGTTTGGAAATTTCTGGCTGTGCCAGTAACGCCTCACGCATCTCTCTGCCAAGACGTTGCAGAGTGTGGTGATCGGTATCGCCATACAGTTGTACGATCAGCGCGGGGAAGTCAAAATCATTCCGAGTAATGACCGGTTTATCCGCCGCTTGCGGCAGGTCATGAATACTATCCAGGCGAGCGCGCACATCATCTTGCAGACGCTGCAGGCTATAACCCTCATTCCGCTGTACCATAATGCTGGAAAATTCTTCCAGCGAAGTGGATTGGATCTTTTTTATCCCTGGCAAGCCTTCCAGGGCTTTTTCGATTTTTTGTGTGATTTGCCGATCAACCTGTTCGGTATAAGCGCCTATAAATGTGGTATCGATCTGTAGCGAATCTGCGGGCAGCTTGGGAAAACCTTCAATGCGCATCGATGACAGGGAGAGAACGCCAGCCACGATGATCAGCAGCATGATTAAATTTGCGGCGACCGGATTGAGTATGAACCAACGGATCAATCTGTGCATCGTTATGCCCCCTCAGCGGTGACTGGGCTAACACGATGGCCTGCAAGAAAAGAGGCCAATGGCGTGGTGGCAATGCGCCAGCGGGAAGGGTAATGTTTACCGAGCATATCGCTTGATGGTGTTTCAATAATAATCTGATCATCTCGATGGAAAAGTACCGTGGCGATAAACTGCCGTAGGCGATTTTCATCATCCAGATACCAAATGATGCCGCGACGGGTCAGCGCACTTTCTGGAATCATTAAACTGTTATGGGCAGTGCGGCTTGGCAAATTTATTCGAATAAAATCACCCACCAACGATTGGCTGTTAGCCGTATCATCAACTTCTAAAAATAATTTGTATTGACGTGTATCTGGATCGAGAAAGCCACCACCACGTTTAATGTGCGCCCGCGCAATTTCAATGTTGTCTGTATTGCGAATGGATGCGGCCTGCTTTTTCCAATTTTTTTCCAGCATCTTCCACTGTTTATTGCTCAATGCGACAGAGATTTCCTGTCTGCCATTTTCAACAATATGCAATAGCTCATCACCTTCGAAAACAGTTTGCCCGATACTGATACTGCGGCGGGTAATAATCCCCGAAAACGGTGCTTTGACTTGTGTATAAGAAAACGTTTTTCTGGCAGCATGGAGACGGCTTTTAGCCGCATTCACTGTTTTTTTCGCCAACTCCAGTTGCGGTATGTTTAATACTAAGTTCGATGGCGTTCCGCTAATACCTGAGCGTTGCCAGTTTTTTTGATCCTGAGACGATTTGTTTTCTGCCTGTAATAAATTTAACTGTGCCTCTGCCAGCAGTTGTTCAGCCTCGTGTAAATCGGCTTGGTAGCGACTATCTTCGATGCGAATTAGCAGATCGCCTTTTTGGACCTTCTCACCCACAGATGATCGATCAAAAATCTGCTCTATTTCACCACTGATCTGAGCCTTCAGGGTCGTCGCCCAGCGAGGTTTGATCTCGGCATAGGTTTGAATAATGCCTTTATTGTCTTGGGGCTGAGGGTTCACAATGGAGACCAGAGGGAGATATTGTGCTTCCTGCTTTTGCTCAACCTCTGCCGTATCTTCCAGCCCAGCGACTAAAATAATGACCAAAAACAAAATAAACAGGGAGGCAAACAGCCACCATTTACGGTTTTTCATGACGATTGTCCTCGTTGCTGTTTAGCTGGAAGGGCTCTATTGGTAATCCCAATGCGGTGATGAGATCGATGCGATTTTTGGTATATAGAACTTCAAAGTTATTCAGCTCTATCTGTGCCTCAATATATTCGACCTTAATCAACAAATAGTCGGAAAGAGAGAGATCACCGTCACTGAAGCGTTCTTCGGCAGAGCCTTTTTTTTTCTGTAAATTGCTGATTTGTGCTTGTTTCTGTTCGAGTTGCCAAAGCAAGAGCTTGTCGTTAGCCATCGCATTTTCGACTTCCAGCATTGCTTTAAGTACCGTGTTTTGGTATTGCCACCAGACAGCCTCCGCTTCTGCCGATTTTTGCCTGGCGATAGCGCTGAGTTGCCCACCATTGAATAGTGGCTGGGTCAGCCCACCAATCAATTGCCAAAGAAGGTCACCGCGCAGCGCTTTTTCCAGTGTCTGCCCGCTTTTAGAAAAGGAACCCGTGAGGTTGAGTTGAGGCAGCAATGCTTTGCGTGCAGAACGTTCTAAGCGATCAAAGGCTTGCACTTCCGAAAATGCGGCCTGAATATCAGGGCGATTGACCAAGGCCGTAGCGGGTATCTCTGCCGTGAAAGAGACCAGATTCGGGAAGACTTTATCATCACTCACCAGTAGTTCATCAGCAGGAAAACGGCCACGTAGAATGTTCATAAATTGCAGCATTTTCAGCTTCTCCAGCTGCACCTCCTGCAGGCGGAATTCGCTCCATTGCTGACTGTTTTTTGCATCCAGAAGAAACTCATAGGGTACCAGGCCGACTTGAAACGCACCTTGATAGTAGCTAAAAGGAATTAGACCCGCCTGGTAAGCATCCTGATAGTAGTTAACCACATCAGTTTGAGCCTTATTGAGGTCGATAAGATATTTTTCGGTATGAACATAACCGCGATATTCAATCCATAAACGTGCTGCCTGGCCTATCAATACCCGTTTGAGTTGTTGCAGATCATATTGCGTTTTATCTGACAAATGCTGAGCCGCGGCAACATCATCTGAAAGCTTTCCCCATACATCCAACGACAAGCCAATATCAATAGACGCCGATATCGTATTGCCAATCTCTTGCAACGCATCTTTGCTGCGAGTATTTAATAGACTTAAATCCGCACGCGGCTGGTTTCCTGCATTGGTAATCGCCACGTCATCGCTAGCGGCTTTTGCCGTAGCCGAGATGGTTTTCAAATCCGGGTTATTACTAAGTACCTGTGCAATGTATTGTTGCATTTCGGTCGATTGATCCACAGCAATAATCTGTTTGGAGAGGCGTTTGTAGTCAGTCACCTTCCAACCTGAGGCTGTCGCAATGGCTAACGGCTCTAACGGCGGTTTTGACAGTGGTACCACTCCGCTTGCACACCCTGAAAGCACAGTCGCCAGCGTAATCAAGATAAATTTTATGCGCATTGCAAGCTTCATTTTTGCTTCCTAATATCGTCGTTAAGACTTAAAAGTGGTAGTTGATGCTTGTTGTTAACAGCTCATCACGTACGTCGTAAAAATTGATATTGGAATTATTGGACTCACTCACGACCATCAATTCCAGGCTACTATTTTGCCAATTAAATGGTTGCCTATAGCTGATACCAGCAGCAATTGCGCTGAAGTCACCTTTGCGTTTATTACCAAACACAGGATTAACCGCACGATATTTTTTCTCGCCAGCAGAGATATAAGCAAAAAATTCAAAATTATTTTTTTCATAAGCTAGTGTTAAATCAAAACCTTTGGCAGTAAAACTATTGGCATCACCCAGCGCATTGGTGTCGGTGTAATTGGCTCCCCCTATTAAATAGAAGCTGTTGCCCAAGGCTACAGGCGGAAGAGAAAGAGAGGTTCTGTGATATTTATTGCCGCGTCTTAGCTGCTCGATTTCAGTCGACGTTAGGCGAGATTTAAGCGATTCACCCGCCTCATCATTTTTTATAGATAAATCCTGATAGACGTAATCAATAGAGGCAAATGATCCCCAAATATTATCAATAGAAAAACCAATAGCAGCATCCAGCTTGGCATTCGTCGTCTTGCGATCTTGGTTGATCAAGTAAGGGTCCTGCCACACTTTACCGCCAGTACCCAAAAACAAGGGAATAGATACCGACAAGCGGGTCTTATCGGAAAATGTATAACGGATACCGCTGCCACCCCCATCAAGCAAGCTGCCATCCATAAAGAGTGTGATGTTGTTTTGAAAGGTATAGCCCAATTGAACTTCAGGAAATAGAAAATCATAACTGTAACGAGCAGGTTTTTCAGTCAATGATTCAATGCGCTTTTTACCGCCATAAGCATCGAGTTGGTTGTCGCTACTCATACCTCCCAGCACCAGACCGATAGAGCCGCTCCAGCCTCTCTTCCCAATATCTGCCGATAGCGTATTTGAGAATAAAGAACATCCAAGTGTTAAAAGTGCCGTAATAAATAGAGTTTTCATTTTACTCCCCAAAGAAATAACAGTTACCGCCTTTTGGCTTTCGTAACTACTCTATTCCTGGAGGTGTTAATGAAACCTTAAGAAATTGATCTGGCTCGGCAAACGAACATAACGATTGCTGATTAAACCTAAAAAAATCAGTTGAATCATGGCGACGCCTACATGAATGTAGGTGGTGGAGTCGAGTCTGGAACAGAAACCGAGAGCGACTAAAGTGCGGAAGATAAAAGACTTTTTATACTATTTTGGACGAAAGCGTATCGCCTACAGACAAACGAGGGGGCAAGTTGCGTGTATAACGATTAAGACGAAAAAGTTAATACCCCAAGGCCTAGATGATTATACAAGCAACTTGACCCTAATTTTTTATTTCTTATCGAAGACGTCATCCAGGCTGTGAGCATGAAGCAGCTTTAAACCCCAGCCTTCTAGGGCATCTTTATCTGCTAAAGTAATTTCATCTTTCGCCCACTGGGGTAAAGGACCATATTTTAGTTCGAGCAGACGAGAAAGAAGAATCGCCTCGCCTTCTTCTCTACCTTCTTCCCTTATATTCACTTCCCATTGTGCAATGCGTGTGCTTAACATGTCTTTGACCTCGTCTAAATCGCTCTTATCTTTGGGTTGGAGTTTTATGCCTTTATAGGGCGCAAGCACATAGGTTATCCAAACCGCAAAAGCACGTTTTACTGAATCCAGGTGCGGAGGAATTGCTTGTGCCATTTCCTCCAATGCCGCGTTAAAATCCTGCGGGGTATTTGCGTTTTCAAGTCGAAACACTAGCCCACTCAAGGAACCGGTTTTACCTTCAGGGTATCGGTTTTCATCAATTACATAATAGCGCATACTTGGCTGCCATTGCCACAACGGCGTATTGGGTGGCAATGAAATCAATGACTTAATGTCTGTCGCGGCGTCCCAGGTTTTGTCGCCATTATAGAGCAGCAACGGGAAAACCGGCGGTAAATGTCCATCTGGGGCAAGTCGTTTTTCTTTGACGAGTTGTTCATACAATAAATGCACGTACGTACCAAACCGCAGCGCCATCCAAGGATCAACCCTGGATTGAAATTCGAGTAGCAGATATAAATAAATTTCGCATTGTTCATTTTCTAAGAAAGGAATGCGCACAATGATATCACCATCACGTCGCTCTAACGCATCCGAATGAAACTTGGTATTGACGCGTGTTAACTTGGTAAAGTCGAGTTCATTGACCCAAGGCTCCTCCACAAAGTGACGGACCAAGTCTTCGACTAAAGCCGGTTCAGAAAATAAGCGGTGGTAACTACGATCGTGTTGTTGTTTCATCACGTCAAATACGAATATTTAAAAGCAGCGATGAAGCAGATTTTACTGAGAATGCGATAGGGGCTTGTTTGTGGCGTCATTTTTTATCCTTAGCGTGACATATTTCTATGCCAACATTAGTGCGCTAAGGCTTATTTTTAACTTACAAAAAGAGAAAATATTATGAATGCAATATACTCTAATGATAAGAAGAAATTGTGCATTGGCACCTATTAAGACAACAATACACTTGTAAGGCAAACGAAATCCGACTGATTGCTCAGCAGTATTGGCAGTATTGGGGTCGAATTAAGACTTCGTCTCGTTCCGTATTTAATTCGAGTTTGATCCCAATTAGTTCAATGAGGGGACCTATAATCTTCAATTTTATGACCTAGCACTGCATTATATGAAGGGCTGCTTTGGAGGAATTTCAACGTGCCTGTATGGTTGACTTAACAACTGCTTGTGGCGCAGTGTATTTAAAGGTATAGAAGATTCGGCCTGAAAAATTTCTATAAATAATGGTACACTAGTACACCGTCAAGGCTATTTTGACGGTGTACTAGGCCAGGGTACTAGGCCAGAAGGCGCACTCAATATTTTGTTATTGTTAACTATCGTCTTATGACAAGAGATTATAGTGTGTGACAGGAGATGTTGCTTAATAACAATATTTTATTTTTTACTTTACTTGATAGGTGTATTTTTATTCATGAATAAACTGATAGTAGTTTTAAGCCTTGCCAGCATAACGGCTCTTAGCGGTTGCACAACCTTTGATGCTTATACCGGCGAACAAAAGACCACAAATACTGCTAAAGGCGCAGGCATTGGAGCGGGTGCAGCACTTGTGCTCTCCTATTTGGCAAATAAGGACAAGAGCAGTAGAGAGCGTAAAAAACGTTTACTGCGCGACGCTGGCATCGGCGCCATAGCAGGTGGTGGTGCAGGTTATTATATGGACACTCAGGAAGCCAAATTAAGACAACAACTACGCAGTACTGGCGTAAGCGTTCAACGCGATGGCGACAATATTAATCTGATTATGCCAGGTAATATCACCTTCCCCACTAGCGGTCGCGACCTGCGGTCTGATTTTTATAGTGTGCTGGATTCAGTCACGCTGGTTCTTGAAGAATTCGACAAGACCACGATCATGGTTGCTGGCTATACCGACAGCCTGGGCTCAGTTGCTTATAATCAAAAATTGTCTGAGGACCGTGCCAATTCTGTCGCGAGTTACCTGAAAAATAAGAAAGTCAACCCAGCCCGTTTCGAAACAGT
>VAPL010284982.1_pt1 | contig 17850 bp, 8 predicted proteins | sample 3395061 | NCBI WGS metagenome assembly VAPL01 (sample SAMN08290444, study PRJNA428436) | hydrothermal vent metagenome | isolation source: Deep-sea hydrothermal vent chimney 2 | place: Pacific Ocean: Juan De Fuca Ridge | depth 2182 m m | reverse complement strand
TTTCGTTTTATCATAGAATACAGGCAGGTTTGCGCATTTTGAAAAAATGTTAATTCTCGCGATGACGAAAAGCTTAACTCACATATAACTGAAGTCAGCAAATAGTAACAAACCAGCTCAGTCAACTTGACGAATGCTGATTATCAGCTGGTTATAGTTAGTTGTATAGTAGAGCCTAATTAGTATTTGAGAATTTTTATTTAGTCCATTCTTATTCAAAAAAATAATTACTCTAATAGACATCACTACATTTATCGGGAAATTTAGTACCTATAAAATTTGGTTTAATCTAAGGTAAATGAGCAATTGCAATTTTGAATACAATCATAATTTATAAGCAAAAAGCGGAAATTGTTGGAATGTTTATTTTCTTTTGGACTAAAAATAAATACCTATCACTCTATTTTCACAAAAAATTAAAACTCTAATTGGCAATTGATATAAAACATATAGAATCAATTCTAAAAAAAATATCAAGAGATGATGATGAAAAAGCCTTAAAAGAGCTCTTTGATAATTATTTTGGTAAATTGGTAGAAACTGCAAAGTTTTACGTGAATGACCATACGGCAGCACAGGAAATTGTTTCAGACGTCTTCATCAAATTATGGAATAACCGTTCAAGCGTTGAAAAAATCAATAACATTCAGTCGTATCTATACACAGCAATCAAGAGGCAATCTTTGAATTATATTCGGGATAACAGCAAAAGAATGCACCGATCTCTGGATGAAGGTGATAATAATATCGTTGTCGAGATGAATTCACCTGAAAAAATGTTATTGTCAAAAGAGCTTTTTGAAGTTGTAAATTGTGCAGTAAAAGAATTGCCTTCAAAATGCCGTCTTGTTTACTCACTCGTCAAAGATGATGGCATGAAATATATGGAAGTTGCTGAGACATTAAATATATCTGTCAAAACTGTAGAAATGCATGTAGGCAAGGCCCTGAAAAGAATCAAAATAACCCTCGATAAATATCAGAACTTGTAAAGTTTTGCAAAGAAATTGGCAGGTGCTATCGAAACCTAATCGCATTGAAGAACCTCTCTTCAATTATGTATTCCTTCTTTTTCTCATTTTATCAAAAAAGCCGTATTAATATTTTCTTATTATTAAGATAGGGTACAACCAATTGCTTGTGTCCTTTAATTGATGAGCAATAATAAACGTTTGATGAAAGAAATTGAGATATATGATATCTTAGGCAAATATCTAGCTGGTGAGATAAATAAAAAAGAGAGTGAAATAGTTCATAATTGGATTGATGAATCACCTCTTAATGCAAAGGAATTTGAGTTTCACAAAAAAGCATGGGAAGAAACTCATATTAACTTTAATTCATCAGACTCTGAATCAGTATTCAGAAATGTATTGAACAAGATAGATGAACAACAGGAACAGGCCAATGGTCAAGCAACTGTTACCCGAAAAATAAAACAACAATTTATCTTTATAACCAAAGTTGCGGCGTCCTTACTTTTATTTGCTTCAATATGGTATTATTTCAATACTATATCTCTCTTGACCAAGTCTCCTGAAATTGCCGTAAAAATAATTCAGAAGTATAATGTATCTGGTCAAAAATCAAAAATTTATTTACCTGACGGTTCACAAGTATGGCTAAATGCCGAAAGTGAAATTTCATTTCCCGAAAAATTTTCAGTAGAAAAAAGAGAAGTTGTGCTGATAGGAGAGGCGTTTTTTAACGTCATTGAAAATCCTGATCTACCTTTTATTGTAAAAACAGGAAAAATTTCTACTACCGTTCTTGGTACTTCATTTAATGTAAAGGCTTTCGAAAATGATCCTGCCATATATGTTGCCTTGAAAAGTGGTCGTGTAAAAGTGGAAATAGACTATAAAGCTGGTAAAGAGGAAATATTTCTGAAACCCGGTGAAGCAATAAATTATAATAAAACTGATGCTATAGCAGTAAAAAAAGAATTTGATCAGGAATTGTTGTTGGCTTGGAAAGATGGGGTGATCGTTTTTAAAGATGCGCAATTGAATGAAATAATAAGTGTCCTTAGCAGGTGGTATGGAGTACAATTTGAAGTCATAAACTGGAAAAACGATTCATGGTCATATACAGGATCGTTTGACAATGCTTACCTCGAGAATGTCTTGCAGAGCATCTCTTTTACAAAGGAGTTTTCTTATAATATAAATCAGAAAAATGTAACAATTAAATTTAACTAAACTTATGGAAAAAATGAACAGCTCTTAGTTACAACAGATGTTTGAGGGAAAATTCTCCAACATCAAAAAAAAAACTCAGATGACAAATTGAAGAGTGGGATTTTCAAATGCGATCTGAGTCTTAAATTTATTTTTCAATAAACACTTAAAATTATGAAAATTAATCTATTACAACAAATTGTAATGCTATCAAAATACGCATTCATTGGCTTATTTCTGCAAACATTGACTTTTAGTCTGTTGTTGGGGTCAGAAATAAATGCACAGGAAAATAAAAGTGTGAGGGAGGTTTTTATTAAAATAAACCTTGAAAATGCTAATATTTTCGAAATATTTCAGCGCATAGAATCAAAAACAGACTTCGTATTCAATTACGAAAAAAAGGATATTAGTCCTTCAAGCAAATTTTCTATAACTGGCAAACGGAAATCAGTCGCTGAAATTTTGATGGAGGTTTCTAAAGAAGCCAAATTAAAATTCCGGCAGGTAAATAATAATATCAATGTAAATAAGCTTACTAAAAAATTGCATAGTGAAGTTAAGATTGAAGTTATAATCGATGGTATCACCATCACCGGGAAAGTGACCAGCTCTGAAGACTCCGAAGGTTTACCCGGTGTAAATGTCGTGGTAAAGGGTACCATGCAAGGATCTGTTACAGATGTCGAAGGAAACTATAAACTGGAAGCTCCGGATGAAAATTCGATCCTGGTTTTTAGTTCAGTAGGATATTTATCTGAAGAAATCACTGTAGGAAACCAAACTGTAATTGATTTAACCATGACTCAAGACATCACTGCGCTTGGTGAAATCGTTGTGGTAGGTTACGGTTCTAAATCTAGAAAATTGTTAACCAATGCAGTATCAACTGTAAACTCAGATCAAATTGTAGATAGAGCAGTAGTATCCTTTACTGAGGCATTGGTTGGGCAAGTTGCCGGTGTTCAGATTCAACAAATTTCAGGTGCACCTGGAACAGGTCCGTCTATTAAGATAAGAGGAGTTGGATCTATCACAGGAAGCGGCCAGCCTTTATACGTTATTGATGGTGTACCCATTGATAATACGATTACTTCTACTGCAATGTCTGGTGCGAGCGGACAACCTCCACTAAATCCAATGGCAACGATTAATCCTAATGACATAGAATCGATCAATATTCTGAAAGATGCTTCTTCGACGGCAATATATGGATCGCGTGGATCTAACGGTGTTATCATCATCACCACCAAACAAGGCGTACAAGGGAAAGCACGAGTTTCTGCTACTGTCACTTATGGCATGCAAACAGTCGAGCGCAAAGTGGATATGATGAATACTGAAGAGTGGGTAGAAATGGAAACAAATAGAAGAAACTGGACATGGGTATTATACGGTCAAGGTGACAACAGGCAATTAGACGACCCGAATTCAGTAAGAAATAGCCCTTTCCTTAAAATTCCACTTGAATTTAGTGACCCTTCAAATTATCCTGATACAGATTGGCAGGATGCCATATTTGATGTGGCCCCATGGAAAACAATATCATTGTCAGCATCAGGTGGAAATGAAAAAACCCGATATTATATCTCAGGAGACTATGTCGATCAGGAAGGTATTATTTTAAATTCAGGGTTTACTAAATTTTCTTTACGAGCAAATGTAAATACTGATATTTCGAAAAAAGTTCGCATTGGCTTTAATATAACTCCTACTTATAGTGTTACAAAAATGTCTCAGGCTAGCGGTTGGGGAGGAATTATCTCTCATGGTATTCTTTCAATACCGCCATCATATTCAGTTTATAAGGAAGATGGTTCTTACGAATTTGAACCCCCGTCGATGACGTTTGAAGATGGTACTTCAATGAAATGGTATCATAGAAATCCTGTTGCTATGGCTAAAGAAAATGATTTAGACCTCAAACAGTTCAGGGTCTTGGCAAGTACATATTTGTCGTGGAACATCACAGATGATTTGGTATTTAAAACCAGTTTGAGTGCAGATATAAATTACATGGCTCAGGATAGATTTTACCCTACTACAAGTGTAAGACCAGGAACAGGAAGGACTATTGGATCCGCAGCACGTTCTTATAATCTCAACTGGGTAAATGAAAATACATTTACTTATACAAAAACAATAAACGGAGTTCATAATTTTTCTGCCTTAGCAGGTTTCAATGCACAGAAAGCTAATACTGATTTCATTTCTATGCTTGGTCGGGATTTCCCTAACAATGATGTTAGCACACTAAATGCAAGTGCTACAATCCAAAGTGGGACCGGATCTAAATCAGAATGGTCACTGTTATCCTTATTGGCAAGAGTAAACTATGACTATGACAGGAAATACATGTTTACCGCCACAGTTCGACGCGATGGTTCATCACGATTTGGCGCTGATGCCAAGTGGGGTACATTTCCTTCAGCATCTGTTGGATGGCGTATTTCTGAAGAAGATTTTCTGAGTAGCTCCAGTACACTTAGTGAATTAAAATTAAGGGCCAGCTATGGCCTTTCGGGAAGCGATGATATTTCTAACTATGGTTCTTTTGGGTCTGTTGGAAGTAGAAATTATATACTAGGTTCTGGTGCTGGAGGTATAGCCCCTGGTTTGGTTCAAAATTCCATCTCTAATCCATTGTTGAGTTGGGAACAAACAAAAGAACTGGATATTGGTATGGAGTTGGGTTTGTTCAATGACCGGATTTTTATTAATGCTGATTATTATAATAGTTTGACAACGGGTTTACTTCTTCAAGTTCCAATTCCAAATATTAATGGATTCGGGTCATCACTTCAAAATATTGGCGAGGTAAGAAACAAAGGTTTTGAATTTACAGTTGATGGAAGAGTTATTGAGAAAGGAGATTTTAATTGGAATCTTAATTTCAATATTTCATTCAATACGAACTTAGTCGAAAAAATGGGTTTATCTGAAGCTCCTATCATTGACGGTCCTGCTGGCTTTCATGATGCGGCCTATATAACTAAAGTTGGAGAACCTGTAGGTAGCTTTTATGGATATAAAACGGAAGGTATCTATATGACTCAGGCAGAGGCGGATGCCGATCCGGCAAAATTCAATCTTGCCGGTGCTGGAGATTGGAATTACGTGGATGTTAGTGGGCCTGATGGAGTACCAGATGGAATCATGAGCAGCTACGACAGAACAGTAATTGGCAATAATGTTCCCGATTTCATCTATGGGTTTTCAAGTAATATGACCTACAAAGGTTTTGACTTTAGTTTTACCATACATGGTGTTGAAGGAGCAAGCGTCATGAATGGAAACCTCAGAAGTATGTACAGATGGTATGCCGGACAAAATAAAAACTACTGGAAAAGTGAAGCTGAGCCAGGCGATGGTCAGACACCTAAACCTGGAGGCATAACACCAAACCGTAATGCATCGTCATGGTATGTTGAAGATGCTTCATTCCTGAGAATCAAAAACCTGACCTTTGGATATACCGTGCCTGCAAACCTGTTTAATGGAAAAGTAAGTAAATTAAGAATATATACAAATGTTCAAAATTTGTACACATTTACTACTTATCCATTGTACAATCCTGAAGTTAACTCAAATGAAGGTAGAGATGCCCAACTAACTCCTGGAGCGGCTTTAGGAGAATATCCGGTTCCAAGGACTGTTACATTTGGACTTAATTTACAGTTTTAAGCATTATCTTAAATAGGTTAAAAATTTTAAATTTAATAAAATGAAAAATACAAGAATATATATGAGGACTTTAAGACTGCTTAGTGTTATCGTTTTCATTACGATGATTACCTCTTGCAAGGATTTCCTGGATTTGAAACCAATTTCATCTACAACAATGGCGACGTTCTATGATTCGCCAGAAGATTTTGATCAGGCAGTGATTGGTACTTATGCTAATTTGAAAAATGTATATACTTTTGGATATTATTTATTGCTTGGAGATTTGCGTGCAGATAATACTTCCATGCAGGTTCCAGGAGCAGGTCAAGAGACCAATAAAAGAGAAATAGATAGCTTTGACTTAGATCCAACAAATCGAAACCTGAGTAGTATATGGAGTGAAAGTTATCGGACACTACAACGTGCAAATGGTGTATTGACTAATATTAATAGACTTGATTTTGATCAAACTCTTAAGAGCCAATATACTGGAGAAAGTCAGGCCGTCAGGGCGCTGATTTACTTTAACCTTGTGCGCATATTTGGAGATGTTCCATTAGTTACTTCATCGGAGGCAGATATTAGCGCAAGTTATGACACACCGAGGTCTCCTGTTGCTGAAATATACAATCAGATTGTTGCTGATTTAACAAGTGCTATTCCTTTGCTTCCGGATAGTTATTCTGGTAGCGAGTCAGGGCGAGTAACGAAAGGAGCGGCACAGACACTGTTGGGTCAGGTATATTTAACACAAAAGAATTTCTCAGAAGCAGCCACCCAGTTTGGCGATGTAATTGGAAGTGGAGAATATAGTCTTTTGATGAATTATGAGGATAACTTTGAAGGTACAAATCAAGGCAATTCGGAGTCGGTTTGGCAAATTTTATTTAAAAATGGTGAAGGCGGCATGGGAAGTAGCTATCCCAACTGGCACGCACCTGCCGGTTCAGGTGGAATTCTTATTCAAAACGGAAACGCTTTTGCTTTTAATCAGGTTACCAAGGATATTTATGAGTCTTATGAAGATGGTGATTTAAGAAGAGATGTTTCTGTTGGTCTTGGATACACCGATAATGATGGTGTTTGGCAACCTGGCCGTTATGTGAAATTGTATGTTGATCAGGATGCTGGAGAAGGAAATTGGGAATCAGACGCTGATTGGAATGTCTTAAGGTATTCTCATGTGCTGTTGATGGCTGCTGAGGCATTGAATGAAACAAACGGAGGTCCTACAGCTGATGCCTATATGTATATTAATACTGTAAGAAATAGAGCCGGACTTGCTGACCTTATTGGGTTGGATCAAGGTACTTTCAGAACCGCCGTGTATCTTGAGCAACGTGTAGAAGTTGCGTTTGAAGGACATAGGTGGTTTGATCTGCTACGTACAGGCAGAGCCATAGATGTTATAAATTCCAAGTTAGGAGGCGATCCGGACTCAGCGATTGGTCCAAGTGCACCAATAAGCGAATTCCAGTTGCTATACCCAATACCACAATCAGTTATTGATACTAGTAATCCAGGGGTAATTACTCAAAACACAGGATACTAATCGACCTATAAACTAGCATTTGGTTTTTTACAATAATGAACTATTGATATAAAAGCCCCGGAAAGTGAAAACCGGGGCTTTTAATAATCATAATATATTCCTGTTAAGATTTCATGCAACTATTCCCAACTTCAACTGTATGCAATCGTGTTTTTTATATCCACAATTTCGGAAGTAAAATTATAGCATCCAGTCTATACATATATATCGATATTGACTAAGTAAAAATCCAATTGTGAACTCTAACAATTGATTGTGAATAGCTTCGTTATCATTTCTTATATAAAAATCTGTTTAGCAACGTGGCTGCGTGTCTAATCTAAATTAGAATTTTCATAGTTACCTTGTATTTCTAAATTGAAGATAATGTAATGAAAGAATTGTTGATAATAATTCAGAAGAATGTGCAAGCAGAAAACCCATAATAATCAGTGAGACTCGTCAGTTTGGGGAAACATATATTAATAAAGATTTTGACAAGCTCATTTCAATCAAACAGTTCTATGCAGCGAATTCGTTATGTTCCGATTTATTATGCATGCTCCAAATTCTTTGGCACAAAAAATATTTTAATGAAGAGGATAAGTTAGTAATCTATTTTGAGCATAAATAAATTATATAAAATAATCGAAACATGAAAAAGTCAGGGTATGTTTTAGCGCTGTTTTATTTTGTACTTCTTCCATTTAGAAGTCATGCCCAAAAAATCATCACTTCATTTGAAGATCAAAAAGACCTGCAAAATACGTACTTCAGCGATGGAGTTGAGATTGCCCGCTCTACTGATTTCCCTGCTTTGGGTGCTTATTCTTGCAAAGTTGTTTTTCCTGAAAAAGGAGGAACATTTTACATAAATAACATAAAGGCGGCATACAAAGGTGTCATAGAATCTATTAACCCGGAAAGTGAAAATGCACTGCTCTATTTTATCTGGACCAATGAGGCGGCCCAAATAAGTTTAATCATTGAAGATTCCTTAAGCCAAACTTTTACAAAGGAATACACGCTGAAACAAGGCGCAAATCATGTTCAGTTGTCTTTATCCGAGGTGAATAAATTTAACTTGAAACGTATAAAATCAATCGGTTTAAGCTCAAAAAAGAAAGTTGTTTTTTACCTGGATTATGTTGCTTTAGACCAGTATCAACCTGCGCTGGCTAAGCTTGGACGATGGGATGCTGAATATACCACTGAAGTTGAAACCCCTCATTATCCCTGGGGTTCCGATTTGGTCGGAGGTCCAATTAAATCATATTCCATTTCTCCTGTCTTTGATGGAAGAGGAATAATTGAATTAGCCCAACGCCTTGATTTAGATCATCAGGTAACAACCATTGGACGATATCGAGGAGCAGAAAAATATGGATACGGAGATTTTTATAGACACCGTTGTCCTGTAGGAGCCGATAGTACCGTTTTTAATCTTGCGTTTAGGTATATTGCAGATGACCTCCTGTTTAGCCCGGAATTTGATGTTATCATCTGGCCGGGAATACACAAATGGGATAGCTATCCCAAACAGGTTAGAAACTCGATATTGGAAAGGGTAAAGAATGGAACCGGGTTAGTACTTCTTTTTCCGGTCAGTGAAGAAGCCAGTTCAAACCTTTGGGAAATCTCACCCTTGAAAAGCACAAAGGCATATAAGGCTCAGGTAAAGATAAAAGATGCTGAAATCTTCACAACTCCTGAAAAACTCGATACTTCAAAATGGTCACAAACAAGGCCACATTATATTACGAGGGGAGTCTTGTTTGACGCATTTCCATGGGGCCACATGGGTGTTTATCCTTACAAAAATGAAAAAGGTGAGATACTAGTTGAATCAACTGGAGGAAATCCGGTATTGGCGGTTAGCAATTATGGTAAGGGCCGGGTAGTGGCAATGGCCTATCCTGAAAGAGGACTTTTGCCAAGAGTCGATGACCCCTGGGAAACCGGACTCAATTTCCCATACTGGGAGTATATGTGGTCACTGGTAGCTCGATCAGTAATTTGGGCATCCGATAGAGAACCCAATACTTTCATTGAGGAAGCCATTCGTACTCCCGAAGGCCTGACTGTAAAATTGAGTAATGTCCATGAAGATGTGTCAGTTCATGTCCGTGTAATTGATGATTTTGGAATAGAGGAGGAGAAAATAATTACTTCAGTAAATTCAAAACAAACCCAGGCTGTCATAAAATTCAGTAAGAAACTAAAAGGAGGAAGACACCTTGTCAATATCAAATTGAAAGGAGATAAAGGCATCCATGATTGGTATTCTATCATGTTCCAGACAAAAAAACTTGCCGAAATAGTTTCAGTAGAAAATAAGAAATCGGAGGTGCCTGTTGGCACAAAAGTTCATTCGACTATTGTATTAAAATCGACCAATTTAGTTAATGGCAAACTCTCAGCTAGGTTGTACGATAATTATAACCGTCTTGTCGATGAAAAAATTCAGGAAGTATCCTTTAAAGGAGAAAAAGTAGTCAATACTATTTTAAATTCTGAAAACATACTTACCAACCTTGGGAAAACGGAGTTTATCCTTCATGTCAATGACATGCAGACAGATCATAAAGTGAAGGAGGTTTTCTTTATGCAGCCAAGAATTTGGGATGATTATGATGTGACGATGTATCATTTTGGACCGAATCCGCTGCCTGGCGTATGGCCGGCGGTTGATCGCCAGCTTCAGGAACTCAACGTAACAACTTTAGCCGCTTATACCCTCGCAAATAGCAAGCATGCCAACTATAAAGTTCAGGCGCAAACCAGGATTAAGGGTGTGGAATCTCCAGATGGAGGCCCGGATCGGGAATACTATGATGAGATGAAAAGAAAATATATCGAGACAAAAGATAAAAGTCTATTAGTAAGAAAGTATGGGCTAAAAGATTCTGTTTATTTGAATTCATTACGTAATGAACTGAGAACTATGGTGGGGGATTGGAAGAAATTTTCTCCTTCAGCCTATTACATTTATGAAGAACCTTCCTTAACTGTTTATGACGATGCACTTGACCTTGACTTCTCTGAAAGCACATTGAATGCGATGCGCGAATGGCTAAAAGAGGAGTACATAAGCTTAAATGCACTAAATGAACAATGGGACACCAACTTTGCTCAGTGGCAGGATGTGATTCCCGATGATTCATTTGAGGCGAGAGAAAGAGGGAATTACTCTTCCTGGGCAGACCACCGAACTTTTATGGAAATATGTTGGGCCGGTCAATTCAAATTTGTTCAAGACATAGTGAACGAAGTTGATCCGGGTGGTCTCGTCCAACTTTCAGGCACACAGTCTGCAAATTCCCACAACGGGTACGATTACAGTCGACTCAATAAGTATGTTGGCCAGATGAATCCCTATGATATTGACAATCAGCTTGAATATCATCATAATTTCAACCCGAATCTTAAATTATCAGGACAGGCGGGATATGGGGAATTAGGTAAAAGTGTATTATACGATTATTACAATCACCTTTTTTTAAATGAAACCGGTGGATCCTATGTCTTTTGGCAGGTGTCATGTTTAAATCCGGATCTTAGAATTTGTCAAAGCGGACTTGATTTGAAAGCTGGTTTCGATGAAATGCTGAAAAGAGGAATCGGGAGGCTTGTGGGCTCTTTTAAACCGGAAAATGAACTTAGGATAGCCATTCATTTTTCCTATCCAAGTATCCATGCGGCATGGATTTCTGATGGGAAAATAGTTCCTGAAACTGCTGATGATAGTGCCAGCGAGACTCTAAAACAATTTAACAGGAATCGTGATGGATGGGTGAAAGCCTTATATGACGCTGGTCATGGATTTGACTTCATTTCTTATGGCAGTATTGAAAATGGGGGCTTATTAAGCAATGGTTATAAAGTACTTATTCTGCCGATGAGTTATGCCCTGAGTGACGAGGAAGTCCGGCAAATAGAAAAATTTGTTGAGCAAGGCGGTATTCTGATCGCTGATGCGCTACCCGGCGTCATGGATGACCATACAAAATTCAGGTCAAAACGGGCACTGGCTGATGTATTCGGGATTCAAGCAAGGTCTTATAAAGTAGAAGAATTGGTAACGCCGAAAGGGGAATCAAATATAAAAATTAAAAAAGCTGATGTTTTATTGAAGCAGGATAATAAGCCTCAACTTCTATATAACAAATATGGCAAGGGAAGGGCCTACCTGTTAAATTATTTTATGGATAGATATCCGGAAGAAAAGTCGGCCCACAACAATGAACCTTCGCTCGCCAGGATTAGAAAAATATTTGATAAGGAAAAACTTACATCAGGAATCACAATTACCACATCTATTGGCAACCCTGCAAATAGTGTAGTGAAATATTCATTTTCTGAAAATAGCGGATCTACCCGATTATTGGGTTTGCTGCCAGGAAAAACAGGCAACGATAGAGAAATCAATCTTCATATAAATGATGCTGCTCATTTATACGATATCCGCAATAAGAGATATTTGGGTTCGGGAAATGATTTTAAAATTAAAGTAAAAACATCCGTCCCGGAATTATATGGTTTAGTACAGGGAAAAATTGATCACATCAAGGTGGAGGCTCCATCAACCTTGAACCGGGGAGAAAAAATAAAACTGGATTTTGAAATGATTGGAGAAGATATTTCAGATTTGAAATCTGTTGTTCGGGTTGATGTGTTTAGTCCTGATGGAAAAATGATTAATTACTATAGTGATAACTGCGATCTAAACAATAGTTCGGGTTCATACAGCTTCAATACTGCGCTTAACGATCTTCCCGGTCTCTGGAAAATCCGGCTGACAGAAGTGATCAGTAGTGTGGAAAAAGAAGTTTCAATTCATCTAAATTAGAATAAATACTATTGCGATGCATAAACGAGTAAAAAAGCAAATATTGAAATTAAAATACCTTTCCTTGATTTTTGGTTTTGGGTATTTGATAACTGCTTGCCAGAATGATAAAATCTATTCCGAGGCGAATATTGATGGATATGAGATACTAACGCCAAAGCCAGGGCCGGGGCCCCGAATCAATGGTCCATTAGTTTATGGTTCACGCCCGGGAAACCCATTTCTTTATAAAATCCCATGCCAGGGAGAGCGTCCGATAAGTTTTTCTATTGATGAACTTCCTTCAGGGTTACAGCTTGATTCTTCAACGGGTATCATCACTGGAACAACTCCTCAGGCAGGTGAATATAATCTTGTGCTAAAAGCCGGCAATTCTCATGGGGTATCTGAACGAAACTTTAAGATAGTAGCAGGAGAAAAACTGGCGCTCACACCTCCAATGGGATGGAACCATTGGTATGCACATTACAGTCGTATTACCGATGAAATGATGCGTGAAGCCGCAGACATCATGATCAGTAGTGGAATGAATGACGTGGGTTATCAATATATTAATATCGATGATTGCTGGATGTTGAAAAAAACGGATTCATTTCGATTTGATCAGCTCAGGGATGAAAATGGGAATGTACTGACCAATAAAAATTTTCCAGATATGAAAGGTCTTACAGACTATATACATGACAAAGGTCTGAAAGCTGGAGTTTATTCCTCACCCGGCCCGCTAACTTGTGCCAAATTTACAGGTTCGTATCAGCATGAAGAACAGGATGCGCTTCAGTATGCTGATTGGGGTTTTGATTTCCTGAAGTACGACTGGTGCTCTTATAAAACAATTGTAGGTTATGATCCTGATCGCAAAACAGCTATAAAACCATTCAAGATTATGGGAGATATTTTAAAGAAACAAAATCGTGACATAGTCTATAATATTTGTCAATATGGAAGAAATAATGTGTGGGAATGGGGTGCTGAAGTTGGCGGTCATAGCTGGCGTACTGCTGGTGATCTGGGATTTAATCTCGACAAGGTATTTGATGTAGCCCTGAAGAATGCTGAACTCAGACAATATCAAAAGCCCGGTGAGTGGAATGACCCCGATTATATTCAGATCGGTTGGTTTGGTGGTGCCAGAAAACACAATGCCCCGGAACCTACAAATATGTCTCCCAATTTGCAATATGCATATATGTCATTGTGGAGTCTCATGGCATCCCCCATATTTTTTAGTGGGGATATGTCAAAACTCGATGATTTCACGCTGAATATACTTTGCAATCCTGAAATTATAGAAGTGAATCAGGATTCTCTCGGAGAATGTGGTTTGGTAATTCATCAACAAGACAGCAGTTTTTTAATGGTTAAAAATTTAGAGGATGGGACAAAAGCTGTTGGTTTATTCAACAGGCGAAATGAAGCTGTTGAAATTACAGTCCAATGGAATGAAATCGGAATCAATGGAAAATGGATGGTTCGTGACCTTTGGAGACAAAAGGATATAGGGAGGTATAAAGAAAAATTCAGGGCAATAGTTCCTGCTCAGGGAGTTGTGATGGTGAAAATCAGCAAAAAGGATTAAACGATGAAATGAGATAATATTTCAATATTCAAAAGAACGGAAGAAAATAATATAGGTAAATACAATAAAAGTTATGAACAAAAAAAAATTAGTTATTTCATTATTTGTATTCATGTTTTCTTTTGGATGCAAAACTCCTGAAGTCAAACAGAATACATCGACCCCACCATTTATCATAGATGCCCATACGCACTATGAAGCAACAGATGAATGGGAAGCATCATTTTTGGAAGTTTATAAACGATATAACGCCATGGCTTGCCTGATGATTTCAATGAAAAACCTTGATCGCGGAATTAAATTTGCAAAAGCGCATCCCGATCGGGTTATTCCTTATGCTGCAATAAATATTGACAGTGAAACAATAATAGAAGATATCCATAAGGTTCATGATATGGGATTTAAAGGATTAGGCGAGTTGTTCTCTAAAAACCAATGGAATTACGACGATCCTAAGTATGAACAATTGTGGACAGTTGTAGAAAAATTGGGGATGCCTATTATGCCCCATACCGGAATCCTTGCAAATGGTAAAATGTCAAGGCAGCGCCCGGGATATATAGCAACGATAGCATCAAATCATCCAGATTTGCAAATTCATGCAGCACATTTCGGAAACCCATGGTATAATGAGGCCGGTGAGGCAACCCGGCGAAACGCCAATTTATATTTTGATTTGACAGGTTCGTCCCTCCTAAAAAAAGATAATGATCCCGGCTTCTGGAAACAGTTCCTTTGGTGGACGCCTTATCTTGGAAAATCTCACATGCCAAAGAGCGCTGTACCCGCATTTGAAAAAATTGTCTTTGCCTCCGATGAGCATCCTGAAGCTTTTGAAGAAAACATCATCAGATTCAACAAGGTGCTGGATGCATGTGGAGTTTCAGAAGAAACAAGGGCTAAGGCTTACGGGCTTACCATTGCAAGGATGCATGGAATTTCAGTGAATTCTGAACAGTAATTCGTTTGACAATCATTTTATATTGAGTTAACTTTTAATTTATCAATTATGCGAACACTATTTTCAACCATATTTTTTCTATTTGCCTTTTTGGGGACAATTAAGGCGAATGATATTACAATTACTGAGGACTGGAAAATCCATGTAAAGCCCAATACTCACATAGCTGTGACCAAAGCGGCCGAGGATCTTCAAAACTTCCTTGGCAATCGACATGGATTGGAGCTTGAAATTGTCGAAACAGGCACTGGCCCTGGTATTTATCTGTCAGTAAATGAGAAGATAAAAAACGATGGTTTTTCCATGAAAGTAAATGCATCTAAACAACATTTGCTTATCGAAGCGCCTAATCCTCGTGCCGTATATCAGGGGGTATTGGTTCTCGAAGATTATCTTGTTGATAGACCGGTGGTTCCGGAATCGCTAAAAGAAAATGTAAGTTACCCTTTCAAGGACAGGTATCTGGTATGGGACGTGAATCTTACCGGACAGAATAAAATGGCCAATGGTTTTAGTCTGGAAAACCACATACGTGAGGCAGTGCGGCTTGGTTATTCGGGTATCGAATGCAATCGATTTATTGGGATGGAACTTCTTCAGCAAGGTAATCCTGAAGATTCTTACTCTTGGTTCTCCTATTGGGGTCCATCAATGGACCAGTTTGTTTCTTCTCCACTCTTTGACGGTGTTTTCCCGAAAGAGTATCTCGAAAATAATCTCTCAGATTTAAAACATGTGGTTCAGGTAGCAAAATCTTATGGTTTAAAGCCCATTTTTTTTGGGTACGAACCCCGCTATGTCCCGGAAGATTTTTTACAAAAACACCCTGAATTGCGAGGGCCGCAGGTTGATCATCCGCTGCGAAGCATACAGCCACGCTATACACTTTGCACCGATAGACAAGAAGTGCGTGAGCACTACCGTGCCCTTGCCCAAAAACTTGCTGAAGAAGTGCCGGATATTGCTGAGATGCACATGATTATTCATGATAGCGGAGCCGGACTGTGCTGGTACAATGCGCTATATAGAGGGAAGAATGGCCCTGAACATTGTAAGGATATACCAATGGAAGAGCGTATGAATAAGTTTTTAGGAGCTATTCAGCAGGGATTCAGCGATGGCGGACTAGATATACCAATAGTAGCCCAACCACACCAGGGAAATCTTTCAGATTTTGATGCCCTACTTACCGGAGCGCCAAAAGGAGTCAGTATGACTTCCGGTAGCTGGACATCCTGGAGTCTCACAAGAAATGACCCCTTAGGGATTGATCTTCATATTCTCGAAAGATCTAGGGAAACCGGACGCAGGACCTTATATTATCAACAGCATTTTACCGGCTTCGATGTCGCCCCTACAACGGAATTTCCTGTACCCTATTTTCTTGCAGCACGACTTAAACGAGCTTTAAAACTTGGCCTTGATGTACTGACTACTCTGGGGGGAATATCTTCACCTCCTATCAAAAAACAATCAGCCATGCAAGAAATATACAGGCAATTTCTTCTCAATCCCGAGACACCTGAAGAAGATTTGGTAAATAACGTTGCAGCAAAATTAGGAGGAGAAAAAGGAGGTCAGGTTTTGGTAGAGATATGGAAAGATATTGATAAAACTATTAGAGAAGACCGTAATACTATCGGATTTGGTCAGGGTCTTGAGTATGCTTCCAGACGTACGCTGGTTAGGCCGCTTGTGCCCGATCAGGCAGCTCTTTTACCTTATGAACGTGAATGGTGGCTACGATATACATTCTCAGGATATCAACGTTTTGGTCATGCGCATATGTTTCGAGGTGAAGGCGGATATCCTTCTCTGGATTATTATCCAAAAAAAATTGAACAATCAGCGCAGGCAAGAGACGCATTCCAAAAATCCAGTCGCCGATTACAGAAGTTTATAAAAGAAAATCGGGGAATTGCTCGCAAATATTCCTATTTGGTTGACCATGAGCGGCAACTACGCCTTCTTGGGCACATCTATGCAACCGGGGCATTCCTCTACGAGGGTCAGGCGCTAATTGATTATTACAACAAAAAAAATATATGGGAAGGAGCCAAACAGACTGTGGATGCTGATATTTTGAGATATGAACAGTTGGTAAAAAAGGAGATAGACAACACGCAGGCGCTAATAGATTTTCTGAATGAGGGTGGTGATATAGGTATGTCGCTTCTTCCTGAAGAAACGACATGGGCCTACAGCGACTATCTACCTATTTTGTTGGAGAAAAAAATTGAGATAATGCAGCGGCACTTACCGGAAATCAGAGAGGTGCTAAACCGTTATTTTAATAGTGAATATTAAAGGATTTGTAACTCTCAAGAGTTCATGATCTAATCGTAATGACCTTATCTCTGAAAGGCATTTCACAAATGGATTTTATAAAGCTGGCTTAAAATAGGTTGGAGAAATAATTTTACAGCGGAGTGCCAAAAGAAAAAATTAATTTTAACTTAAAATAATTATGAAAAAATTTGCCTTTGTTATCAGAACCGTAATAATTCTTAGTTCAATTAAATCACCATTAAGGAAGATAATATTTCCTTATGTATCCAAACCCCTGTTAATTCTATTTTTTATAACCCCCTCTACAATGACGTTTGGTTTTGTCAACGACCTTCGTCAATTAGGTTATAGTCTGATTCCGGCGCCGCAAAATATTGAGATCACCGGAAAGAAACTCGTTTTTGACAATAGTTGGTCCATCGAGTCTAAATTTGACGCCAATAATATTGTTTTGAAGACGCTTCATAAAGGAGCTCTGGAATTTCATCGGATTAATTTTTCAGGTAGTGGAGAAGGAAGAATTGTTCTGGAAATAAAATCAGGTACAATAAATACCAATTTAGCCCCTGAACTTGCAGAACAAGCCTATCGTCTGGAAATAAATAAGGGACTAATTAAAATCACCGGCAATTCCGAAGCGGGCTTATTTTATGGAGTACAAAGTTTTTTGCAATTGCTCAAACCTTTGAATAACGGAGAGTTTTCATTGCCGGAAGGAACAATTACAGATTGGCCGGATCTGAAGCTACGCATTATCCACTGGGACACCAAGCATCATCAGGACAGGATTGAAAC
>VAPL010508093.1_pt1 | contig 17855 bp, 13 predicted proteins | sample 3395061 | NCBI WGS metagenome assembly VAPL01 (sample SAMN08290444, study PRJNA428436) | hydrothermal vent metagenome | isolation source: Deep-sea hydrothermal vent chimney 2 | place: Pacific Ocean: Juan De Fuca Ridge | depth 2182 m m | reverse complement strand
GGGACGATCTGCGCGCCCCACGAGCCCGCGAGGCAATGCACCGAGCGCTTGTCGAACTCGCTGTCGTTCTCGGGGTGCTCGTCACACACCCAGATGACCCGAGACCCAGCGGCGCGGGCGGTGTCGATGAGTCGCCGCTGTGGCTCGTAGAGCGCGTCGCCTCCCTCGAGAGGCATCGCACCGTCCGCATCGAGAAAGTCGTTGAGCATGTCGACTACGAGCACTGCGGTCCACTCCGGATCGAGTTCCAACGAGTGGTGGGTCCGCCGTTCGGAGAACGTCGTCTCGTGACCATCAGGCTCTGTCATCTTCTCGAACTCCTTCCGATCGGCTGTCCGAGGGCCCACTCCCGTGGCTTCGCTGCTTCAGCCACTCCGAGAGGATCGGCCGGACTCGGACACCGACGATGGCCACGACCAGGACGATGATCTGTGCCGTCACCGTCGACACGAGGAACTGGAGGACCGCAAGCGAGCCACCGAGTACTGCTGCAGCGACGACGAGTCCCCGAAGCGATCCCTGGCCGCCGAGGATCACGACGAGGAACGCGTTCACGAGGAACAGGAGACCGAACGACGGAGTCAAAGTGCTTATGGGTGCGATCAGTGCTCCGGAGAGACCAGCGAGACCGGACCCGATCGTGAAGAGAGCGGCGCGCATCAACCCAACGTTGATCCCCATCGTCTCGGCGAGGTCAGGGTTGCGAACGGTCGCTCTGGCGTACAGACCGAAACGTGTGCGGTTCATCACGGCCGCGATCAGAGCGACGAGAACGACCGCAGACACCACGATCACGAAGCGCCACCACGGGATGTTGAAACCGAGGAGCACGAACGATCCACCGATAGGGTCGGTGACTGTTCGGGGGTTCGCGGAGTAGATCAGCTGGATGAGCTGGCGGACGATGATCGCCGTCCCGAACGTGGCGAGGAGTGTGTCGAGCGGCCGATCGTAGAGGAAGCGGAGGATCCCGCGTTCGGTGACGAGACCGAGGAGGGCACCCACGAGTGCCGCGGCCACGATCCCGAGGATCACGCTCCCGGTCGTCTCCTGAATCTGGAACGCCGTATAGGCACCTACGAGGATGAACTCACCGTGCATCAGGTTCACGACCCCGAGGAGTCCGAACGTGTAGTACAACCCGAGCGAGATGAGAACGAACACGGCGATGAGCACGACCGCGCTGAACGAGTCGACGGGAAGGAACAAGGCGAACACGGGCATCACAGGGACAACCTCCGCTCCAGGATCCCGTCGTCGTGGAGTTGGGAGATCTCGCCCTCCTCGACGATTGTCCCGTGTTCGAGGATGTACGCGCTCGTGCCGACGGCCAGAGCCGTGTCGACGTTCTGTTCGACCAGGAGCACGGCTGATCGCTCGGCGACGGTCGCGATGGCGGGGATGATCTCCTCGACCACGACCGGTGCCACCCCTTCGGTCGGTTCGTCGAGGAGCGCGACCTTCGGCTCGACGACCAACACCTGCGCGATGCCGAGCATGCGACGTTCACCCCCCGAGAGCGTCTGGGCTTCCTGCTCCAACCGGCGACCGAGAATCGGGAAGAGCGACGCAGCGGCGTCGATACCCGCATTGAGGTCGCGACCCGCCAGCGCGATGGTGAGGTGCTCTCGCACGGTGAGCCCGGGGAACACCGTGTCGTCCTGAGGGAGCCAGACCATGCCCGCGGCGTTGATCCGATGGCCCTTCCACCTCGTAACGTCCTCGCCGTCGAGGCGCACGGTCCCGTCTTTCGGGAGGACACCCATGATCGCCCGGAGGAACGTCGTCTTGCCCGCGCCGTTGCGACCCATGAGGCAGATCACCTTGCCGACGTCGACCTCGAGGGAGACGTCGCGCAGGATCGTGGATCGACCGTAGCCCGCATAGAGGCCTTCGACGGTGAGCGCCGTACTCATCGCAACCTCCCCAGGTACGAGGCCTGGACTTCGGTATTGGCCTGGACCTCGGCGACGCTGCCGTTGGCGAGAACCTTTCCACGATGCATGACGGTCACTCGGTCGCTGACGAGTTCGATGAACTCGATGTTGTGCTCGACGACGATGATCGCATCGGCGGCCTTGCGCGCCTGGAGTTCTCTGAGGAGATCCGCCGTGTGCCGGCTCTCGGCTCTGGTCATTCCCGACGTCGGCTCGTCGAGCAGCAGGAGCTTCGGATGGGTCAGAAGGACCATGCCGATCTCGAGCCACTGCTGCTGTCCGTGGCTCAGCTCACCGGCTTGTCGAGACCGAACACCGCGAAAGTCGATGAGGTCGAGCACATCCTCGATGTCCTGGTCCGATGCCGAAGGCTCGAATCGTCGATCCTTGGGTGCAGCTCCGAGGTGGAGGTTCTCTTCGACCGTGAGACCACCGAAGACGCTCGTCACCTGAAAGACCAGTCCCATTCCCATGCGGGCCCGGCGGTACGCAGGAGTTCGCGTCACGTCCTCATCCCGGAAACGGATGCTCCCACCGTCTGCGTGGAGTTTCCCGTAGATGAGATGAAGCAGTGTGCTCTTGCCGGCGCCGTTCGAGCCGATGAGGCCACGGAGTTCACCGTCTTCGAGCACGAGCGACACCCCGTCGACGGCGTTGAACCCACCGAACGTCTTGACCACGTTGTCGACCCGGAGAACGCTCATTCCCTGCTCCGATTCAAGAAACCGAAGATGCCCGATGGCATCACGAGGATGACGAGGACCAGCACGACGCCGACGATCACGAGCCAGACGTCGAGGAACCGCCCACGGGAGAGGCTGTTGGTGAGCGCCGGCAGGAGGATCGCACCGACGACCGGGCCGATCAGCGTCCCGCGTCCACCGAGCACCACCCACAGCAGGACGAGCGTCGAGGCGGCAACGCCGACAGAAGAGGGTGAGATGATGCCGAACTGGGTGAAGTAGATGGCACCTGCGAGGGAGGCGAGGACGGCGGACAGAACGAAGACCCGACGCTTCTCGTGTGGGACGTCGTAGCCGAGCAGATCGACACGATCCTCGTTGTCGCGGATACCGCGCACGACGAGGCCGGATCGCGATGCGAGGAACCACCGGACTCCGAGGTAGGTAATCACCAGGAGGATGAGAGCGAAGACGTAGTACCCGGTTCCCTTGTGGAACGAGATGAGACCGGGGATTCCGAGGCGTGTTGATGTGAGGATTCCGTTCTGGCCACCTGATACGGTTCCTCCAGCACGTGCAAGACGCTCCGCCATGACAGCGACAGCGAGCGTGACGACGGCAAACTCGACACCGCGAAGAGCGAGCCGCCCTGAGAAGGTGAAATACCCCATGATGAGCGCCAGGGCCGCGCTGGCGACCGCAGCACCGATCAGTGCGACCCAGAACGGGAGCGGCAGGATCCACCCGGTGCGGGTCGTGAGGATGGCGACCACGTATCCTCCGCCGCCGAAGAATACGGCGTGTCCGAAGGTGAACAGGCCCCCGTACCCCCAGATGAGGTCCACGGAGATGGCAAAGATCGCGAGCAGCAGATAGCCGCCGAACCGCTCGACCGTCGCGGTATCGCGAACGATGAGTGGCAGCAGAATGAGTGCGGCGAGCGCGGCAGCTTCGACGAACCGCCGCGATTTCAAGACTGTGGTGACCCCGGGTGGTCGGTCCTCCGACGCACCCGGGGTGTTTTGCGTTACAGGCTGCAATCTTCCTCTGGATCCATGTTCGGGAAGCTGTCGACGAGAACGTACTCGCCGTTCCTGGCCTGGACCATGTAGATCGTCTGCTTGAGATGATGTGAGTCCATCATCTCGACCTCGCCCGTCGGCCCGTCGATCTTGAGGCCGACGAGGGCCTCGGCGACCGCGTCCGGGTTGGTCGTGCCTGCCTTCTCGACGGCTGCCTTGTACATGTAGATGGAGTTGTACGCTCCGATGCCCTCACCGCCGGATGGGATGGCTCCGTCACCGTACTTGGCCGCGTATGAGGCCAAGAACTCCTTGACACCGGGACCGTCGGCCACGGTGAAGAACGGGAGTGCCGTGTAGCTGCCCTCAGCGAGATCCTTGATTCCCTGATAGTCCGGGTCACCGAGGAACGTCGTGCTGATCCCGACCTGGTCGAGGAGGCCGGCGTCGTCGAGCGCCTTGAGTGCCGCTCCCCAGATTGCCGGGTAGAGCGAGAAGATGTAGTCGGGCGATGTGTCGCGGACCTGCTGGACGAACTCGGAGAAGTCGTCGGCGATCAGTGGCAGGTACAGCTCGGATACGACCTCGCCGCCGTTCTCCTCGATGATGGGCTTTGCGATCTCGAAGCTCCGTCGCGGCCATACGTAGTCCGCTCCGAACAACATGACCTTGGGTCCGTACTCAGCCTGCATGATCGGGATCATGGGGCGGATCTGCTGTGCGGGAACCGCTCCGAAGGAGAAGTACTTTGCATCGCACTTGCCACCCTCGTACGTTTCGGTGTAGAAGAGCAGCTTGCCGCCGTCGACGACGACGGTCTTGTAGGCGGCGTCGTTGGCGTCTGAGCCGATGGGCCCAACGACCAGATCGACGTTGTCGCTCTCGACGAGCTTGCGCGACTTCTCGACGGTCGCGGTCACGTCGGTCTGGATGTCCTCGACGATGACCTCGATCTGGCGGCCGGCGATCCCGCCGTCGGCGTTGATCTCATCGATCGCGAGCAGCGCGCTGTTCGACAGGCTGGTTCCGTATGTGGTGAACGGTCCGGTGAGGTCGGCGATGATGCCAATCTTGATCGGACCGGTCTCTGCCGGTGTCGTGCCGTCGGAACTCGAGCACGCTGCGGCGACCAGGGCCATCACGAATCCGAATACGATCAGTTTCCTTCTCATGTCCCACCTCCCGTGGTTGTGCCAACCGCTGCTGCGACCGGCGATGCGTTCCATGTGTGGCCGGTGTAGCTCACGACGATCCTTCGAAGGCCGGGTCGACACCCGATGCCTGCGTCGTGTCGATGTGCCATGTGCTGACCACGATCTTCTTATCTGTGTAGAAATCGATGGCGTCGTTCGCCCGGCCGCGCAGCGACCCGTAGAACGACGTCTTGCGCCCGCCGACCGGATAGAACGCGATCGGGGCGGGTGTCCCGATGTTGATCCCGACCTGCCCGACCTGGGCCCGCTGGCGGAACTCGCGTGCTACGCCACCGTGCTCCGTATAGATGGCTGCGGTGTGGCCGTAGGTCGATGCGTTCACGACGTCGATCGCCTCATCGAGTCCGTTCACCGCCCGCACGGCGCGGACGGGACCGAACAGCTCCCGGTCCCAGACCTCCATGCCCGGTCCGGCATGAATGATCGTGGCTCCGAGCCAGTTGCCGTTCGGGTAACCCTCGACCGACACCCCTCTCCCATCGAGGAGGACGGTCCCGCCTTCAGCGACGGCGGTGTCGACGGCGCCCGACAGCCGGTCGTGGGACTCTTGTGAGATCACGGGGCCGAGTGTCGTCGCCTCATCCATGCCATGCCCGAGTCGGAGTGCCCGTGCAGCGTCGAGGTACCGTTCGACGAACTGGTCATAGACCGATTCGTACACGAGGAGGTTCGACCCTGCGAAGCATCGTTGCGACGCGTTGCCGAGCATCGACGACACGATGTTCGGCAAGCATCGGTCGATCTCAGCACTGTCGGTGACGACGAGGTGGTTCTTCGATCCTCCCTGTGACTGGCAGCGCTTGGCGTGAGACGTCACCATCGTGTAGACCCGCTTCGCGATCTCGGACGATCCCACGAAGGAGACACCGACGATGTCGGGATGCTCTGCGATCCTCTCGACGACTTCCTTGCCGCCGAGCACCATGTTGACGACACCGGGAGGGAACCCGGCTTCCTCGGCGAGTTCCACGAGGCGGATGGTCGTGAGCGGGCAGTGCTCGGACGGTTTGACGATCACCGTGTTTCCGGTCGCAACAGCCCAGGTGAAGTAGAGGGGGATCATCGCGGGGAAGTTGAACGGGGCGATGACCGCGAATACGCCGAGCGGCTCACGGATGGCTTCGATGTCGACGCCCGATCCCACGTTCTCGGTCACAGATCCCTTCATCGTCTCGGTGACGGCGGCGGCGTGCTCGATGTACTGGAGCGCTCGCAGGAGCTCCCCGAGACCCTCGGAGAACGTCTTGCCGTTCTCGTCGACGATGATCCGAGCCAGTTCCTCGCGGTGCTCCCACACCAGGTGCCGGTACTGGAAGAGGATCGCAGAGCGCGTCGGAACGGGTGTCATCCTCCACTCCCAGAAAGCGGCATCGGCTGCGGCGATCGCCCGATCGACGTCATCGTTCGACGACATGGGATGGACAGCGATCGTCTCGCCCGTTGCCGGGTTCGTGACGGGGATGTCCCGATCGCTTGCGACGTCCACCCACTGCCCTGCGACGTAGTTCTTCAATCTGGCCATGTTCGTCTCCTCAGTTCTCGATCGAGATCGTTCGTACCGGAGGGGGCGTGTTCCTGCTCTTGGAGAAGAGCGGCTCACCGTCGATGATTGTCGACGCGACGGCGATCGTGTCCCCGATGGTCAGAGCCCCGAGGGCATCGTCAGCCTGAGATCCCAGGGGGGCGTCGACCACGACGAGGTCACCCGGCCTGCCGACGGCGATGATCCCTTGCTCGAGGCCATGGAGACTTGCCGTGTTGCCGGTTGCCGCGGCAACGGCAACCTCGGGGGCGATCCCTCCGAGGGAGGCGACCCACGACATCACACGCAGCACACCGAGCGGTTGGACGCCGGATCCGGCGGGACTGTCCGTCCCGATCACGAGCCGGTCGAGCTCGTCCCGTTCGGCGAGGAGGGCTGCCACGGCGGCGGCAGCCTTGACGTTGCCGTTGTGGACAACCTCGATGTGTGCGGACGTCTCGTCGAGAATCCGGCGTACGTCATCGAGGGGTAGGGCCGTCGGGCCACCGTTGGTGTGTCCGGCGACGTCCGGCTGAACGGCCACGACGAAGTCCGCGCCGATTACACCGCTGCCCGGGATCGATGCTCCCCCGGTGTGCACCATGACCTTCATCCCGTTGGTCTGGGCCCAACGGGTCATCTCGGCTGCCTCGTCCGGATCCTTGATCCCTGAGATCCCGATCTCTGCGACGAGGTGGACGCCCTCGGCCGCCATCTCCTCGAAGTCGGCCTCTGTGAGGCCCGGTTCGAGCATGACGGCCCCTGCATGGACCTTGACTCTTGCAGGCCGAAGGTTGTCGAACGCCTTGTGAGCGAGGACCGCGAGAGCCTTCACCCCGGCGGGATCCTTCGGTCGCCCCGGGGTGTGGGGCTCCCCCGCCGACATCATCGTGGAGACGCCTCCATGCATACACGACTCGATGAAGTCGGCCTGACGTTGCCTCGGGGTGTAGTCCCCGATGACGGGGTGTACGTGGTTGTCGATCAGTCCGGGTAGGACAGTGGCTCCACCCGCGTCGATGGTCGCAGTGATTCCGGTGATGTCGACGTCACCGGTCGAACCGACCGCCACGATCGTGCCGTCTCGTACGACGATCGTGTCACCGGAAGCGATGGGAGACGTCACGTCTCCGGAGATGATCACACCGATGTTGGTGATGACGAGGTCTTTCATCGCAGGCCGTCCTCCCCCTTGGCGTCGGCGACCTCGAGTCCACCGACGCGCGGAAGTGGTCGACCCCCGTCGGTGACGGCGACGGCGATGACGAGTTCGTTGTTGCCTGGCGCATCGACGATGTGCAGTTCGACGGCATCGAAGTGGCTGCGGACGAACGCAGCATCCTTGTAGTGGAGCGGGATGTCGAGGGTGACGCCTGGGCCTCCTCGCTTCTTGGCCGACGGGATGATGGCCTTGCCACCACCGCAGGCCTCGCGGAGTCCTGCCCCGAACTTCGGGTGCAGCATGGCTGCAACGTGCTCGAGCTCACCGGACATTCCAGCGATGCCGCCCTTGCCGTAGGAGTGCACGGGCCGACCGTCGAGAAGTCCGACAGCGATGCTTGCGAGATGTCCGGACAGGTCAGCGCTCGCATCCATCAGATCCGAGAGGTCCTCGTCGTACCGTCCGGCGTGCGGGTTGGTGAGGATCGCGGCAGTGATGACCCTGCGGATCGGCGGGTTGATGCCCCTGCCTGCCTCTCGGTGGATCTCGTCGATGATGCTGACGATCTTCCTGATGTCCATGCGGTCTCCTCTCATCTCATCGATCTGAGGTGAACTCGGTACAGTGTGCGAGGTGGATGCGTGCAGAGAGGAGCGGGAAGACCGTGCGGTCGTGAGGCTCCATCCAACCCTCCTCCGTCGCTGGTTGACACGCCCTCGATTCTGCTCTCAATGTAGCGACCAAGTCGTTCGCATACAAACGAAATCGACACCTTTCGCCGGAGGGGCTCCCCGTCTATCATTCGTATACATATGAAATCGAACGCGGTGAACGAAACGACCCGATACGCGGTACCGAAGAGTCTCGAGGAGGCTCTCCGGATCCTTGCCGATGGCGGGAGGACCGTCATCGCCGGGGGCACGGACGTGTACCCGGCGGCCGGGGCCACGATCCCATCAGGGTCGTTCGTCGACCTCTCCTCGGTGGACGAGCTCCGGGGAATCACGAAGGTCGGAGGGCACCACCGCATCGGCGCACTCGCGACCTGGACCGAGATCGCCAACGCCGGGCGCCTACCAGGATCCTTCCATGCGCTCCGTCGGGCGGCAGGTGAGGTGGGATCGGTCCAGATCCAGAACGTTGCGACGATCGGTGGCAACCTCGTCAACGCATCGCCTGCGGCGGATGGTGTTCCCCCGCTCCTGGTACTCGGCGCCCTCGTCGAACTGACGTCGGTGCGTGGGTCCCGGGTGCTCCCCATCGAGGAGTTCCTCGTGGGGTACCGCGCAACGGCGCTCGATGACGATGAGATTCTCACGGCCGTCCTCGTTCCGGACGATCACGACGGGGCATCAAGTGTTTTCATCAAGCTTGGATCGCGCAGCCACCTGGTCATCTCCATCGTGATGGTCGCCGTCCTGCTCGACACGGCCCCGGATGGGACCGTGATGACCGCGAAGGTCGCCGTGGGTGCCTGCTCCCCGGTAGCGACGCGACTTCACGCTCTCGAGTCCGAACTGATCGGGCGCAACACCGCAGAATCGCTCGAGATGGTCCCTCGCCCCGAGCATCTCGCCCCGCTCAGCCCGATCGACGACGTTCGGGCGACGGCCGCGTACCGTACCGGGGCAGCGTTCACGCTCATCGAACGGGGTCTCGCCGACGCCGGGGGGTTGCGATGAAACCGATGCGCTTCACCGTCAACGGCACTCTGTCGACCGTCGAGGTTCCTCCGACGAGACGGCTCTCGAACGTCCTGCGCGACGATCTCGGTCTCACCGGGACGAAGGTGGGTTGTGATGCGGGGGACTGCGGTGCATGCACCGTCCTTCTCGACGGTGAGCCCGTGGCGTCGTGCATGGTTCCCAGCGGCCGCCTCGAAGGAGCCGAGGTGACAACCGTCGAAGGGTTGAGTGCCTCCGGTGAACTCGATGCTCTCGAGGCGTCCTTTCTCCGGCACGGGTCGGCGCAGTGTGGGATGTGTACACCGGGAATGCTCGTGTCCGCCGTCGCACTGCTACGGAGCACCCCGTCACCGACATCTTCTCAGGTTCACACAGCGCTCGGTGGGGTGCTGTGCCGCTGTACCGGATACCGCAAGATCATCGATGCAGTGCTCGATGTTCGAACGAACGACGATCACGCGGTGGCGCCCGAGGTGGGGAAAGCGGTCGGAGCACGCATGGCTCGTGTCGACGGTGAGGAGAAGATCCGCGGGAGCCAGGGTTTCGGAGCGGACGACACCTCCGTCGACACTCTGGTGATCAAGGTTGTTCGTTCGCCTCACCACCGTGCCCGATTCGGGCTCGGCGATCTGGACCGGTGGGTCACGGATACCCCGGGGGTCGTCGGGGTGTTCACGGCTTCCGACGTGCCCGGACGCAACCTCTTTGGCGTCATCCCCGCAGCGGTCGACCAACCCGTCTTCGCGGTCGACGAGACACGATTCCGTGGCGAAGCCGTAGCGATGGTGGTGGGTGAGCCGGCAACGATGGAGTCGTTCGATACAGCGGTCTTCCCCATCGAGTGGCAGGAACTCGAACCGGTCCTTGATCCTGTCGCTGCTTGTGACGAGGATGCCCCGATCTTGCACGACCACCGGCCGGGGAACATCCTGACGAGGGGGATGGTCCGGCGGGGTGATCTCGACGGGTCGTTCGATGCAGCCGATACGGTTGTCGAGGGCATGTTCGAGACCACCTTCGTTGAGCACGCGCCGATCGAGCCGGAGGCCGGATCGGCGCGACGTATCGGTGACAGACTCGAGATACGCGTCAGCACGCAGTCTCCGCACATGGATCGCACGGCGGTGGCCGAGATCATGGGACTCGAATCGCACCAGGTCCGAATCATCCCGACGGCCGTCGGAGGAGGGTTCGGCACCAAGCTCGACCTGTCGGTTCAGCCGTACCTGGCCCTCGCAGCGTGGGCGCTGGATCGGCCCGTCCGCATCGTGTACACACGACCCGAATCGATGATGAGTACCACAAAGCGCCACCCTGCATCGATGCGTGCACGCATCGGGGCAGATGCCGACGGAAAGCTCACGGCCATGGAGTTCGAGGGTACGTTCGATACGGGTGCGTACGCCTCATGGGGGCCGACGGTGGCGAACCGCGTCCCGATACACGCGGGCGGACCGTATCTCTATCAGGCGTACCGGGCAGAGGCGACTGCGGTACACACGAACGCCCCACCGTCGGGTGCGTTCCGGGGTTTCGGGGTCCCCCAGGCCACGATCACGCTCGAGTGCCTGCTTGACGAGCTCGCCGATGCATCCGGCATCGACCGGCTCGAGTTCCGGCTCGACAACGCGCTCGACGTCGGCCTGCCCACGGTCACCGGACAGGTCTTCGATGGCGGTGTCGGCTACAAGGACTGCCTCGAGGCGCTTAAGCCCCACTGGCAGCGTGCACGCGCCGAGCGATCCGCCGGCACCGATGGCACCAGGGTGCGCGGTGTCGGGCTCTCCGGGGTGTGGTACGGATGTGGGAACACGTCCCTCCCGAACCCCTCGACGATCCGTGTCGGACTCCGTCCCGATGGAACGGTCGTTCTGTATCAAGGCGCCGTGGATATCGGCCAGGGTGCCGACACCGTCATGACGCAGATCTGTGCCGACGCGCTCGGTGTGAGCTCGGACGTGATCGTTCGTATCGGCGCAGACACCGATACGACACCCGACGCAGGGAAGACATCTGCGTCACGCCAGACGTACGTCACAGGGAACGCAACGAAGCTCGCTGCATCCGACCTGCTCGCGGCGCTGGGATCGTCTGTGGGTGCTGAGGAAGGCGTTGACGTCGCGATCGAATCGGGTCGGCTTGTCATCCATCGGGGTGAGGCGACCGAGACGATCGATCTGTCGACGGTCCCGGTGGACGATCGGGGGTTCGTTGCCGTCGGTGAAGGGACGTACGACCCGCCGACGACTCCACTCAATGAGAATGGTCAAGGGAGCCCGTATGCGGTGTTCGGATTCGGCGCGCATATGGTTGAGCTCGAGGTCGACCCCGAGCTCGGCACCGTGCACCTGATCAGAGTCACCGCGGCGCACGACGTGGGTCGGGCGATCAACCCGACACTGCTCGAGGGCCAGATCGAGGGTGGGATCGCTCAGGGGATCGGTCTGGGACTGATGGAGGATTACATACCTGGCCGCACCGAGAACCTGCACGACTACCTCATCCCCACGATGGGTGACGTCCCCGAGATCGTGCACATCCTCGTCGAGTCCAGTGACCCGCACGGGCCGTACGGCGCGAAGGGAATCGGAGAGCACTCTCTCGTTCCGACGGCGCCGGCAATCTTGAACGCCATTCGCGACGCCGTCGGCGCACCGGTACGCAGCGTGCCTGCGACTCCTGAGCGGGTCCTCGAGGCGATCAGGGAGGCACGTAGATGACCGTCGTCGATCCCGACTCGAAGATCCGCTGCGACGCCTGCCCCATCATGTGCTTCATCAAGCCCGGGCGTACCGGTGCGTGCGACCGCTACGGCAACGTCGATGGTGTCCTGACACGCATGGATCCCCTCGTGGTGCTCAAGCGGACGACAGATGCAGGGGGAGCGCTGGTCCCGTTCGCAGCCGTCGCAGACGGATGGTCGGGGGACCTCGTAGCGCGCGATGACCTGTTCGTGACAGGCGTCGGGGCCGGAACAACGTACCCCGACTACAAGCCCGCCCCCTTCATCGTGTCGAGCGTGGTCCGCGGCGTCGACACTGTGACCGTGGTCACCGAGGCGATCTTCTCGTACTGCGGCGTCAAGGTGAAGATCGACACCGACCGTCATCTCGGCCCCGAGAAGGCAGACGTCTACGCGAACGGTGAGCACGTCGGGCACGTCACGACAGCCGAGTACGGATCACAGATGCTGTCACTCGGCGGTGTCAACCACCTCACAGGGGGATCCAATCGAGAGGGTGTCACAACGATGCGCACATTGCTCGCTCTCTGTCGTGGAGAGCCGGCCGAGTTGCAGGTCGACGGCGGCTCCTCTGTGATCGTTCAGGCGGGCCATCCTCCAACGATCGACGGCGTGGTCGAGCAGCGGATGCGGGTCGGATGCGGGTCGGCCACCATCGGCATGTTCGCCAAGCAGTGGTACGGCAAAGTCGACGAGGTCGTCGTGATCGACGATCACATCACCGGTGTGCTTTCCGAGCACCAGGCGGGGAAGATGCTTGGAACGATGCCGTCCGGGATCAAGATCAGGGGTCGGCGTTCGACGCCGGGGAGATACTTCAACGTCGCGAGCCCCGGGACAGGGTGGGGTGGCACCGATATCGACGATCCCCTGGAGATCGTTGATGGGTTCGACCCAAAGGTCGCTCATCCCGGCATGACCATCCTGATGGTGGGGACCACCGGCGAGCACCATGCGTTCTACGAACTCGACGATGACCTCGTGCCTCGGCAAGGGGACCTCCCCAATCGCCTCGCCGTGTCGGTCGAGCGCATCCGGGAGAACTGTGAGCCGGCTCTGAGTTCCGTGCTGTTCATGGCCGGCGCGGGCGGGTCGTTGCGTGCAGGGGCGACCGAGAACCCTGTACGACTGACACGCTCCGTCAAAGATGCGGTGACGAGGGTGACGATGGGTGGCGCCCCGGTGTACGTGTGGCCGGGCGGCGGAATCACGGTAATGGTCGATGTGACGACGCTTCCTCCCGGATCATTCGGTTACGTTCCCACACCGGCTCTGGTCGCCCCGCTCGAGTTCACGATGCCGCTCGAGGACTACGCGGCGATGGGTGGACACCTCGAGGCCATCCAACCGCTCGCTGACGTCATCGCCGGGCCGGGCGTCGAGTGCCTTGCAGCCTCCGACCAACCGTGGCCGCTCGACCCGGTGCCTGATCCGTGGATCGAGGCGTGAACGGACCCACCGCCGCAACGACGCCCGACGGAATGCGCCTCCATCTCAACCACGGGCCGATCGATCTCATCATCGAGGTCTCGGGAGACGACGCGGTGCGGGTACGCGCTCACGAACGAGCGACACAGCGGTTCGCGACGATCCTCGACGAACTCGTCGCGGAACTCGACCTCCTTCGTCGTCCCCTCGGCTCGATCCTGCCGCAGAGTCCCGTCGGTCGCAGGATGTCGACAGCTGTGGAGTTGTTCCCGGAGACGTTCATCACACCCATGGCTGCGGTCGCGGGTGCGGTCGCCGACGAGATTCTTGCATCGGTGAACGAGCATGAAGCGGGTGAAGAGATCAAGCGTGCCTTCGTCAACAACGGTGGCGATATCGCTTTGCATCTTGGATCCGGAGCCCGATTCGATGTGGGTCTCGTCCCGGATCCACGCGTACCGAGCATCGTCGGCAAGATGGTGGTGACGTCCAACGATCCTGTGCGCGGCATCGCGACCAGCGGTCGACACGGGCGGAGCCTATCGCTCGGTATCGCCGACTCCGTCACCGTGCTCGCTCACACTGCGGCCGCCGCTGATGCCGCGGCCACGATCATCGCCAACGCCGTGGATCTTCCGGGACACCCTGGCGTCGAGAGGGTCGCTGCGGGCGAGTTGGATCCCGACACAGATCTCGGCGAGAGGATGGTCACCACAGAGGTCGCACCGCTCTCAGATCGCGAGGTCGAGAGGGCTCTCACCGCTGGCGCGCGTCTCGCAGGCACCCTTGTCTCGGACGACCGCATCGCGGCGGCCGCCCTGGTGCTCGCCGGACGCATCGTCCGGGTCGGCGACCCGACGGGTGTCGGTGGGCCGGCGTTAGGCTCAGATGCCCAACGGAGCAACATCCTATGAATGACTACACGCTCGAAGAGCAGATCGGCTTCGTCCTTCGCAAGGCAAACCAGCGGCATCGTATGATCTTCTCAGAGAGGATGGACCCGGTGATAGCCCCGGCCCAGTTCGCTGCGATGGTGAAACTCGCGGAGCAGGGCCCGACGTCCCAGAACGAACTGGGCAGGATGACGGCGATGGATGCGGCAACCATCAAGGGGGTTATCGATCGGCTCGTTGCTCAGGGGCTCGTCCGAACCCGTCAGCATCCTGAAGACGGTCGGCGGCTGCTTGCAGAACTGACTCCGAAGGGCTCGCGTCAGCTCGACAAGATGGTCGTGGCTGCCCGCGAGATAACCACAGAGACGATGGAGCCGTTGAGTCCCCAGGAACGAGCAACGTTGCTGCAGTTACTTGATCGGATCTCGTAGCCGTTATTGCACACCGCGAGATCAGAGCGGCATAGTTGGCCCCGGAACACCCCCCAAGGACTCTGGCGCTAGTACGGCTCGGATACGGGCTGTTTCAGCGCCAGAGTCCTGATACGCTTGGGGGGCTGGTGACGCCTCGCGGGAGAGCCGGCAGCCGGCGCCGAAGGAGCAACCGCCCCGGGAATCTCTCAGGCACACGGACCGCGAGGACGAGGCACCTCTGGAAAGCAGGGTTCATCCCTCACCGAAGGGGAAAGCCGCCGTGAGGTGGTGAATCTCTCAGGTTCTCCGACAGACGGGGCACGAAGAGTCTTCGCCGTGCCGTCAGGAGCAACCCATGTCAATCCCCCAGCTCGGAGCGTTCGCAACCCGTCACATCGGACCCCGCGACGACGACGTCGCTGCGATGCTCGAGGCCATCGGGCAGCCGTCACTCGACGCGCTCATCGATGCGGCAGTACCGGATGCGATCCGATCGCACCGGCTCCCGACGGTCGATGGTCCGCTCTCTGAGGTCGATGCCCTCGCCCGCATACGCAGAGCCGCGGACAAGAACGAGGTGTACCGGTCGTTCATCGGCATGGGGTACTACGGCACGATCACGCCCGGCGTGATCCAGCGCAACGTACTCGAGAACCCCGGGTGGTACACCGCCTACACGCCGTATCAGCCGGAGATCTCCCAGGGCAGGCTCGAAGCGCTCCTCAACTTCCAGACAGCAGTCACCGACCTCACAGGGCTCGAGATCGCCAACTCGTCACTCCTCGACGAGGGGACGGCTGCAGCCGAAGCGATGACCCTCATCAAACGAGTTGGCAAGAACAAGCACACGGCGTTCTTCGTCGACGAGGACTGCCACCCCCAGACCATCGAAGTCCTCACAACCCGTGCGACCCCCCTCGGGTACGAGATCATCGTCGGAGACCCGGAGACAGACATCGACCTCTCTGAGGTGTTCGGCATCCTGCTCCAGTACCCGGGTTCGTCCGGCCGGATCCGTGACATCGCTCCGATCATCGACACAGCCCACGCAGCTGGTGTCCTGGTCGCCGTCGCTACCGACCTCCTCGCCTCCACGCTGCTCACACCGGCCGGCGAACTTGGTGCCGATGTCGCCATCGGTTCCTCACAGCGCTTCGGCGTGCCGATGATGTTCGGAGGGCCACACGCAGCCTTCATGGCCACGCGAGACGCGTACAAACGCTCGATGCCCGGCCGCCTCGTCGGCGTATCGGTCGACTCGGCAGGCAGAACGGGGCTCCGCCTCACGCTCCAGACACGTGAGCAGCACATCCGCAGGGACAAGGCGACATCGAACATCTGTACCGCCCAGGTGCTGCTCGCCGTGATGGCCGGACTCTATGCCACGTACCACGGGCCGGAGGGGGTCACCGCAATCGCTGAGCAGGTCAACCGTCACGCCAACGAACTCGCTGCACGTCTGCGAGCAGGAGGACTGACGATCGAGAGCGACTCCTGGTTCGACACCCTCACCATCCATGTCGATGACGCCGACGAGGTTCTTGCAAAGGCACGCCAGCGCAAGGTCAATCTCCGCCCGATCGACGCCATGACGGTCGGTGTCTCGGTCGACGAGACGACGACGTACGCCGACATCGATGTGCTGTGCGAGATCTTCGGGGTCGACGACACACCGGTCGATAACGTCCCGTCCGGTATCCCGACCGCACTCGAACGCACATCGACGTTCCTCGAGCACCCGACGTTCCACCGGTACCGCTCCGAGACCGAGATGCTTCGCTACCTTCGTCGTCTCCAGGACAAGGACATCGCCCTCGATCGGTCGATGATCCCGCTCGGGTCGTGCACGATGAAGCTGAACGCGTCTGCCGAGATGGCACCGATCACCTGGCCCGAGTTCACCGACCTTCATCCGTTCATCCCGCTCGACCAGGCTGCCGGATACCTCGAGATCATCACCGAGCTCGAGGACTGGCTCGCCTCGATCACTGGGTACGACGCGGTCTCCGTCCAGCCCAACTCGGGCGCTCAGGGCGAGTTCGCAGGACTGCTGACCATCCGTGGGTACCACGAGTCCAACGGTGAGGGCCACCGCAACATCTGCCTCATCCCATCGTCCGCACACGGAACCAACCCCGCCTCTGCGGTCATGGCAGGAATGAAGGTCGTCGTCGTCAAGAGCGATGACGACGGCAGCATCGACGTTACAGATCTCGAGGAGAAGGCCGCAGCGAACACTGAGAACCTCGCTGCGATCATGGTCACCTACCCATCGACGCACGGCGTCTTCGAGGAGACCATCGTCGAGATCTGCGACATCGTGCACAAGTACGGAGGTCAGGTCTACCTCGATGGCGCCAACATGAACGCCATGGTCGGGATCGCCGAACCGGGATCCTTCGGGTCCGATGTCTCGCACCTGAACCTTCACAAGACGTTCGCCATCCCCCACGGAGGCGGTGGTCCAGGAGTCGGACCCATCGGGGTGAAGGCTCACCTCGCCCCGTACCTCCCTGGACACGGACTCGTACCCGACATGCCCGGTCCACAGGATGGCTCGGGGGCGGTGTCGTCGGCGCCATGGGGCTCCGCCGGTGTGCTCGCGATCTCATGGATGTACATCGCGATGCTCGGCCCGCTCGGCCTCCGTCGCTCGACCGAAGTCGCGATCCTCAACGCCAACTACATCGCCAAGCGACTCTCTCCGCACTACCCCGTGCTCTACACGGGGCCCCACGGCCTGGTCGCCCATGAGTGCATCCTCGACATCCGAGGCATCGACCACGACACGGGCATCACGAACGAGGACGTTGCAAAGCGACTCATCGATTACGGGTTCCACGCCCCGACGATGTCGTTCCCCGTTGCAGGCACACTGATGGTCGAGCCCACCGAATCCGAGTCCCTGTACGAACTCGACCGGTTCATCGACGCGATGATCGCCATCAAGGGCGAGATCGACGCGGTGGCCGCCGGCAAGGTGACCGCTGAAGATTCAGTGCTCCACAACTCGCCACACACGGCAGAGGATCTGATGGTCACAGACTGGTCACACCCCTACACCCGGGAGGACGCTGCCTATCCAGTGCCCGGTCTGCGGGAGTGGAAGTACTGGGTTCCGGTAGGCCGTATCGACAACGCCTACGGCGACCG
>VAPL010196275.1_pt1 | contig 17871 bp, 12 predicted proteins | sample 3395061 | NCBI WGS metagenome assembly VAPL01 (sample SAMN08290444, study PRJNA428436) | hydrothermal vent metagenome | isolation source: Deep-sea hydrothermal vent chimney 2 | place: Pacific Ocean: Juan De Fuca Ridge | depth 2182 m m | reverse complement strand
TAACAGGAGTTAGATCTAAAAAGAAATTTTTTCCAGAAAAACCATTAGGAATGACATTAATTCCAGGTGGTGCTTTTACTATGGGTAAAACAGATGAAGATGTTGCTGGTGCATTAAATACACCATCAAGAACTGTTACTGTTAGACCATTTTATATGGATGAAACAGAAATTACTAATAGTGAATATAGAGAGTTTGTTGTTAGAGTTAGAGATTCTATAGTAAGAACTCAATTAGCTATCCTTGCTGACGAAGCTGGTTTTGGAGCAGCAAGTGCTGATCTTGATGCCGGAGCTCAAACCGGAGGAGATAGCGGAGACGCTTCAGGAATTCAAAAATATAAATTTGCTGAACCAGATACTACTGCCAATGTGTATTATAAATATATGATGGACAATTATGGTAGTCTGGGAGATTTAAATTCTCCTACAGAAGGTAAAGCTTTGAATTGGGAGCCTGAATTGGTATGGAGTGCTGGCGAATACCCGGACGCATATTATGCAGAAGCTATGGACAGTCTATACGTACCAATTAATGAAACTTTTGATGGTAGAAGAATTATTGATACAAAAAAATTACAATACTTATATTTCACTTTTGATAGAGAAGCTGCAGCGCGTAATAGTGGTAATAGAAAAGATTTTATTAAAAAGAATATTATAGAAGTATATCCTGATACTACAGTATGGGTAAAAGATTTTAATTATTCATATAATGACCCGATGCACCAAGATTATTTTTGGCATCAGGCATATAATGATTATCCTGTTGTAGGTGTTTCTTGGCAACAAGCAAAAGCTTTTTGTGACTTTAGAACACAAAAGAAAAATAGATTTTTAACTTCAACTAATAAAAAGAAAGCATCTGGTAGAGTACCAAGCTTTAGATTACCAACTGAAGCTGAGTGGGAATATGCTGCTCGTGGTGGATTGGAATATGCTAAATACCCTTGGGGTGGACCTTATACTGTTAGTGATAGAGGATGTTTCTTAGCAAACTTTAAACCTGAAAGAGGTGATTACGCTGCAGATGGAGCATTATATACTATGGAAGCTAAATCTTTCAGTCCTAACGACTATGGTTTATATAATATGTCCGGTAACGTTTCAGAATGGACGGCTACAGCTTATAACCCTGCATCATATTATTTAGGTTCTACTATGAATCCGAATGTTGATGATGAAAATAATCATAGAAAAGTAATTCGTGGAGGTTCTTGGAAAGACGTAGCATACTTCTTAGAAGTAAGTACCAGAGACTATGAATATGGAGATTCAGCGAGAAGCTATGTAGGTTTTAGAACAGTACAAGACTACATGGGAACTAAAATGAAAGGAAAAAAATAATAACCAAAATACAATAATCTATAAAAATAGAAGTTTAACTAACTCGAAATTATAATTAACCCAAAAACTTAAAGTTAAATTAAAAATTAAAAATTATGGCACAATCACTTAGAAAGAAAAAAATGATGAATATGGCTTACGGCCTAGGAGCTTCAGTAGTATTAATCGGAGCATTATTCAAAATCTTACACTATAGTATAGGCCCACTTACCGGTGGTGTAATGTTAACAATTGGTCTTGTTACTGAAGCATTAATATTTGCTATGTCAGCATTTGAATCTGTTGATGAAGATCTAGACTGGTCTTTAGTATATCCTGAATTAGCAGGAGGCGAAGGTTCAGAAAAAAATGGAGCTAACGGCGAAGGTTTATCTGATAAGTTAGATGCTATGTTAGAAGAAGCTAATTTAGATTCAGCTAAAATGGGTCGTTTATCAACGAGCATTCAAAATTTTGCTGAAGCAGCAGAAAATATTGCACCTGCAGCAGATTCTGTAGCAGCTACTAGTAAATATAGTGAGCAACTTACATTGGCTACAAGTCAAATGGAGTCTTTAAACAGCTTATATAGAGTACAACATGATTCTATGGCTAAACAATCAGAAATGAGTGAAGCTGTTGCTGAGAATACTGAAAGACTAAAAGATCAAATGGAATCTTTAGCTACAAATTTATCATCTCTTAACGGAGTGTATGGAGGTATGCTATCAGCGATGTCTAATAGATAATAATTAGTAATTAACCTAATAACTAACCCTAAAACTATTAGAAAAAATGGCAGGAGGCAAACTATCACCAAGGCAGAAAATGATTAACCTGATGTATTTAGTTTTTATTGCAATGTTAGCAATGAATATGTCAAAACAAGTGTTATCTGCATTTGGTTTCATGAACGAAAAGCTGACGACTTCGAACGTAACAGCGAACGACAAAAATAATGCAACGTATGCTAGTTTAGCTACGAAAGCGCAAGATCAACCAGAAAAATTTGAGGCTTTAAAGAAAAATGCTCAAAAAGTTCAGGCACTATCTTTAGAATTTAATTCATTCATTGATAAGATGAAAGATGGATTAACAGCTGAGGTTGAAGATAAAACTAATTATGAATCTATGGATGGTACTGATAAAGGAGATACTTATTTCTTTGCTGGAGAAAAAAACTCTCCTAATGGACAAGCATTTTTAGATAAATTAAATAGTTATAGAACTAACGTAATTGATGTTTTAAATAAAGCTCAAAAGAAGAAAGAATTTAATGGTATTATATCTAGTGTGAAAAATCGTTTTGATACATCTGATCAGAAAATAGAAGATGGTACACAACCATGGTTAAATAATCGTTATGAAGGTTTTCCTTTAATAACAACTATTACAAACCTTTCGCAAATACAAGCAGATATTAAAACTACTGAAGCAGAAATGTTATCAGCAATGGTACAAGGTCAATTAGAAAGTGATGTTTCTATGAACAATTATACTACTATTTTGGTGCCTGATAACTCTGCTACTTTACAAGGTACAAATTTTAAAGGTAAAATTGTATTAGGTCGTTATGACGCTAGTTTAAAACCTTCTAAAGTGATTATTAATGGTAAAGAAATTACCAATATTAAAAATGGTGGAGCTGTATTAGATTTCCCTGCAGGTAATGTTGGTGAAAATCAAATTAAAGGAGAATTTGTTTTTAAAGAAGGAGATTCTCTTGTTAGGCTTCCTATTAATGAAACTTATGCAGTAGTTGCAAAACCTAACGGAGCAGTAATTTCAGCAGATAAAATGAATGTAGTATATAGAGGTGTACAAAACCCTATAACAATTTCAATGCCGGGGGTACCTGATAATGCAATATCTGCTAGTGCTGCAGGTTTACGTAAAAGTAAAGGTGTAGGAAAATATATGATGAGTCCTGGTAAAGGTAGAGAGGTAAATATTAGAGTTACCGGTAAATTACCTACAGGTGAGTCTGTAACGTCTAATCAAAAATTTAGAATTAAAGATATACCGGCACCAATGGCGGCTGTAAGAGGTAGTCAATGGGGTACCATTAAAATGCCTAAAAGCTCATTACAAAAAGTAAGAGTAGGTGCAATTTTAGCTGACTTTGTATTCGATTTAAAGATCAATGTGTCAGGCTTTAGTATAAAAGTACCGGGTAGACCAACTGTAAAAGTTAGTGGAACGAGATTAAATGCTGCAGCTATCAGAGCGCTTAGCAAAGCTAGACCTGGTGATATGGTTAGTATATTTGATGTAAAAGCATCTATATCTGGTAATAGCGGTTATTACTTAAAGAAAGTAGGTCCGTTAAACATACAAATAACAAACTAATATATAGTATTATGAATTTAAGAGGTTTTTTAATAGTGTGTGTTGCCCTAGTAGCAACAAGTTCTATAAGTGCACAGGCTAACTTGTTAAACGCAAAGATTCCTGAAGAAATAGGAATGAAAACTGTTGAACAGATAGCAGCTGATAATGACGCACCATTGTCTTATGGTTATGTTGATGATAGAGACATACTTTGGTCTAAAATTGTTTGGGAGTATATTGATTTGAATGAAAAGATCAATTTACCATTCTATTATCCAATAGATACCAACAATATTGGCTCTAACAGAAGATCTCTTTATGATACATTATTAAGAGGAGTTAAAAATGGTGAGTTAGTAGATGTATATGATGATTCTTATTTTGAAAATAAGTTAACATTTAAAGATATTGACGCTCGTTTATCTAGAATTGATACGAGTGATGCAGGTATTGAAATGTTAAATGCAGGTGAAGGAATTACTGACGAATTTATAGATAGAAGAGATTTAACATCAGGAGATATTACAGGTCTTAAAATTAAAGGAATGTGGTATTTTGATAAAAGACAAGGTGAGTTAAAATATCGTTTATTAGGTATAGCACCGGTTGCACCTGATGTGAATTTTATTGATCAAGATGGTGGTGAAGATGAATCTGTTGAATTGTTCTGGGTATGGTATCCTGGTGCCAGGGAGCTTACTCATGAGATGAAAGTATTCAATCAAAAGAATTCATCGTATCCTATCTCTTATGATCATTTATTAAATGCACGTAGATTTGTTGCGAGCATCTATAGAGAAGAAAATATTTATGGTAATAGAGATGTTGCTGAATATATTAAAGGTAATGCATTATTTCAAGTACTTGAAGCTGATAGATTAAAAGATAATATCAGAAATAGAGAATTAGATATGTGGAACTACTAACAAATATTGATTATAGTATATTTGTAAACTCTTGCCTTCCTTTGGGCAGGAGTTTTTTTTAGTGAAACTCTATTTTAAAGAATCACGCCAATAGCGTGACGAATTCAAAATAGCTAGTTAAACTAATCCCGCTGCATAGCGGGATCTCAAATTTCAACCTAATATTCTAACTCTGTTTTAAAGAATCACGCCAATAACGTGACGAATTCAAAATAGTCAGTTCTCCCGATCGATAGTCCGAATACTCGGGCAAAATTGCCCTGCTTGTACTGAACAATGTCACCCTGAGCCTTTCGACGAAGTCTATCCTGAGCGAAGACGAAGGGCTCAAGACAAACTCTCTGGTGAAGGGTTGTTTCAGTATCAAGTGGATTCCATATTCTCAATTAAAAAAACTTGTTGAAAGAAGTAATCAGATGACTTTAAGTCATCTGATTACTATTTTAAGCCTACCTTTATCTCATGAATATTGACTATATTATTGTAGGTTTCGGTTTAGCAGGATTGGCTTTCGCAGAACAATTAGAAAACCACAATAAATCATATCTCGTTTTTGAAGATAACTCACAAAATTCATCACTTGTTGCCGGAGGGATGTATAATCCGGTAATCTTAAAAAGATTTACGCCTGTTTGGGATGCGATTGATCAAATAAAAATTGCCATTCCGTTTTACAAAGAATTAGAAGAAAAATTAAATGTAAAGTTAAACTATACTTTTGATATTCATAGAATTTTTATATCAATTGAAGAACAAAATAATTGGTTCAATGCTTGCGATAAACCTTTTTTTACCGAGTACATGATTCCTGAAACTATTCAGAATACAAATGACAGTGTAATTGCTCCTTTTGGGTTCGGTAAAATTACCAATACAGGAAAAATAGATACTAAAGCTTTACTAAAAAAGTATAAAGAATATCTAGTAATCAAAAACCAATTACGGTATGAAAAATTTGATTATTCTCTAGTTAAATTTGATGATCGGTTAGTTAATTATAAAGATGTCAAGGCTAAACATATTGTTTTTTGTGAGGGATTTGGTGTTAAAAAAAATCCATTTTTCAAAGAGTTACCACTACAAGAAGCCAAAGGAGAATTATTAACGATACACGCACCGGAGTTGAAAATTGATTATTTATTAAAATCATCAATCTTTATAATGCCATTAGATAATGACTATTATAAAGTTGGTGCCACATTTAATTGGACTGATAAAACCATGTTACCAACTGATGAAGGTAAAAATGAATTATTAATAAAATTAAAAAGAGTAATTACCGTCGATTTTGAAGTGGTAGAACATGTAGCTGGAATACGACCTACCGTTAAAGATAGGCGCCCTTTAATAGGTAAGCATCAACAGTATAAACAATTGACGATATTAAACGGCTTGGGTACCAGAGGTGTTATGTTAGCGCCTAAAATGGCTAAGAAATTATTTGATCATCTAGAAAATGATGAGCCTCTTGATAAAGAGATTGCTATTACTCGATTTGATTAAATATTTACGTCTTTGCGAAAGAGGGCTGATAACTCCCGATAGCTATCGGACGGGGCGACTGTGGCAATCTTATTGATATGAATTCCAAAGAATGAGATCGCCACGTCACTTATACTTCGTTCCTCGCGAAGACGTTAATGATTCTTACGAGTAGTTTCTATCCTTTCCTCATTTCTATAACTCGGATCATAACTAACAAACATATTGCTATATATAAGTCGAGCCAATCGCAACGTAAATGGTGTAAACAGTACTAGAGCAATGAATATTGCTATAAATATATGTAGCAGATTCAAACCAATAAAATTCAAAATAATAAAGATCACAATTGATAACCCAACAGTTAATCCATAAGAAACATACATGGCTCCATAAAAAAAAGAAGGCTCTATTTCATATTTAAATCCGCAATGAGAACAATAAGTATTCATTTTTAGTACGTTTTTTAAGTGTAAAGGATTGTTATCTTCAAAGAAATTACCCTCATTACATTTCGGGCATTTATTTTTGAAAATACTATATATTTTAGTTCCTTTTTTAAACATGCTAAATCTCAGAAATTATTTATGCCAAAAGAACATATAAAATAGTCAATAAAATAATTCTTTTGCTCTATTTCATTGTTAGAAATACTCTTTATAACTAATGTTATAACTGCGTTTTCTGCCTCGAACTAAAACAAAATTTCTTATTTTGCTATAGACTATTTTATATATACATTTGGCATCTGATTTGCAAATGTAAAAATTAAACCTAAATTCTATATTAGAAAACCGTAATGAGTATTTAAAATACAATAAAATATGACTTTTTGAAATATTAATATAGTACCAATATGGTGATATTTGAAAAAGTAATGTAATGATATATTTTGAAGTAGTTTAAAGACAGAGTAGATTTTCTAATATATAATCTAGGTTAAAATAAACACTAGTGTAACAAAAGATGCTAAATGCACATAACATAACGGTTTCCTTTGCGGGAGAAGACCTATTTTCAAGTATAACTTTTAAGTTAGATGCCGGAAATAGAGTAGGCTTGGTTGGTAAAAATGGCGCAGGTAAATCTACCTTATTAAAGATCATTGCCAAAGAGCAAGAGTATGATAAAGGAACATTAGCGTTAGAAAAAGATATTAGAATAGGCTTCTTAAAACAAGATATTGATTTTGTTTATGGAAGAACGGTTTTAGAAGAAGCCTACGAAGCTTTTACCGAAATTAAAGAAGTAGAAAGAAAGCTTGATACCATAAATATAGCTTTGGCTGAGAGAACGGATTATGAAAGTGAATCATATAACCAATTGATGGTCGATTTAAGTGATTTGACGCATCAATATGAAGTCATAGGAGGTTATAATTATCAAGGAGACACTGAGAAGATCTTACAAGGATTAGGTTTTAAACGTGAAGATTTTAATATGTTGACTGACACTTTTTCAGGAGGATGGCGTATGCGTATTGAGTTGGCAAAATTATTATTACAAAATAATGATATTTTACTGTTAGATGAACCCACCAATCACTTAGATATTGAATCTATCATTTGGCTGGAAGAGTTTTTGAAAAAATATGCAGGAGCCATTATGTTAGTATCGCATGATAAAATGTTTTTAGACAATACTACCAATCGTACCATTGAAATATCTCTAGGTAAAATTTACGATTATAAATACCCTTATTCAAAGTATTTAGTGCAACGAAAAGAGTTGAAAGAAAAACAATTACAAGCATTTAAAAATCAAGAGAAAGAGATAAAACATACCGAACAGCTTATTGAAAAGTTTAGAGCTAAAGCTAATAAAGCATCCATGGCGCAATCACTGATTAAAAAATTGAACAGAGTTGAGCGTATAGAGGTAGATGCAGATGATAATTCGGTAATGAAAGTACGTTTTCCAATGTCAAAACAACCCGGTAAAGTGGTAGTGGAGGCTGAAAATGTAGCTAAAAATTATGACGATAATCAGGTGCTTAGTAATGTAAACTTACTCATTGAAAGAAGCAGTAAAATTGCTTTTGTGGGTCAAAACGGACAAGGAAAAACCACCTTGGCTAAAATGATTGTCAATGAGATTCCGTTTGACGGTAAGTTAAAGCTAGGACACAACGTACAAATAGGCTATTTTGCACAAAACCAAGCGGAATATCTTGAGGGAAACAAGACGGTATTGCAAACCATGGAAGATGCTTCAACTGATGGCAATCGGGTTAAAGTACGTGATATGCTAGGTGCATTTTTATTTGGAGGAGATGATGTAGAAAAGAAAGTAAAAGTGCTTTCAGGAGGAGAGCGTAACCGATTGGCATTGTGTAAAATGTTATTATCACCTTTTAATATGTTGGTAATGGATGAGCCTACCAATCATTTAGATATAGCTTCTAAGAATGTATTAAAACAAGCGTTGAAAAATTTTGAAGGTACTTTAATTTTGGTGTCACATGATCGTGATTTTTTACAAGGATTAGCCAAAACGATATATGAATTTAAAGATGGTCGTATCAAAGAATATTTAGGTGATATAGATTATTACTTAAATGAGCATGAGTTAGAGAATTTACGTGAAGTTGAAAAAAGAACAAAAGCTGTTAAGGTAAAGGATACTTCAGCTAAAGAAGCTTACCAAAATACTAAGAAAAACCAAAAACAGCTTAAAAAATTGCAAAACAGATTGGCTAAAATTGAATCTGACATTGCTGATTTAGAGCGTGAAATTACCAATATTGATATGGATTTATTGGATGGCGAAAAATACGCAGAGTTAACTTCAAAACCCGATTTTTTTGCCAACTATCAAGCTAAAAAGAATAAGGTAGAATCTTTAATGGCTGATTGGGAGAAACTACATGAATTGATAGAAAGTTAACAAAATGGCACTTTAATTTATACGTATGTATTCTAATTATCTGAAACTAAATTCAAGCCTGAGTCTACACTAATACTACACTTAAAATTTGAATTAAAATTAGTGAAATACTAATTTCTTCTGTAACCATCATCACTTAATAACATGATTTAAATCATTAAAAATAAGCATTTGAGTTTGTAATTTTAACTTCATATTTTAATAAGTAGACATATAATTTAATATTATGGAGACCTTACAAGAAGTGAAAACAAACGTATACAAATTCGGAAATAAAACTGCTGATGGGAATAGCAAAATGAAAAACCTTTTAGGAGGTAAAGGAGCTAATTTAGCAGAGATGAGCACCATTGGGATACCTGTTCCACCCGGGTTTACAATTACTACTGAAATTTGTACTCAATACAATCAATTAGGTAAAGATGCAGTAATTGACATGATTAAAGATGATGTTGAAAAAGCAATAAAAAATATAGAAAATATAATGGGAACCACTTATGGTGATAAAGATAACCCATTATTAATTTCTGTTCGTTCAGGCTCAAGAGTTTCTATGCCCGGTATGATGGATACTGTTTTAAACTTAGGATTAAATGATAAAGCTGTTATAGGAATAGCTGAAAAGACAAAAAACGAACGTTTTGCATGGGACTCTTACCGTCGTTTTATTCAAATGTATGGCGGTGTTGTTTTAGGAATGAAACCGGAATTAAAAGATGATATTGATCCTTTTGAGGAAATAATGGAGGCGCTGAAACATAAAAGAAATATTGAATTAGATACAGAATTTACTATTCAAGATTTAAAAGACCTTGTTTACGATTTTAAAGATACTGTTAAAAAAAGAACAGGACATAATTTTCCAGTCAACCCTTGGGATCAACTTTGGGGAGCTGTGATGGCCGTATTTAATAGCTGGAATGGTGATAGAGCTGTTTATTATAGAAAAATGAATGGATACCCTGCAGATTGGGGTACTGCCGTAAATGTTCAAGCTATGGTATATGGAAATATGGGCCAAAATTCAGGTACAGGTGTTTGTTTTACACGAGATGCAGGTACAGGTGAAAATGTTTTTAATGGTGAATATTTGATCAATGCTCAAGGTGAAGATGTAGTTGCAGGTGTTAGAACGCCACAGCAAATTACAAAGCTAGGCTCACAAAGATGGGCTGAATTGGCAAGGGTTGAAGAAGCTGATAGAATTGAAAATTATCCTTCATTAGAAGAATTAATGCCTTCAATTTACGATGAGTTAAACGAATATCAAGATAAACTTGAAAAGCATTATTGTGATATGCAAGACATGGAGTTTACTATGCAAGATGGTAAACTTTGGATATTGCAAACAAGAAATGGCAAGCGCACCGGTGCAGCTATGGTAAAAATAGCAATAGACTCATTAAAAGAAGGTTTAATTAGTGAAAAGGAAGCATTGCTACGGATCGAACCAAATAAGCTGGATGAGTTATTGCATCCTATTTTTGATCCTGAAGCTTTGAAAACGGCAACTATAATTGCTCAGGGTTTACCCGCATCACCCGGGGCCGCAACAGGTCAAATTGTTTTCTTTGCTGATGAAACAAGTAAATATAAGAATACTATTTTAACTCGTATTGAAACTTCACCTGAAGACCTGGAAGGAATGAATCTTTCAAAAGGAATTTTAACAGCTCGCGGTGGTATGACCTCACATGCAGCTGTTGTTGCCCGGGGAATGGGTAAATGTTGTATATCCGGTGCGGGTTCTTTACAGATTAATTATAAAAACAGAACATTAATTGTTGATGATAAAGAATATCATGAAGGAGATTGGATCTCATTAAATGGTTCAACAGGGAATATTATTGAAGGAAAAGTGGCAACTATTGAACCTGAATTAAGCGGTGAGTTTGCTGAAATTATGGACTTGTCAGATAAATATCTTACTATGAAAGTAAGGACGAATGCTGATACTCCAAAAGATACAAAAATAGCTCGTAATTTTGGAGCACAAGGTATCGGTTTAGCAAGAACCGAACATATGTTTTTTGAAGTTGATCGAATTAAAGCGATGCGTGAAATGATTTTGGCTGATACAATTAAAGGTCGTAAACGAGCTTTAGAAAGTTTATTACCTATGCAACGCGACGATTTTGAAGGTATTTTTGAAGCAATGCAAGGGTTTCCTGTAACAATACGATTATTAGACCCGCCATTGCATGAATTTGTACCTCATCAATTAGCTACTCAAAAAGAATTGGCAGAAGATATGAATATTTCATTAGAAGCAGTCAAAATTAAGATAGCTGAGTTACAGGAATTCAACCCTATGCTTGGGCATAGAGGTTGTCGATTAGGAAACACCTATCCTGAAATAACTGAAATGCAAACCAGGGCTATTATTGAAGCCGCCTTAAATTTAAAAGATAAAGGAATTGAAACGAAACCAGAGATTATGGTACCATTAATTGGCACATTGGCTGAGTTTGTTGAACAAGAAAATATTATTAGGACCACTATAAAACAAGTGTTTGAAGAAAGGAATGATACGATTGAATATTTAGTAGGGACTATGATTGAAATTCCACGTGCTGCATTAACAGCGGATCTAATTGCCAAGCGTGCTGAATTCTTCTCATTCGGTACAAACGATTTAACACAGATGACATTTGGTTATTCTCGTGATGATGCAGGTAAATTCTTACCTGTTTATTTGGAAAAAGGAATTTTAAAAGATGACCCATTTGAAATATTAGACCAGAAAGGTGTGGGGCAATTAGTAAAAATGGGTATCAAAAAGGGTAGGAGCATAAAACCTAACTTAAAAATTGGTATTTGTGGTGAACATGGTGGAGAACCAAGTTCAATTGAATTTTGTTATAATACAGGTATGAACTATGTAAGCTGTTCTCCATTTAGAGTACCTATTGCACGTATAGCTTCTGCACAGGCAGCTATTAAAGAAACTAAATAGTTTATTTGAATTTAATAGAAAACCCGAAGTAAGTACATTTCTTTCTTCGGGTTTTTCAAATTAAAACAGAACTAATCCCGCTGCATAGCGAGATCTCATAATTTCAATCATTATTATATTCTAACGCTATTTTGAGGAGCTTAGAAAGTGTGCTCAGAATAGCTAGTCGCCCCGATAGCTATCGGGATCGGGATAATCTCGCTGCATAGCGGTATCATATTAGTTTTTATCCTACTATTCTGCTATTGGCGGATATTTCGCCATTATTTCAGTAACAAATTCTTTGATACGCTCTTCTTTCTTAGTGATATTTTTTGATGTTGTTAAAGCACCGGTACCCATACCTTGCCAAGCCAATTCTTTTTTATCAGCATCAATTAGATCAATAAATAAAGTACCTTCAGTAGATCGGGTGACATTATTGTATGCTCCTAATCCGAACCCCATACCACCACCAAAATGACCGAATCCTCCAAAGTGTCCAAACCCACCATAATACCAAGGATACCATCCAAAATAATTGTTATTATAGACATCGATTTTCTCTCTAGATTTTGTGAAAATGTTCACTAATAGATCTGGATTTTCTGATTTGGTAAAACCTTTGGCTAATAGATCAGTTTCAATAGCGCGCAAAATTCTACGTTTATCTAAATCGGAAATTTCAACTTTATCAATTCCCTTTTTATAAAATGCAAAAGTTTTATATTGTTTAAAGTCAACTTCCTGATCATAATCTGATGAGACTCTGATAGAAACACAGGATGCTGCTATAAATACTAATAATAATGGAAGTAGTTTTAAAATTTTCATAGTATCAATGTTTAAATATATTCTCTAATAAATTATCATTTACCATGTTAGGAAGTGTCACTGTTAAATTGGGTTCTGCTTCCATTGCACGTTTAATAGCGAAAATCGCTTCGTTATTTCTTGCCCAACTACGTCTTGCTATTCCGTTATTTACATCCCAAAATAACATTGCTTGTAAACGTTGTTCAGCTTCTTTAGTACCATCAAGAACCATGCCGAAGCCACCGTTTATAACCTCTCCCCATCCAACACCACCACCATTATGAATTGAAACCCAAGTAGCACCTCTAAAACTATCACCAATTACATTATGGATAGCCATATCTGCAGTAAACTGCGAACCGTCATAAATATTTGCCGTTTCTCTATAAGGGGAGTCAGTCCCTGAAACATCATGATGATCGCGACCTAATACCACAGGAGCAGAAATTTCTCCATTTTTGATAGCATTATTAAAAGCCTTGGCAATCTTAATGCGCCCTTCAGCATCTGCATATAAAATTCTTGCTTGAGAGCCTACAACCAATTCATTTTCTTGTGCTCCTTTGATCCATTGAATATTGTCCGCTAGTTGTTGTTGAATTTCTGATGGAGCTCCTTTTTTAATTTCCTCTAAAATTTCACAAGCTATGGCATCAGTTTTTGCTAAATCTTCCGGATTAGCGGAGGTACACACCCATCGAAAAGGTCCGAAACCATAATCAAAACACATAGGTCCCATAATATCTTGTACGTAACTTGGATAAGCCCACCCTCCGCCTCCTTCTCCAAGGGAAGGAGAGTCTTTATTTACAAATTCTTGATTAGCATTTTTATAAATTTTAGCTCCTGCACGTGAAGCTTCTAATAAAAAAGCATTTCCATAGTCGAAAAAATAAGTTCCTTTGGCTGTATGTTTATTGATAGCTTCCGCTTGGCGGCGTAAACTCTCATAAACTTTTTCTTTGAATAAATCTGGTTGTTCAGTCATCATATTATTGGCATCTTCATACGAAAGATCAACAGGATAATAACCACCTGCCCAAGGGTTGTGCAATGAGGTCTGATCACTACCCAAATCGACATATATATATTCAACATCAAATTTTTCCCATACATCAACAACGTTACCTTGATAAGCTATCGAAATTATTTCTTTGGCTTCTTTGGCTTTTCGCACTCTTCTAACTAGTCTATCTAAATCAGAAATTACTTCATCAACCCACCCTTGCGAATGCCTGATTTCTAAGGCTTTAGGGTTCACTTCAGCACAAACGGTTATACATCCGGCAATATTACCGGCTTTGGGTTGTGCGCCGCTCATACCACCTAATCCGGAGGTTAAAAATAGTTTTCCTGCTAAATTTTCGCCGTGTTTTGCTATTTTTCTACCGGCATTCAGCACTGTAATAGTGGTGCCATGGACAATACCTTGTGGACCGATATACATATAGCTTCCCGCAGTCATTTGTCCATATTGAGTCACACCTAGAGCATTGAATTTTTCCCAATCATCTTGTTTTGAATAATTAGGAATCATCATGCCATTGGTAACCACAACTCTTGGTGCATTTTTATTGGAAGGGAAAATTCCTAGTGGGTGACCTGAATAAATTATCAATGTCTGCTCATCAGTCATTTCTGCCAAGTATTTCATTACCAAAAGATATTGTGCCCAGTTTTGAAAAACAGCACCATTACCACCATAAGTAATTAGTTCATGAGGATGTTGAGCTACAGCAGGGTTCAAATTATTCTGAATCATATGCATAATAGCTTTCGCTTGAATAGTTTTTCCCGGATATTCATCAATAGGACGCGCATACATCTCATAATTAGGACGAAAGCGATGCATATATATTCTTCCATAAGTATCCAGCTCATTTTTAAATTCAGGGAGTAATACTGCATGATGTTTGGTGTCAAAATAACGCAGTGCATTTTTTAAAGCTAGCTTTTTTTCATCATCAGATAAGATGTTTTTTCGTTTAGGAGCATGATTGATTTCAGAATTGTACAGTTTAGAATTCGGTAAAATAGTTGGAATACCTTGAAGTAGCTGTTGTTGAAAGTTATTCATTTATATTAATTTTTCTTTAAATAGTTTAAAAATTTTACGCAAAGTTCGCAAAGTTTTATTTTTATCTATTCTCTTGAGTTTATTTTCTTATCATACCCATACGGACAATGACGGCAACTACTTTCACAACAATAGCCTCGTTTAAGATGGTATTTTTCTGTAAAGACCTTATAACCTTCTTTAGTAAGGTAAAAATCATCTGGTTCTAATTCTGGTAGTTTGTTATACACTTAATTAATTTGAAGTGTAAAATTACTATAATTTACTTTTATGGTTGTCATAAATAAATTTTTCTATATTCGTTTGCTGATATGAATAGTAAGCCAACAAGCCAAAACGAAATTGTAAAGTTCTCTTTAATTAAAGGTGTTGAACTTGTCATTAAGCGCGAAGATAAAATACATCCTCATATCTCGGGTAATAAGTATAGAAAGCTAAAGTATAACCTGATTGCTGCAACCCCGAAGTGTCGGGAGCAAAACATTAATACTTTGCTAACTTTTGGTGGTGCTTATTCTAATCATATTGCTGCTACAGCCGCTGCTGGAAAAGAATTTGGATTCAAAACAATTGGTATTATTAGGGGAGAAGAATTGGCTGATAAAATTGCTGATAATCCAACTTTAACTTTTGCTCAACAATGTGATATGCAATTCAAGTTTGTATCTCGTCAAGATTATCGAAAGAAGACAGAATCTAAATTTTTAGCTGCATTAGAAAAGGAATTTGGTAATTTTTATGTTTTACCCGAAGGCGGAACGAATGAATTAGCTATAAAAGGGTGTGAAGAAATTTTAACTAAAGAAGATACCATTTTTGATTATGTTTGCGTGCCTGTTGGTACAGGAGGTACCATTTCAGGATTGATAAATTCAGCTAAAGAACATCAAAAAATATTGGGTTTCCCTGCCTTAAAAGGAGACTTTTTACAGGAAGAAATAAAATTATTTACAACTAAAGATAATTGGAAATTGATTACTGATTATCATTTTGGTGGATATGGTAAAATAAATAGTGAACTAATAACGTTTATCAATCAGTTTAAAGAAGGAACCGGCATTCCACTTGACCCCGTTTATACAGGTAAAATGCTTTTTGGTATTGTTGATCTAATCCGTAAAGGTTATTTTAAAAAAGGAAGTAAAATATTAGCAATACATACAGGAGGCTTACAAGGCATACAAGGGATGAATATGAAATTGCAACAGAAAGGGTTGCCAATAATTATTGAATAAATGGAGTATCTTAAAATTATAATATCAGTTTTAACAATCAGTTTTTTTGTGAGTTGTGGTTCACATAAAAAAACAATTAGTAGAAAGACATCTTCAACAAATACACCTAAAGTTGTAAAAAGGACACCTACACCTATAAAAGTTCGAAAAATAGAGGCTGCTGATGTCGTTTTAAATGATTTAAAACGAAGAAAACCAAATTTAAATAAAAGTACATTAGCTTATATTGAAGAGTATAATGATATTGCTATTTTAGAGATGATATCTTATAAAATTCCAGCGAGTATTACCTTAGCTCAAGGTATATTAGAATCTCAGAGTGGTAAGAGTAGATTGTCTGTAAGAGGGAATAACCATTTTGGAATAAAATGCCATAAAAGTTGGAAAGGAAGACGTTTGTATCACGATGATGATGCTAAGCAAGAATGTTTTAGAAAGTATGATCATCCTTTGACTTCTTTTAGAGACCATTCATTGTTTTTATATGACCGTAAACGTTATGCTGCTTTATTTGAGCTACGAAAAAAAAATTATAAAGGCTGGGCTAAAGGTTTAAAAAAAGCGGGATATGCTACAGATCCTAAATATCCTAAAAAATTGATTGCACTTATAGAAATTTATGAATTATATAAATATGATGATTTTGGAGATGATTTTCGTTATGGAGGAAAAGTTGTAAAAAAGAGTAACGATAGAGCATATAAAAATTCATATGTTATAGTTGCCAAAGGAGACACTTTATATTCAATTGCAAAAACTAATAATATTACAGTTGAAAGATTAAAGTGGGCAAACGGATTGAAAAGTAACGAACTTTCAATTGGGCAGAAGTTATATGTAAAATAATAGGTATTTAGAATAGAAAGAAAGTTAATGTTCCGTCGAGCACAGTCGAAAAGCAGGAATGGCAAAAATATTTAAAAGGAGGTGCCCTTAAATTACCATAAACTATGTTTGTAATTTGGTTCCGATAATTATCGGGATTGTTTTACTGATGCTTATCAAATTAATTTGGTTATTTCTTTCTACTATTAATTACTTCAACAACATCAATATTTTTATATTTCGGAGCAATTTCAAAATAATCAAATGGCAATCGAGCTTTTTGCTCTATCAAACTTCCATTAGTAAAAGCGCGTTGTAAAATATCTTCTACTAAAAAATCTAAAGGCTCACTCTCAGGATGATATTCATTTTTAAGAGATAGTTTGAACATTTTAGCCGTTGTGTTATACCAAAAGGCTTTCCAACCACTTCTGTATTCTTTTACAAGACCATATGCAGTTAAACCAGTTTGCCTGTGTAATAATTTGATAAGTATTCTACCTTCGGTGCGTGTCATTTTTTTGAGTTTATCTGTAAACTCATCTTCCATATACTTTTGCATTTTTTTAGTATGCTTTTTTCTTTTTCGCTTAGAACGGATCAATGCTAACTGTTCGTTCAATTTAATCAGTCTTTCAGCTGCTAATTTTGCATAAGGGTATGCATTGTGAACTTTTTTCCAATACCAATAATAGTAACGCTTTTCTTTAGTGGTATTAAATTTGAATTTATTTAAAACGATCACTTCATCTAATGAAATCATAATAGAATCACCTCTGATAACTATCATATCATTAATAATGGTGTCTTTTTGAACTTCTTGAGCAGAAATAATAAAAGAAGTTAATAAAAGGATGCTGGCTATAAAGTATTTCATTTTTCTCTTTTCAGAAATTTTTCAAAAACTGTTCCAAAATTAAAATATATTAAGGAAGTCTATAAAATAGTAACGTTAATTTTAGGATAAATTATTACATTCGTATAAAATAATTTTGAACAATGGCAAAAAAAGCGATATTAAATAAAAAATCAT
>VAPL010206459.1_pt1 | contig 17875 bp, 21 predicted proteins | sample 3395061 | NCBI WGS metagenome assembly VAPL01 (sample SAMN08290444, study PRJNA428436) | hydrothermal vent metagenome | isolation source: Deep-sea hydrothermal vent chimney 2 | place: Pacific Ocean: Juan De Fuca Ridge | depth 2182 m m | reverse complement strand
TCATTCCCAAAATATGGTTTGCAACGTATTGAATTAGAAGTTTTAAACAACTTGTGTTTTATAGGAGGTTGTCCCCTTGAGCGACCAGGAAACAGAAACAAAGAACGATGAAGGACAGAAGGATGAAGCCGCTGGTGTAGAAACTAAAGATGTCGATTCCTTCGCCGACCTGAGCGAGCTTGAGAAGATCAAGCTAGAGCTTCAAAAAGAAAAAGAAAAAGCGGCCGAGGAACTTGCGGAAGGTGAAGATGAGCAGGAAGATCTTCGCGAAGTTGATTATCTGCAAAAGTTGATCACCCTGTCGGTCAAGTTTGACCACCATTGCAGTATGTGGTTGATGCCCGCTCACATTGATTGTGGTTTGAAATTCAATCACCAGTTGTCAGAAGCTTATGGCAGCCAGTTGAACACCATTCAATCCTTTCTCAGGCTCCTGGAAAATGTCGATGGAGTGACACGGGAACTGGTGACCAAGGATGTTATTTTGAAACTGCGGAGCACCTTGCAGCACATTCACAAAAACCTGGTGAAGCCTTTGATCCGGGAAGTGGGCCTGATGAAGAAAAAACCCAAATCCGAAAGTCTTGATCTTTTCAAAACCAATTGGAATGAAAGATTGATGGAACTGCAAAAAGCCTGTGATTTCGAGTATCAGGTTCTCGATTGCAAAAGTTTCATGATTAAGGATTAATAGGATTATTGGCTGGGCCTTAGGGTTGGGGCAAAGGGTTTTTTCTGCAAGCAATTGAGCGCATGGTTTACGGTAACGCCCGTCAAGGGATGCACGATCTGTAAAAATTTTCATTCCTCCTGATAGTGCCGCATTTGGGAGTCATCCTCTGGCTTCCGATACTTACTGGTTGCGTAAGAGCCACGCGTGTTGAGAATAATTCTTCTTAAGGACGCCCCCTGGCTTGTCAAATCTGAAAACTCCCGCATAAAGTTCATGAAGGTGCAGGGGGGCTATGAATTCCCCCGCACGCGTAACCGAAAATTGCGTCAAATATCAAGTGAGGAGTCTTATGTCGGAAGAATCGCAAAAAGGAAATAAAGAGTCGGACAAACCGGAAGATGAATCCCTTTCTACGGACGCGATTGCGGCTCTGGATGGCGAAACCCTGCCAGAGGAACAGGAAATTGTTGAGGTCGACCACACTCAGCTTTATGTCTGGGTCGCGGATTCCGGAAACGATCGAATACAAAAGTTTGATGGCAACGGAAAACTCCTTTTCAGCTTCGGAAAGTCTGGAGGCACAAGGCCACCCTACAATGACGGCGAATTCAAAACGCCAAGCTCGGTCACCATCGATACCAATGGAAATATCTGGGTGGCGGACACCGGGTGTCACAGGATACAAAAATTTGATTCCGATGGCGATTTCCTGCACGTATTTGGTACCGAAGGGTGGGGACAGGAGAAGTTTTACTGGCCCGAAGCGATCATCGCGGAACCCACCGGGACCATTCTGGTCGTCGACACCCACAATCACTGTGTCAAACGTTACGATGATGACGGAGACTTCCTGTTGAGCTTTGGGTTTGCCGGTGATTTTGACGGGTTTCTAAAATTTCCTTCCGGAATTGCTCTGGATCGCGAGGGCAATATTTATGTGGCCGACCGCGACAATCAACGTATTCAAATTTTCAACGAAGACGGACAGTATCTTTCCAAATTTGGTGAATACGGGTCCGAGCAGGGGCGGCTGAATTTTCCCAATGGAATTCTCGTTCGTCGGGATGGCACGATCGTCGTTGCCGAAAAAAGTCAGAATCGTTTGCAACTGTTTTCCCGTGAGGGGGAAAGTCTGGGCGTTGTCGGCGAAAACGGCAAGCGGGACGGGCAATTCAATTGTCCTGTGGCTTTGGTTGAAGATCCTTATGGATATGTGTTTGTGGTCGATACCATCAACCATCGTATACAAAAATTTGATCCAGACCTGAATTTTGTATCCAAATGGGGCGTGATTGGAAAAGAGCCGGGTCAGTTCAAAGACCCTGCGGGCATCAGCCTCTCATGGGAACCCGATTGGGCGCCTCAGGAAGAATGATTGCAGGATGCGGAATATTTCCCAGTTTACCTTTAAGTCAAGAGCTTGCAGAATTGTATTTAAACTAATTTCTCAAAATGTTTCATGAAGATAAAAATTAATTTTTTGAGTGCTCTGAAGCCGGTCCTTTTTTTTGGAGCGCTGTTTTTTTTCTTCGAGTCCGTAGCGGTTGCTGAGGAACAAGAAAAAGACAATATTTTTGGCGGTCAGATTCTGTCTTTGACGGACAAGAAAGAAGGATTGGAACCCTCTAACGACCCAAGGTATCAGGACAATCAGGACGGCACCGTCACCGACCTCAAGGAAGGGTTGATGTGGAAGAAGGAGGACTCTTATCAGGAGCTGAAACAATGGCTCAACTGGCAGATGGCTCAACCTTATATTGCGGATATAAATGAAAAGCGCTTCGGGGGCCATGACGATTGGAAACTCCCTACCCGCAAACAATTGGCGAGCCTGTACGAAGAAGATAAAGTCATCCCCTGGAAATATTACTGGACCGTCAACGAGGTTCATATGGACCCGATTTTTGGATACACCAGTTGTTGCTTCTGGTCGAGTGAAATCCACAAGGAAGAATACGCATGGACTTTCAATTATATCCGTGGCAAAGCTTATCCCAGTCCCAGAGGCGGTCCGGGTTTGTCCTTGTCGGCGATCCGCCTGGTGAGAGAAATCGATGGAAAAGAGCGCACCGCAAAAAAATGACCAACGCGACGCTGGAGTCAATATTAACGTGCGATGGATTTTTGAAGAATCTATAGTTTTTCCGGCAACTCGCTCTTTGGGCGGTTGTTTTCCTGGTTTTGAACAATGAATGATGACAACCCAAAAGATGAAGTGAACCCGGCCAAAGAAACGGCGGAGGAAGAGCGGGACAATGCAGATTCTTCGGACCTCTCTGCTAAATCTACGGAAAGCCTTGAAACAGAGTCGAACCCGTCTGACGACGCGCCTTCCGAAGAAGATGACCAGGATTTTGAGGCCGAGGAAGAAGAGGTTGAGTTCGACCTGGAAGCGCAGATCGAAGTGTTTCGCTCTCAAATTGAAGAGGAGCCTGAAAATTGCGTTCACCACTATAATCTGGGCGAGGCCCTGTCCGAACTCGGAGACATGGAAGAGGCAAAAGATGAGTTTGATCTGGCTCTGGAATATGACAAGGAAAAGGAGTTTGCTTCTGTCATTCACTTCGCTATTGGTGAGTTGCATTACAATCAGCTGATATCGGGGATTCACGGGACGGTGGTCAGAAGTTCCGTTGGCCTGCATTCTGCCCACAAGGCGGGAGATACGATCACCGAAGTGAACAGTGAGGATTACGAGACCCCCATCAGCGAGTTTGAGTTGGCCATTAAGAACCTGGACTCACTGAAAGCGGACGATGATATTTTTGAATACATCAATCAAAACGCTCCCCAGCACATCGCGGATACATGCTATAAATGGGCTTCGGATCTAATCGATAAATCTCGTCAAATTGAGCTTTATGGCGATGAGATCAAGGATGTTAAAATCGCCCAGAAACTTCTGAAAAAAACCCTGGAAATTGATCCCAACCACAGTCAGGCAGTCCTGATGGTCAAGTACTCCAAGAAAATGCTCCTGGAAGGGTGGCAGGCTTTTGATGAATACGGGTTTGAGGCAAAAAAAATTCAAGGGTCCGGATAATTATCGTCGAATTTTCGCAAATACATTACTGAATTAGGGTATAACTATGTCCAATATAGAAGATCTTGTAAGGGATAATTTAAGTGCGGATGGGCAAGTTCTCAGTTTAAAGGCAAAATTCATCCGCGAGGTGGGCGCACGTGCTTTGGCACAAAATGAAGACTTGGCAGACCTCAGAGCGCTGAATTTGCAACAGTGCCATATTGGGGATGACGGGGTGAAGGCGATAACAGAATCGCCGATTTTTGCGAACTTGAGGACCTTGAACCTGACCTCGAACGGCATTGGGGACGAGGGCGCCCGACTTTTGGCCAATGCGAAGTATCTGAAGAATCTTCGGGCGCTTCAGCTGGTGGTCAATGATATCTCTGAAGACGGGGAAAAATTATTGAGAAATTCGATTTCCCTGATTAAACTCACTTCGCTGAAATTTCGGGTTTGATTCTTATGATTGGTAGGAGTTTTAGGGGGTAGTGAGGATTTTGCCGTAACTATTGAACTTTAAAGAGTTAATTTGTTGGTTGTCGGCGTAGAGAAATTAAAGGTTGACTTATTCTATGGTCTTTGATATTTTTCGTCAATCCTAGTAAGGCCGTTGTAAGGTTGGAACGGGTATGCATGTTTAAAGCTAAAATTCGTATTGAATTTTTTGAATAGATGGGGAAAAGTTGAATAGGGGGTGGTTTTAAGTTTTCCTAACGTAGGGATTATTGATATTATCCTTAAAGTTAATTCCGCTTTTGAAAGGGGGAGTATGATGAGAAGGACGGCTATTAGTTTAATTTCTGTATTTGCATTTTTTTCTTTTGTGGCTTTCGCCAGTGCTAACGAAGTTGTCGTTAAAGCCGGTGGAAAAAGCGTTTGCGAAAACGCTTCCTGGATTGTGTACAACCTGAGTGAGACCGAAGACACCAAGATCACCTTTGATATTGGTCCTCATGCTTATGCGTGGGAAAAAGTGTTTTCATATACAATGTCACCGGGTGGGTACCAGACCAATGCTGTTGCTATGAAATCTACCATCACCAACAAAGGTCCGGGATCAATTTTAGTCAACTGTCAAAGACAAACTTATGATCGCCATGACTGGAAAATTGATGCTGGTTCAGGAAAAACCTACCAGAGTGACTACCACATGGACCACACACGACCTGGTACCTACATTGAGCCTGGTATGGGATTGCCCGTTGGAACCGAAAGAGGTATCTTCGGTGCAGCTTCTGGTGATGCTACAGAGAGCCAAAGATAGTTGCAGGTTTAGTTAAGATTTGAATTGAGCTGGAGGGCGAAAGCCTTCCAGCTTTTTTTTTTGGATTTGTTCCTTGGCTGGTTTTAGAATGTTGAAGGGAAGTGTGATCTAACAAGAGTATCGGGAGTTGATATGAGCGAACAAAGATTTACAGATAATGGAGACGGCACAGTATCCGACTCACTGACCCGTCTGATGTGGATGCAAGACGACTCTTATATAGTTACCAAAAAGTTTGTCACATTCACACAAGCGGTCAAATACACAAAGAAAAAGAATGAAGACGCGTTTGCGGGGTATTCGGACTGGAGGATCCCTGACAAAAAGGAAGCCCAGACCCTGTATGACTGGGATAAACAGCTTCCAGATAAATACGATATCGTGATCCACATCGATTCGGTTTTCACCTCAGGGTGCGGGTTCGATACCTGGACCAGCAACACTCGCGGTAAAATCACCGCCTTTGTTTTCTCATTTAACAATGGCAGGGGCGGGCATAAGGAAGTCGATGATATTCTCAATACAAGTGTCCGGCTCGTCCGTGGCGAATTTGATGCCAGCGGTATCAAGTTGGATAAAATCCCGTCCGTTCGGGATATCATCACTCAAGGTGGGGGTTGGCGTTGATTTTACGATTTAGTGAGGCGGGGAAGGGGGCGTCTGTTGTCCTCGATCCTGCTTTTTTTGTAGTATCTTGCTTCCGAATTTTGCCGTCATAACCAATGATTCGGTGTGTAAATCCGAGGAACATCGGTATAGGCAATCAGGGTTGCCAGACAAAGAGGATTTGGGTTGTAAAGTTGAAGTCTCAGTGATACTTTATTGAAATAAAATCCCTTGCACCCGTAACAGTGAACTTGTTTTCGTCCAGGTGGGGCTATATGCTTCCACATTCGATTCATTTCTATTTGGGTTTAGGCAAACGTTCTGTGGGACTACAGGGATGATTTATTGTCAGATAATTTTTTGTATGTTTTTCGACGAGGTGTGCCTTGGTAGAAACCTTTAAGAATTTTCAAGAAAATAGTGACGGAACGGTGATTGATTCCGAAGAAGATCTGCAATGGCCTATTAAAGATTCCCGCAAGGAACTGGGGAAATGGCTCAATTGGGATGAGGCCAATGCCTATGTAAAAGCCTGTAATGAACAAAAATATTTAGGGCATGACGATTGGCGGTTGCCGACAAAAAGCGAAGTGCGATCCATTCTAAGGAACGAGAATGCCTATCGTGTCATTTTCCTGAAGCAAAAATACAAAAAGCCCGCCCGCAGTGTGGCGAATTATCAAGCAGGGGGGGAAACGAGTTTCTGGACCAGCGAAACCAGGTTCGATTCCTACGCCTGGAAATGCTATTTCCCTGGAGCGCGGGAAATTTGCGTGGAGCAAAGTGTTTCCACCACAGGGTCTTCCGTTCGGCTGGTTCGTGATGTTTAGGGTGGTGGTTGCCCAGGAAGAGATGAATAAAAGAGGTAAATAAAGCGGTTACGTTTTCTGGATTATAGGAGTTACGGGATGTCCGACCAAGAAGAGATTGAAACCGGGGATAAGGATAAAGAAAGCGCAGAAGTCGATTCTGATATTCTCTCAGATGAAGGTTTTGAGGGTGAAGAGTGGCTTGGCGAGGAAGATTTTGCGGAAGAAGATGAAGCTGTCCTTGAGGAAGTAATTCCGTCCTATGTCGACAACGGCGATGAGACCATCGGCGACACCCGGAACAGTTTGATGTGGAAAAAATGCGATTCTTACGATGAATTTAAATATGGAATCACCTGGTTTGAAGCGCATGATTATTGCGAAGCCATGAATGAAAAAAAGTTTGCGGGTTTTGATGACTGGCGGTTGCCCAGCTTTGAAGACGCTAAATCGCTTTTTTCCTTCACCCATTCCAATCTTGATAAAGCCGGGGCCGAGATTCATATCGATCCCCTTTTTGATTCCGGCAATGGGCACAATACCTGGACGTTTGAAGAGAAGCCCGAATATCATCAGTATGCCATGAAGTTCAACTATATTACCGGCAATGAAATTTGGGAGCACAAGGACAATGAATATTCCCATGCCCGTCTGGTTCGCGATGATGTCAAAGATGACTGGGAACCTGAATGGCGGAAAGACACGAAAAAGTTTGACCGGTAAAATTTACAATATTCTTAACAGGGCGTAGTTTAGCTCGGTGTTTGGAAAAGGAAGTTATGAGTCATTACATGATATTTGGCAAAAATGATTGTCCAAATACGAAAAAGGCCAGGGAAGATTTTCTCAAGCAGAGTAAATCTTTTGTTTACGTCAATGTGGATAGCGACCCGCAAGGGCTGGAAAAACTGCTGGAATATACCGACGGGAAATACATGGTTCCGGTAATCGTTGATGTGGATGAAGGCAATGTGGAAATCGGTTATACCGGGGAATGAATAAACATTTTTATGAGGGTGAGTGATGGGAGAGCAGGTTCCGGTACGTCAAGAGGAAGACACAAAACCCAAGCGCTTTGTTGAAAAAGGGCCGCTGGTTATTTATGACACCAAGACAAAGGTGTTTTGGATGAAAAAAGATTCCTGGCAGGATAAGGGGAAATTTTTTAACTGGCATGAATCGCGCGATTATTCGGACAATAAGAATATGCGCAAAATTGGCGGATACTCGGATTGGCGACTCCCATCGATTGATGAAGCGGCGTCCCTTTATAGTGAGGAATTCGAAAACACGGGCAAGGGAGGGCATACGATTCACATCGACCCTGCTTTTCCCGAAGGCGGTTTCAAGAATATCTGGCTCATGGGCGACACATCGACACGCCGTCCCCGGTTTGATTATGTCGAGGGCAAGGTCACAGGAGCGGATGAGTATGCCTTTGGCGCCACCAGGTTGTGTCGAAAAGAGTCTGCCATTAGGGATCATACCCGTCCTCCGGTGCGACATTAGGGAGCGGGCAAGGAAGTATCCTTTGGCAAGCAAGTAACACCTGAATGTCAATACTGGGCCCAGGATCACGCGGGCTCCTTCAAATTTTTACTGGGAAATGTTGATGGATAACGCCACAAACAAATGCGCTTTGATCGACAATGGAGATGGGACGATCTCGGACGTGAAGAACGGTCTCATGTGGATGAAAAATGACACCTGGATTGAATTGGGAAGATTGATCACCTGGCATGAGGGGTTGGAGTATTCTAAAAAAATAAATAAGGAGCGTTTTGCAGGTCATGGCAACTGGCGTTTCCCGACAGCTTCAAATGCAAAAACATTGTTTGATCTGGAAGCTTCCAATATCGATGTTCAGGGTACCGAGATCCATATAGACCCGGTATTTCCATCGGGATGTGGTTTTTCTACCTGGACCAGTGAAACCAGAGGCGCCAAGGCGGCGATGGGTTTCGATTACCGATCGGATTACGAATTCTGGCTGGCGAAGGAAAACGAAGGGTTTCCCAGTGGTTTGAGGCTGGTGCGAAAAATAGGTGAAAAATCAGATGATTCCGATACGCCAAGGTTTGTCGATAACGGAAACGATACGATCACCGATGTTCAAGAAGGTTTGATGTGGGCGGCCAGTGATTCCTATCTGGTTTTGGATAAATGGGTTTCCTGGGACGAGGCCAAAATGCATCTGAATAAAATAAACAAAGAACGCTTTGGCAGTCACACGGATTGGCGCATGCCCTCCAGAAAAGAAGTGCAAATGCTGTACGACCCCAGTAATCCTGTGACCGACAAATATGGCGATACCGTCTTTATTGTCGAAGGTTTTCCGCCAGGATGCGGTCTGACCTCCTGGACCAAAACCCTGAGTAAAACAGATAAAACCGTCGCCATGCGGTTCCATTTTTATAATGGCGATTTCAAGTGGCACAAACAAGGGCTCAGAAGTCACGGAATGCGCCCGGTCCGCAATATCAAGCCGTAATCCCCGCTTGTGAGGAGGAAATTTGACGTTCACTTTTTGAGGTTGCTTTTTTATGTGTCCCGGAACAAACGATCAGGAAGTTGATTCGAAGGAAGTGTCGGCCCGATTCACCGATGGAGAAAACGAAACGGTCATCGACAGGAAACGCGCTTTGCTCTGGCTCAAACGGGATACCTGGCAATTGACAGGGAAATGGATGAACTGGGTGCAGTCGAGAGATTATTCCGAAGAATTGAATCAACAAAAATTTGGCGGTTACCAGGGCTGGAGGCTTCCGACAGTTTCCGAAGCGAAAAGTCTTTTTGACAAAAAACAGCAGAATAAAGACCACATGGGGCAAACCATTTCCCATGTTTCTATTTTTGAACCCGGATTCGGATTTTTGTATTGGACCAGCGACGTAAGAAATAAAATCCAGGCGATCCGGTTTGGGTTCCGCAAGGGGTTGCAGATTTTTGACGATATCTACAGGACTTCCCGTGGTTCGACGCGGATCGTTCGTGATATCGAAAAAACAGATGGTTTGCTTTAATCCGGGTATTTGAGAAGGCAAACGAATTCACGATTGCATGTATAAGGAACGTCATATTGGATACACAAATTAGATTTCAGGATAACGGGGATGGGACGGTTACGGATCATGATACCGAGTTGATGTGGAAACAGACGGACTCTTACCAGGATAGCAGTAAGTGGATGAACTGGTTTGAAGCTTTGGAATATATCCGAAAATTAAACGACACAAAATTCGCGGGGCATTCGAACTGGAGGTTGCCCACACTGAACGAAGCCGAAGGCCTGTATGATGAAGATTTTACCCAGAAGGACATGGACCGGCTGGACATCCACATCCATTCCAGCTTCTCTCCAGGCGGAGGATTTTCCACCTGGACGAATGTCCAGAGAGCCCATAGCACAGCGGCAGTGTTCTATTATCGGTACGGGCACGAAAATCTGGCAAATAAGGAAGGCATTGGGAAAGAGTCGGCAAGGCCTGTTCGGAATTTGATTAGCGGAAACGAGAAACCCTTGAAAAACCTTGGGGGCCTGGCCTCAGGAAGGTATACAAGCTGACCCTCTGCGTAGGGGAAAATCGCCTCAAGATAAATTATAAGTCAGCATGGAAAATATCCCTAAAGCAGTAGCCAGCGTAGCGCCGGTCGCTTGTGGCAGAGTCGTCCATTAAGGAGGTTCACCATCGAATCCTATTCGATTATCAACAAGGAAGAAAGCAAGTCCTCGGTCATGACCTACCGGTTCGAGGAAGAAGACTTTCAAAATACTTATGTGCTGGAAGATTATTATTGCACCAATCCGTTTTGCGATTGCAAGCATGTGACGGTTTCTTTCTCCGACATGGAGAAGGGAGACAACCGTATTATTTTCCTCCTGAACTTCAATAAGACCAGTAACTCCCTTCCAAATGCGCCTAAGTGGACTAAAGTGCAGTCTGAGATCGTCAAAGGATTTGTTAAAAAACTGCCGGATGAATTGATGGTGTTGTTCAAACAACGCTACCTGGAGGCCAAGGCGTTTGGTGAAAAAACCCCGATGTCCTACCTCATGTTTGAACCGGGACGGTATGTGAACTATTTCGAGATGTTCCCGCGCAATAAGGAGATGCTCGACTTTACCCATAACAACGACAAATACTTCGCAGAAGACGCTTACGAACTGGACCCTAGAAACGATAACCTGGAAATCAAGCTGGCGTTTTATAAACTGGAGCTGGACAGCAATCAGCAGGCGGCGGTTTTTTCCTACACCTATTATTTTGACGAATCTTTTCGTGAAAAAGAAGACGGTCGATTGAAGCCCGAGCATAATGACATGCTGATGGCCATGACCAGTTCCATACCGGATTTAAATGACCGGTTGAGAAAAAGGTATAAGCAGACAAAAAAAATTGGCGAAGAGTTGATGAAAGTTCCTGTGGACACAAAAATCGTCCAGGGAAAAATCAAGCCAAATGATCCATGCCCTTGCGGGTCGGGCAAGAAGTTTAAAAAATGTTGTGCGTTACAGATGAACTGATCGGCTGTTTTTGAGCCGTGTAGGATAGATTTGTTAAAGTAGTTTCTAACGGTTATAAGCGACCCAATCCCTTGGTAGATAGAGGTTGGGTGTCGCCTAAAATTATATTTTTGTGATTGGGGATAGAAATCATGGCAGAACCCAAAGAGAAAAAAGTAAAAAAAGTTCAAGCCCGGCATATACTCGTTAAATCAAAAGAGATCGCTGAAGAAGTAAAAAAGAAAATTGACGATGGGGAAGATTTTTCAACCCTTGCTGAAGAATATAGCGAATGCCCTTCTAAAAAACGGGGTGGCGATCTGGGCTGGTTTGGCAAAGGGGCGATGGTCCGGTCTTTTGAAGTGGCCGCCTTCACCGCTGAAGAGGGGCAAGTCGTGGGGCCGATCAAAACGGAGTTTGGCTGGCATGTGATTTATGTTTACGAAATCCAGACGGATATCAATCCCGATGTAGGACCGCCCACCGGGGATGAAGATGCCGACGACAATACACTCCGCATGGTGGCCGAAAACTATGCCCATGAATTCATGATGCTCGGATACACCAGCAAAAAGGTGTTGAGCCTGTTCACCAGCGCGCATTTCAAATCCGCCAACTCGGTTTATAATTTGCTGGGTGCAGAAACAATCAACGAGATCATTGCTCAGGTTTTTGGGCAACAACCTGTCAAGAAAGTGGAAGAGAGCGCAAAAAAGTAATCCTGGAAATATCTCAGGGCCGGAAAGTTGACAGGACCTTCATGGAGAACTCCATGAAGGTCCTTTTTTTATGGAATGGGTTTTTACTGAGCTTTTAACGTCACGCTGTGTACTGAAAGTATGTTTGGCGTTTCTCTAAGCTCCCGCAATGCCTCGCTGGTTGGGGGCGAATCGATATTGATGATCGCCATTGCCCTGCTTTTGTCTTTCAGCCTGCCAAGATGAAACCCCGCCACATTGATGTTGTGTTTGCCCAGAGCGTTGCCCAGATTGCCGATGACGCCGGGGACATCCTGATTGTTCAGCACCAGCATATTCTGGGATAAAACCGCTTCCAGAGAATATTCGTCAAATTTGACAATGCGCGGGTCGCCTTTTCCAAAGATACTTCCCGTAATATCGCGTGTTCCGGTTTTGGTCTTGACCTGCAACTGCAAGGTGCTGGTGTATTCATGGACCGCATTGCTTTTGGACTCCTGCACCTGGATGCCTCGGTCTTTGGCAATGAAGGGAGCGTTCACCATGTTGATGCCGTCGATCGACCGGCTCAACAAGCCTTTGAGTACGGATGTGGTGATGGGTTCTACATTGAGACCGGCGATGTCCCCGCTATATTGAATTTCGACCTGGAGAATGGGACCGTCGATGAGTTGTGCCGCCAAAAGCCCCAGATCCTCTCCCAGCACAAGATAAGGCTGGATTTCCTTGAGCGTTTCGGCGTCGATGGAAGGCATGTTGATGGCGTTTCTGACGTTCCCGTATTTCAAGTAGTCGATTATTTGATCGGCGACCGCGACGGCTACATTTTCCTGCGCTTCTTCGGTGGAGGCTCCCAAATGCGGTGTGCAGATGATTTCATCCATTGTGAGAAGCGGGCTGTCTGGAGATAAAGGTTCCTTTTCATAAACATCCAGAGCCGCCTGGGCGACTTTTTTAGATTTGATGGCTTCGATCAGGGCGTCATGGTCTATCAAAGACCCCCGTGCGCAGTTGACGATGCGAACGCCTGGTTTCATCTGGTCGAATTCTTTTTTGCCCAGCAAGTGCTGATCCGGTAATCCGGGAGTGTGCAGGGAGATATAATCGGCTCGTTGCAGAAGGTCTTTGAGCTCCACCACTTCGGCCCCCAGTTTCTCCGCCCGTTCTTTCTGAATATAGGGATCGAATACCAGGATTTTCATCTGGAATCCCTTGGCGCGATCCGCGACGATGGAACCGATGCGTCCCAATCCGATGATTCCAAGGGTTTTTTGAAACAGCTCGACTCCCATGAATTTTTTGGGCGCCCACTCGCCTTTTCTGAGGGACATATTGGCCTGCGGAATGTTTCTGGACATGGACATCATCAAGGCCATTGCGTGTTCCCCTGTGGTGATCACATTGCCTTCGGGCGTGTTCATCACGATGACGCCTTTTTTGCCGGCGGCTTCCAGGTCGATATTATCGACTCCGATACCGGCTCTGCCGACCACTTTAAGGTTGGTTGCCGCTTCCAGGACTTCGGCCCGGACTTTGGTCGCGCTTCTGACCAGCAAACCATGATATTGAGGGATGACCGCGATCAACTCCTCTTTTGACATGCCCGTTTTGACATCGACTTCGATGCCTTCTTCATTTTTGAGAATTTCAATCCCCACCGGGGAAAGATTATCTGCAACCAGCACTTTCATCGGTCACTCCAATGGATGGTGAACCCGGTCAAAAAACCAGGAAATATAAAAATTAAAAAGTTCGCACAAAAATACCCTGATACGATTGCGTTAGGGTTGTTTACTCATAGCCTTCCAATAATATTTTTTGCGCAGCGGCCACTCCTTTGCCGAGTTCCACCTTGGCTCCGAATTTAGTCAACGCCATTTCGATGACGGAAATGGCTATGACAACATCGAAAGTGTCCACATAGCCTAAATGGGCAATTCGAACGACTTTGCCTTTCCAGTCATCCTGGCCGCCGGCCAGAGTCACGCCAAAATCATCGCGCATGCTTTTGACCAGCTTGCCGCCATCGATGCCGTTGGGGACAAAAAACCCGGTCGCGCTGTCTGCAGGGGAATCGGGCGCCACGGCTTTAAGCCCGAGCGCTTTTACGGCTGAACGCGTGGCCCGCGCCAGACGGTTGTGACGCTTGAATACGTTGTCCAGACCTTCCGCACGGATGTTTTTTAAAACTTCGCGTAGGCCGATGACCAGAGACACAGCCGGGGTATAAGCAGAGGTTTTATTGGCAAGGTTTTTTCGTTCTTTCTTGAAATCGAAATAAAAATGCGGGCACGTGGATTGGTCCGCGAATTTCCAGGCTTTTTCGCTAAGTCCCACCAGAGCGAGGCCAGGCGGCAGCTGCAGGGCTTTTTGCGAGCCAGTCACCAGAGCATCGATTCCCCATTCGTCCATCGGCAGGCTGAAAACGCCCAATCCGGTGATGGCGTCAACCACCAGCAGGATGTCGTCCCGGTCGCGGGTCAGCTTGGAGAGCGCTTCGATGGGCTGAGCGGCGGTGGTGGACGTTTCTGAGGCTTGAACAAGGATGCCTTTGATTTCTTTGTCCTGATTTAATATGGATTCAATCTCTTTGGGGTCGGCTGAATGCCCCCATTCCACTTTGTGCCAGACAACTTGCAATCCATAGGCTTCTGAAATCTTGCCCCAGCGCTCGCCGAATTTACCGCCATTGATCACAAGAACCTTGTCCCCGGGGGAGAATAAATTGGTCACACATCCTTCCATGCCTCCGGTTCCCGTGGAAGCGAGGATCAAAACATCCTGTTTGGTTTGAAAGAGGTATTTCGCGTCTTCTGCGGCTTCGCCAAAAATCGCGCTGAACTGCGGAGTGCGATGGTGAACCATGGGTTCTGCCATGCGTAAAGAGACTTCTTCTGCGACCGGGGTTGGTCCGGGGGCGAGCAAATATCTTTTCTTCATCCGATTATCCTGTGTTTAATTTTTTCAAAAAGTGCGAAACCGCTTCTGATCCCTTCGGCATGGATTTTCCGTCTGAATGCGGCGAGGGTTGCTCATTTTCAGAGGAGTTCGTTGTTTGAAACCTCAAGCTGATCCAAGGATCAGAATTACCACGAAAACTAACCTTTATAATGCAATTTGTCTAAAAAATCCAATTTTTTATGGGTTTTTCAGACAAAAAAATCCTGTAGAGAAATTTGCATCAGAGCTCACTTGAGCTGGGCTCAATCGAAGGCAAAAAATGGGGAGTCGCATCCTGCAACAAAGCGGATTTTTGTTCTGAAATTGGGGTCGAGTGGGGTGAAGGGGGGGTGAAAATGCGCAAGAGGGGAATCAGCTGTCCCGTGTGGGTTCCTCTTTGGATTTCTCGTCATCAGAGTCCATTTTCAGTTCCAGGCCATCCAGAGAAGCTTCGGGGGCTGTGGATGGATCTGTTTGCTTTGGCTCAGTGTCCTGAGAAACGGTTTCCAGGTCCAATTGAAGCTCTTTTAGTTCAATGGTTGGATTCAATTCTAATTCGGGAACCTCAAGGTCAACAGACGCTTGGGGGGTTTGTTCTGAGTTCGGTTCAGTTTCAGTGCTCTCAATGGGCAATTCGGTTTCCAGGATGATATCGCCAGATTCGTCAGCTGAGTTTTGTTCGTCGTCCGGCAGGAAAAAATCGTCTAATTCGGGGTCGGCTTCTTTGGACGCTTCGGTATCCGTTGGATCGGCATTTAAATCGAACCCCAGTCCCTGGACTTCAAATTCCCCGGTTTCAAGGTCTTCATCCTTCAGATAATCTTCTTCAGCAACGCTCGTGGATTCGGAAAGATCTTCCGTCAGGGTGGCGCCGATGTCCCAGCTCTCTGAGTCAGGGCCGTCTGTATCGGATAAATCCAATTCAAAATCCTCGAAGTTTTCAACCTCGGTTTCGTTGTGGTCTGTCAGTTCGTCAGAGGGCGAATCATAATGCACGTCCATATCTGTCATCGGAGATTCTTGTTGAAAGTCCTCTGTGGTTTCCGTTGTGGCATTGCCGGAAACGGCTCCTACCTCGGCTCCTACGGCTGCAAAAATTGTAAAGGTATTTTCAGCATCCGCATGAACGTTGGATTTCTGTTTCTTGAAATCGTATCCACAGTTCGCGCATTTGGAGGAGGATTTAAATTGAATGTAACTGCATCGTGAACATTGCATGCTAATAAGTTAGACTAAAAAGGCTATAACGTCAAGAAAATTAATTAGTTAGGTGGTAATTGACGGCATTGCAAAGGTTTTTGAGATTATCAGGATTGCCGAAGGAAATTCCATTGGGCTGAGTTTTGTCTCTTTAAACTCCTGGGTTTCCAATGGAAAAAGCGAAATCAAAGACACTCAATGGGTCATGATCCTGCTTTAGGGAGCGCTCACCGGGAATCTTTGGAGAAGAGGGATCATTTTGATGAAAAAAAATTCTGAGGCAGGTATGAGTTGTTTTTCGTGTTAAAAAAATTAATTAGCGCGTCATAGCCCGAAATATTTGACGGACTTTTTTTATTTCGATAGAATCATCGGTAATCCAAGGTATTACTGATATTCGAATTTTCAAATTTGCCAATTCCCGTGCGGATTTTGGTCGAGGCTGGAGGCTTATGTCTGGAAGAGATTTCGAGAATACAAGACAGTTTCTGAGTAACGTTAAATTCAAGATCGGGGAGTTTTTCTTCCCTGTGCTGGAGCCGATTTTCCGGTTTCGTGAAAATTTGGACTCTGAGGTCAAAAAGCATTTTCACCAAGCCATTCAGAATCTCAAAGAAAACAGGACAACGGTCGCACTACTCAATCTGAATATGGTTTTGAGTATGCAACCACGCCATTTTCTTGCTTGCGTGTACCGTGGAAAAATTTATTTGAATGATGGCCGTTCCCGCCTGGCTTCCGAAGATTTTTTACAGGCCAACAGAATCAGCGCATACCGTTTTCTCCATTATCATCTTAGCTCAGAGTATTTTGCCTCGGTGAAAAAAGAGTTTAGCGATATGGGGGTGTCCATCACCAAAAATTTTGATCAGATTTTTGAGGTGTTACGTCAGTCGCAGGGGAATCCAAAAGAGTTGAGCGACGTTGATGAAGGTCAGGAGGTGTTCGAACAACTTCCCGATTACGATAACCTTGAATTGGATATGGACCTGGAGGATTTCGAAACTTTGGAAGGGCCTGGAAATCCGAAGTTTCAGGAAATGGGCCCTATCACCAAGAAAGAAATTTCCATGACCGACTGGGACCGGTTGATTAAAGAACTGACTTCCTGAGATCGGGCGGTTTCGTTTAGCTCTTCCCATTTTTTTGACGGGAATTTTCCCTCCGTTTATCTTCCTTATATTTGCCTCCTAAAACCCAACTTGGGTTGAAGCTCCAAAAACAATATTGAAACGTGTAGAAATCACGACGCCCCGTCACTCGTCTGAGTGCTAATGTGCATTGATTTTAAAGGATTTTTGGTTGATAATGCTTTCAGCATCCTAGCTGCACGGACTTGCTTCGTTTTTAGCTTTCAAGATGATTGAGGGAAAAATGCCAATTTTCCATACACAAGATTTAAAACCAGGGATGATTTTGGCTCAGGAGGTTAAAAATCATTCCGGTAGAATATTACTTCCTGAAGGGACCGTTCTCACGGAGAAGCACATTTTAAACCTCAAGGCCTGGGGAATTACGGAAGCTGACATTCAAGGAGAGGACACTGAGTTCGATTCCACTCCGAAAGCCGTAAAAATTGATCCCCAAAAACTGGCCAAGGTAACAAAAGAGATTGAAAACTTGTTTTGTTTGTCCAATCAAGATCATCCCGCCATTATCGAATTCATGCGTTTGTCCTGCCTCAACCGTTTGAAAAAAATGCAGGGAACGGGTCATGTCAATGTCAAATAGCCCTGAGGACTTCATCAAAGGGTCCGTTCGATTGTCTGCTCTTCCTGAAATCTATTTCAAAATCAACGATGTCATCAATGACCCGGAGAGTTCCTTTGGCGATGTCTCTGAAATTATCAGCAACGATGTTTCGCTCTCGGTTCGATTGTTAAAAATCGTCAACAGTTCCTTTTATAATTTTCCATCGGAGATCGACACCATATCCCATTCGATTTCCATTGTGGGAACCCAGCAATTACGCGATCTGGCGTTGGCCACGATGGTTTTGACCGCCTTTAAAGGCATTCCTGAAGATCATGTCGATATGAAATCGTTCTGGCGACATAGCGTGGCCTGCGGCGTTTCCGCCTGGGGCATTGCCGTAAATTGTCGTGCGGAAAATCCTGAGCGTTATTACCTGACAGGAATGTTACACGATGTGG
>VAPL010435865.1_pt1 | contig 17908 bp, 17 predicted proteins | sample 3395061 | NCBI WGS metagenome assembly VAPL01 (sample SAMN08290444, study PRJNA428436) | hydrothermal vent metagenome | isolation source: Deep-sea hydrothermal vent chimney 2 | place: Pacific Ocean: Juan De Fuca Ridge | depth 2182 m m | reverse complement strand
TCGACTTCCTCGACTTCCTCGACTTCCTCGATCAGCATGACCGGGATGCCCTCGCGGACCGGGTACGCACGGCCGCAGTCGGCACAGACGAGGGCCGGCGGGTCGGCGCGTTCGGACAGTTCACCGGTACACGCAGGGCACTGCATGATGGAGAGAAGGTCGGGAGAGACGAGTGGTTCGGTCATGGTTGCTCCTTGATGATCTGTTCCACCTGATCGACGAGCTCATCGACGGCGGTAGCATCCGGCCCTTCGACGTTGAGTCTGAGAACCGGTTCGGTGTTCGACGGCCGCAGGTTGAACCAGCGATCTCCGAGATCGACGGTCAAGCCGTCGAGGCGATCAATGGCATGCTCCTCGAACGCACGCTCCACCGCCTTGTCCGTGGCTGCGATGTCGCCAACGACGAAGTTGATCTCACCCGACTGGGCGTACGGCTCGTACCGCTTGCGCAACTCCGAGAGCGGGACGCCTTCCTCACTGAGGACCCTCAGGAGGACGAGCATCGCCATGATCCCCGAGTCAGCCCGATAGTTGTCCTTGAAGTAGTAGTGCCCCGAATGCTCGCCCCCGAAGACGGCTCCGGTCTCGGCCATGACCTGTTTGATGTAGGAGTGACCGACCTTGGTCCGCACCGGTACGCCCCCGGCGGCCGCCACGGTCTCTGGAACGGCTTTGGAGCAGATGAGGTTGTGCACGATCGTACTTCCCGGTCTCTGGCTGAGGAACCAGTCGGCGATGATCGCCGTCGTCGTCGACCCGGGCAACGGCACGGCATCGTCATCGACGAAGAACGCCCTGTCCGCGTCGCCGTCGAACGCTACGCCAAGGTCCGGTGAACGCTCCGCGACGAGAGCAAGGAGGTCGACGAGGTTCTCGGGTCGTAACGGATCTGCAGGATGGTTCGGGAACGTGCCGTCCGGCTCGAGATACAGCCCGTGCAGTTCAGCGTCGATCCGATCGAAGACCTGCGGAAGAACGGCTCCGGCCATGCCGTTACCTCCGTCGGCGACGACCCTCAACCGCGAGATCTCGGTGGCTCCGGTCGCTGAGATCACGTGGTCGACATAGCCCTGTGTCACGTCCTGTGCGCGCACCGTCCCGACCGTCGAGGCAGGGTCCAGCCCCGACTCGGCCATCGCCCGGATGTCCTCGAGACCCGTATCGGCACCGATCGGCGCAGCACCTGGATTACAGAACTTCATTCCGTTGTACTGGGCAGGGTTGTGCGATGCGGTGATGACCACTCCGGGAAGAGACATGGCTCCCGAGGCGTAGTACAGGACGTCGGTCGGGATCTCACCGATCAACCTGACGTCGACGCCCTGAGCGGTGATGCCGTCGATGAGTGCCTCGCGAAGCGGCGGCGACGACATCCGACAGTCGTGTCCCACGATCACCTCGTCGGTACCGACGAACGCAGCGAACGCTGCCCCGAGCCTGCCCGCAGCCTCTTCGTCGAGCTCGTCGGGGAACACACCCCGTACGTCGTACGCCTTGATGATGGTGGAGTAGTCCATGGAGTGATTGTACGTCGATGCTGCTCCCCTGCCTGAACGATCAACGTCTTCCTACACTCCTGTCCTCATGGCCACCTCTCCAACCTCATCGGTCACCCCTGTGCCCGGACAGCTCGCTGTATCGGTGATCATCCCCGCGTATCAGGAGGAGTCGGGGATCGTCGAAGCTCTTGATCGGCTGCTCAAAGTGCTCGATGGCACCAACCGCGAGTACGAGATCCTTGTCATATCCGATGGAAGTACCGACGGGACTGCCCGGGTCGCCCGCAGTGTCCGACCTTCCAAGGTCGATGTGTACGAATACTCACCCAACCGCGGCAAGGGGTACGCGCTCGCTGTGGGAGTGGAACGGACTCGGCATCCACTGGTCGTGTTCATCGATGGCGACCTCGACCTCGATCCTGTAGTCATCCCGAGTTATCTCGAGCTGATCGCAGACGGGCAGGCCGACGGAGTCGTAGGCTCCAAGGTTCACCCCGACTCGGTCGTCGACTATCCATGGTCGCGCAGGGTGCTCAGCAAGGTGTTCCGTCTCCTGACGAGGTTGTTCGTCGGACTCGACCTGGGAGACACACAGACGGGCTTGAAGGCATTCAGACGTGACATCCTGTCCGATGTCGTGTCGGAGTGCGATTCAGAGGGGTTCGCTTTCGATCTCGAACTGCTTTGCAGGCTCAACGACAGGGGAGCGAAGATCGTGGAGGCACCGGTCGTCCTCGACTTCGACTTCACATCGACGGTCGGGGTGTCTGCAGGCACCGCTGCGCTGCGGGATCTGTATCGCGTGAGCCGCTGGAGACGACGCCAAACCGGTCAAGACCGTCACCCCGAGGGTCGCTGATCGTCACCGCGTGGCAGCGGGTTCGTCCTGCGCCTTGATGGCGCTTCCAAAGACGATGTCACGGTAGCCGGCAAGCTTGGGGAGGATCAGCACGGCCGCTGCGAACAGCAGCGCCAGGTTCGAGCCGAGCGGCGTCAACGGACCGAACAACGCCTCTGCCACCCACATGATCCCGACGGATGCAACGTACGCGACGATGTTGACCCCGAAGAACGACAGCGTCTCGCGACCCGATACGTGGCCATCGGTCAGCGAGAACGTCCATCGCCGGTTGATGACGTAGGACAGGAACGTGGTCACAGCGAACGAGACCGATAGCGACGGGAACCACGCCCAGCCGAGAACGATGAGGAAGACGTTGAACATCGCGAACGACACCACGGTGTTGAACACACCGACGATCCCGACCTTCACCGCCTGGAACAGGGACTCCCTGTTCGCAAACGACTGGAGATAGGATTTCACGCGTCTACCTTTCGTCGCCGATGCACAACGGCGTAGACAAGCAGTCCAATCACCGTGATCGCGGTGAGGACCGTACCAAGATTCTCGACCCACCGATTCGAGAACTGAAGCGTAACGTTCTCCTCCGTTGGGACGACGAGCATCAACGACGGAGCAACGCGGTAGACGCCATCGCCTCCCGACACTGTCCAGTTCGGGAAGTACGAAACCTTCACGAGATGCGGGAGACCGACGGCGTTGGTCGAGAACGACAGGGAGAGGTCATCGAACGATGTGATCGTTGCCTCTCCATCGACGTTGTACTGGCGTAACTCGTCGAAACGCTGATCGACCGACGTGACCCGGCGCCAGTTCTCCGGGCCGTCCTCGACGAGCCAAACGTCGAGGTTGTCGACGTCGTCGTACCACTCGAGTGCCGCGTCGACGAAGTCCTCCTCCCCGGCCCACACCACGGGCTCGTACGTGGCTACGTCGACCCGATTCGACTCGGGAAGAGCGAACACGGTCCATGGAGATGGCCTGGCGAGCACCTCGAGCCCGTAGCTCTCCGCGGCTTGCGCCGCTTCCTCGGTGAACGACACGTAGTAGGCAACGTCGTACACGGCGAGGTGTTTGACCGCTCGATCGAAATCCATCCCGCGGTAGTTGATGCCTCGCACCGGGTTCGAGGGCTTGAGACTGACCTCTGAGGCGTTCAAGAAGTGGAACGGTGTCGTCAGCGAGCTCTCGAAGAAGACTCCCTCCATGGATGGGTGATCCTCGGACCAGAAGGGGAAAAGCATCAGTGCCATCGGGGTGCCGTACTTGTTCTGATCCGAGTTCACCTCCCACATGACACGACCGGGGGGAAGTGCATCGACCGTCTTGAGAAGGTTCTCGTACTCGGGCCACACCGCTTTGCCCTCATAACCTTCGTAGTTCCACTTGACCCATCCTGGAAGGTCGTGCATCGAGAGTCCCGCTCCGCCCACCATGAGCATCACCGCAACGACGCCGGCGACGAGAGCAGCCCGCCGGGTATCGGCGAGACGTCTCGAGAACGCAGCTGCAGCGAAGGCCACGGCGATGCCGGCGAACACGTACATCCCGAAGAACCAGTACGGGAGGAGTCGGGCGTTGTAGAGCACCGTGAACTCGAAGTACGCGATGAAGAAGTACCCGGCAAGCGGAAACAACGTCATCCAGATGGCGATGCCGACGTTGTCCCGGCGAAGGAGCGTCCACACCATGCCAACCAGGCCGAGGGCGAGGATGGGTACGAACTCACCCGGAATCGGGGAGCCGGGATTCTGGTAGTTGCCAACGATGGTCTTGACAGGAGACCACCCCATGTCGGTCGTCATCCCACCGAGGATGTTCACTCCCAGCGCTATCGACCAGAAGGCTGTGATGCCGAAGCCGATCACATAGGTCCACAGGACACCGAGAGAGCCTCGCAACGACTGCGAGAGCTTCTCCCTTCCGCCGAACACGGCGGTGAGCGGTGCAAGGACAAGGGGAAGGGTCGCTACCACCACGACGATGGTCGTGATGATGTGTGCCAATGCAGTGAATCCGAGCACGATGCCCGCCCACGGATCGAACGCCTTCCCATGCCGATAGTTGTTCACGACGAGCCCGACGTAGAGGATCGAGAGTGCAAAGGACCATGAGAACGAGAACTCGCCTGCGAGCGTCGACTTGATGTTCGCACCGAAGATGGAGTAGCTCTCCATGAACACGAACAGGGAGCCGGCGACACCGGCAACAGCCGCCACGTACTTCGTGAACCCGAGATGCTTGACGAAGAAGTACGAAGCCGTTGGAAGGACGACGAGTCCAGCGATCGTCACGAGCTTGAACGCCACACCGTAGGGCAGAACCACATCGAGCAGCACCGTCGCGAGTGCAGGAAGGGGGAAGTAGAAGTACATCACGGGGAACCCCGCGTACCAGTCCATGCTCCATCCCAGGAGTCGACCCGACGGCAGGAGGTCCTCCATCAACACCTTGGGAAGGAGCACGTGTGCTCCCATATCTCCACCGGTCGGCGTGTTGGCGAGGAACAGGTACGGAACACGCAACAGGGACTGTCCATCCCGCAGAATCGGCCCAAGGATGCCCGACATCGTGAGGAAGATCAACACCGTTGGGGCCGCGAGCAGCCCGAAGATGTACCACTTCGAAAGGGACCGCTTCGGCGCGTCGCCGTCCGACGGTGGAGGGGGCGCCTCGGCGACCTCAGGGGCGTTGGGGGGTGCGGCCGTGGTCACACGGCAATCCTACCGATTCGCCGTCGATGACGGACAGGCAGTGATGCGTCCGTGTACACCGTGTCGAGGATCGGCTACTCACTCACCAGGTCGATGATGCCGTCGATGGAGACCGATTCGCCTTCTTTGTCCCACCACTTCGCCTCACAGACGTGGCATGAGCAGAAGATGACCTCACTGCCGTCTGGCAGCTTCATCTCGATCTGTATCACCGATGACTGGCCACATGATGTGCACACGAGTCCCTCAGCTTCTGCCTTTCTCACGTTGCCTCCCTATCGTTGGCCGCCCAACGGCCACTATCAGTATTGCATTGCGCGCCCAACGCGTCTAGTCGTTCTCCGTCTCGGGGAGGTCGTCGTACCTCCCGAGATACTTCGTTCGTTGTCTGCCATCTTCGGTCCAGTACGCATACACGTACGGGCCGTGTGGACATGACGAGCAGGACTCCTTCCCACAACGAACCATCTGCTTGCGAACCTTGACGCCGGGGCCGAGTTCAGGGAACTCGTGGCCACGTTGCTCGAGACGCGCCCTCGTCAGCATGAACAACCGCCGGAGCTCCGGCTCCTCCATCTCACGAACAGCTTCGATGACGTCGCGGTCGATGGACATCAGTCCTGGCTCCCTTCCGTGAACAGGCGTGGAGTGTTCCCCCGCCGATCGATCGTCTCCCATCCCCGCGGAGCGCTGAACCGACCTGCATGCGTCTCACAGAGCAGCATCCCGTCGTAGACGCGCTCGTCACCTCGCACGTCGTCGAGGTACGCCTCGGCGATCTTGTGATCGTACGTCAACACGGTCGTTGCGCGACCGGTGCACCGGATACAGGGAACCATCATGGACACCTCACGCTACGCATGGCGTTGCGCGGAACCAAGGATCTCACGCGCGTACCTCGATCCCTGCCCGGGCGGCACTCCGACGGATCTGGTTGGCCGACGGCACCCCCGAGAGCACGGACACGACGTTCGCATCGGTATCGAGGACGATCGTCAGCGGTACGGCGCCGACCTGCCACGTGTCGAAGCGTTGAGGCTCGAGTTCGTACGTCACCTCTCTGAACGGCACTCCGAGATCCTCGAGGCGACGGATTGCATCCTTACACGTCGAGCAGTCGGTCGATGTGAATATGACAACCCCAGGCCGATCACCAACCTCCCCAACGATCACATCGGGGTGCGAGGGGCGTGTGAAACGTCGGAAAGCCATCGCGACGAGCCATGCAGCACCGAGTACCACGACCACCGCGGCGATCCTGAAGACGACGTCACTCATTCGGCGTGGATCCCTGCGATCAGAGCAACACCTCGGTCACCGACGATCTCCCAGGCGGCGGTGATCGGTTCACTCGACGACACCTGGTAGCCGTAGGTTCCCACGCCAACATCGACGGGGATACCCAGGACGGAGCCCGGCGGCACCTCGACGGCTTCCTCGGTGAGGAACTCGGACTCCCCGAGCGGGAGGATCTCAACCAACGCAGCGTTGTCGCCGGTGTTCATCAGCCAGAGCGTCGTCTCGGACCCGGGGAGCGTGTCGAGCGGGATGATCCACGACGTATCGGCGGTAGCACTTCCGGTGGTTCCAGCAAGACCCCTGACGAAGTCTTCTTCGACCGGCACCGTCGTATCGGTTCCGCCTGACTCCCCGGGGATCGTGGTCGTCGTGTCGGGAACACCGCCCTCACCACCGACCTCCTCTTCGGGTCCTGGCACGAACTCGGGAACGACGGCGACCACTGTGGCGGAGATCGGAGCCGTCGATCTGACGCGAACACCGTACGGCGGTGCAGCAAGGTCCCCGAGCGGGATCGCCGCTGGGACGGAGGATTCGAGCGTGATCGTCCTCGCGTCGAGCATCGTCCCATCTTCGGTCACGATGTCGACAGAAACGACGACGTCGTTCTTCCCCCCGGACATCACAGCAATGAACGGTTCGAGCCCGCCGGGGGCGGCGACGGGGAACTCCCAGTTCTCCGACAGCGCCGTGCCGTTCCATACAGCCTCGCCATGTTCGTCGGTACGCACGAGGACCGGGATGATGAAACCCGATGTCGTGGTGACCCGGAGAGCCAGCTCATCTCGGAAAGGCAGGTACGGCTCGAAGTCGATCGTTGTCCACGATCGCCCGCCTACGTCGATCGTGTCGAGGTCGGGGATCAGGTCGAGGTTGAACTCTGAGTACACGGCGATGGAGACTTCGGCGTTGTCGGCGAACGGGTTGAAGAGACGAAGTTGGGTGAACGTTCCCGTCTTGGTGGCACCGCCGGTGAGGTACCACTCGTTCGGAACCGACACGACACAGCGATCCGCGGCGATCTGACCGTCGGCCCAGCGCATGGAGATTCCAGCAGCCGGACCGTCGGAGAACTCGATGATCCCCGGTGACTCACCACGCCTCACGAGGTTGCCCGTCTCGATGCCTGTGGCCCCGGGACCGATCATCTCGAAGGAGAACGTCGTCGGCTCGGTGTTGGTGAGCGGGTCGAGAAGCGTCAGGTCGACCGTCGTGTCGCTTCCCGACGCGACGGAGATGGAGCTGTCGATGACATCTCCAGCTTCCACCCACGGGCAGTACCAAGCCGAGGGGACCGCCGACGCGCCATCGGGGTGGTCCCCGGCGCCAAGGCTGAACTCTGGCGGTGGCGGGGTGCCGGGCGCGACCTGGAGCACCCCGATGAATCCTACGAGGGCAGCGAGGACCAGGAGGATCGTTCTTCTCACGCTCTCCTCCTTCCGACGATCGCCATGCCGAGCAACACGACGACACCAAGGGCGACCGCAACCGCCTGCCGACGACGTGAAGCGTCGGCATCGTAGGTCGCAATACCGAGATTGGCGGACACCTCGTTCGAGAACTCGGTCGTGAAGCGCGGACCAGGACCCCAAGCCTCATCGGGGTTCTCTGCAATGAACACCCGTTTGTTCGGCGCTGGTTCACCCTCGTACTTCCATCCAACCCTGGCCCAAGAGTCCGCAGCAGAGGTGAGAGCACGCCCGACCGGTCGAACATCGTTGACGAACACGGTGTTCGTTGCGCCTGCACTGAGCGGAAGCAGATCGAGTTGTCCTGCAAACACCTCGCGCCACGCGGTGGAGGCATCTCGGGCGTCAGCGCCCGAGCTCTCCCCCATCACGACGATCCACTTGATCCCGAAAATCGCAAGCTCATCACCGGCACGCCGCGTTTCGCCCGAGGTGATGAGTTCGAGCTTGTCGTACAGGTAGTCGTCAAACGGCAAACGATCGGCGAGCCGGGCCTCCCCGAGGTCGGGAATCGTCCCAGACACGACGCGGTAGGCCCCTCCCGCAATCGTGCGTACGTCACCGGGCAGGAGCTCTGCAGGCCCGACCAGGAGGACACGTGATCGCTCCGCCTCACCCTCACGCGCCATCGTGAACCCAAGGGCAGATTCGTAGCGGTCCGCCGGCAGCCCGATGCGGCCACCGAGCACGATCGTCGTAGCTGCAACGACGAGAACGATGACACCGACCGTGCCGATCCCCGCGGCGAACCGGCGCCACCGAACAGTTTCCGTCGAGGCCACCGTGGCAGCGACGATCCCAACGAGGATCGACAGACCGAGGCCGGTCACCCCAAGAGCGACCGACTCCATCTCGCTTCCCCATCCGAACGATCCTGATCGGGCGAGCAGGAATCCAGCACCGGTGACCAGGCCAGCCCAGCCGGCGACAACACCGAGGCCACGACTCGCGCTCACAACTCCGCCGACGACGACAACGGCGCCTGCAACGGCGAGGATGGGCGAAACGTTCCAGAAGGCGTACCCGTCTCTGGCGATCCCGAGCAGCCCGGCACTCCAGATCCATGGACTCAACAGGAGGTACCCGCCTGCAGTTCCCACGAGGGCGATGATCAACCCCCGCCAGGCGTTGCCGTCTGTGAAGGTGAACAACGCATACACGGCAATCAACGGGATCGGGACGACGAGCATCAGCGGAGAGAGCGCACCGAGCATCCCGAACATCAGGATCGCCGCCGCGACTCTGCCAAGCCCGGGGAGTAGCCCGTCGCGCACCGGTGCCAGGGACACACGCAGTGCCCACGGCAGGATGCCGAGGGCCAGCAACGTACCGAGGTGAGTGTTCCCCGCGATCCCATTCGCGGTCGGTCCCGCAACGTACACGATGCCTGCGATGAGGGCCGGGGCGGCAGGAACGGACCAGGTGCGCAGAAGGCGTGTCATGCCCCAGATCCCGGCGAGCAGAGCACCGGCTCCAAGGATGTACTCGCTCAGCGAAGCGGCATGCAACGTCGCGATCTTCGCGACGCCTGCCACGGCAAGGAGTGGACGCAACGGTTCCGGACTGCCAAGACCTGCAGGATTCCACCCTCCTGCGTACGCCGTCAACGCGTCCCAACCGTCTGTCGGGAACGGCAGCGAGTAGCCGATCGCAGGAAACCCGTCGGACCAGATATTTCGTGCCGACAACAGCACGAAGATGACGGCGAGAACACCGACGACGAAGGCTGGCTGACGAACATCGCTTCCGAGCGTCTCGAGCGAGAGCCTGTCATCTCCGGGCAGGCGGCGGCGGAGGGCAGCCATCGTCGCAGCAGTCAGCCGCGAGATCTTGACGCTGCCACGTCGCTGGAACCGGAACAGTTCGGCATCCGACGCGACATCACCCTTTCGGGCGTGCCTGCGAGCAGTGATGGTGCCGGGGAGGTGAACGATGTTCCACCCCCACGACAACACCCAGTCGAACACGAGCCATCGACCGAGGAAGATCGAGAGGGTCATCTCGAGGAAACCGGTGAGGAAGTCGACAAGCAGCACCCAGGCGAGCGTCATCAGGCTGTACGCCTTGAGCATGGATCGGATGCGGCTTGCCTCGGCTCGCCATCGCGGCAGATCCGTGATGTCGCTGTCGTAGACGACTTCACTCGCCGGGGTGATTGCGACGACGGCCCCCTTGAGCCTGGCTCGCTGGCCGAGGTCGATGGCTGCAGCAAGTGGCGTCATCGTCTCGTCAACGCCGCCGAGGCCGTGGAGAAGGTCCCTGCGCACGAGCATCGAGATACCCGAGACGCCGGCCACCTCGCGCACGACGTCGTACTGGCCCTGATCACGCTCGGACTGATCGAGCCCCGTGTAGGGAACGTCGAAGACGTCGGTGACGAGACCGATCGACTTCAGGACTTCGTCGTTCTGCCCGATGACCTTGGACCCGATGATGCCTGCACCCATTCGGTCGGCATCTGAGAGCAACGCCATCAACGCGTCGGGTGCCGGGGCCGCTCCCTCGCGCAGGATCCACAGGTACTGAACCGCTGGATCGAGCGACTTCATCAGTTCGGAGAGTGACGCGACCCGTGTCACGGAGTTCGAGGGTGCCCGCGTGCGCTCGCCTCCGACGATGACGATGCTCGTCGGCTCGTACACTTGCCGGGCAAGAGCCGAGAACGATACGTCGATCCCGCCGGAGTCGTCGGCGATGAGTGCAACTGTGACCGTTGCCTGGCGGGTTGGCATCATTGACATGTGAGGTGCATTCTGGGGTCATATCGGCGTTACAGCAATCATCGGGTGACGCTGCTCGCCGGGGGGGTCGGCGGAGCCAGAATGGCCCGCGCACTTCGCGCGGTGCTCGATCCTGGCCGTCTCACCATCGTGGTGAACGTCGGTGACGATACCGAACGATACGGCATTCGCGTGTCTCCTGACCCCGATACGGTGCTCTACACGCTTGCAGGGCTCGAAGGCCCTGCCGGCTGGGGCAGGCGTGACGACACGACCATGGTGATGGATCAGCTTCGAGCGTTCGGTATCGACACGTCGTTCACACTCGGAGATGCAGACCTTGCCATGTGCCTGACGAGGACGATGATGCTCGCCGAAGGTATTCCACTCTCGTCGATCACCGCCAACCTCGCGAGACACCTCGGGGTGACCGATGTCGAGATCCTTCCAGGGACCGACGATCTGCTGCGTACGTTCATCCAGATATCCGACGGTCGTTGGTTGGAGTTCCAGGAGTACTTCGTCGAGCGGCGCCACACCGACGAGGTGCAAGCCGTCGCGTACCACGGGTCGGTCGAAGCAGTCCCTGCACCGGGCGTCATCGAGGCGATCGCGTCGGCCGACACACTGGTGATCGCCCCGTCCAACCCTCCCCTGTCCATCTGGCCCATCCTGGCAGTCGAGGGTGTGACCGACGCCGTGCGAGAGCACGCCAACACGGTCGCAGTCAGCCCGCTCTTCGGTGGTGCTCCGCTGAAAGGCCCAGCCGACGCGGTGATGCACGGTGTCGGGTTGTCGCGCGGAACACGGGGGGTCCTCGAAGCGTACGCCGGGTGCATCGATCGGTTGTTCATCGACGAGCAGGACCGCCGGGATGTCGCCATGGGACCCGAGTTCGGGGTGGCGGTGGTCGCTGCCAACACGCGTCTGGGAGGGACAGACCGCGGAACCGATCTTGCGGTCCGGCTGCTCGAGGAGACGGGACGATGACCAGGATCGAGATCTTCGGTGTCGAAGGCCTCCCGGATATCGAACCCGGCGATGACCTCGTCGGGATGATCCTCACTGCACTCGACGATCGCGGCCTGGCGATCGAGGCGCGCGACGTCGTCGTCGTCACGCACAAGGTCGTATCGAAGCAGGAAGGTCGCCTCGTCGAGATCCTCACAGAGGATGCGTACCGCACGCTCGTCGAGGACGAGTCGGTGAGCGTTCTGCGGAGGCGCGGCGACCTCGTCATCGCCAGAACCCGGCACGGATTCATCTGCGCCAACGCGGCCGTCGACCGGTCCAACGTCGCCGACGGGTACGCCTTGCTGCTCCCCGTCGACCCTGACCGTTCTGCACATCGGATACGGATGCTCATCTCGAGATCCACCGGTGTCGACGTCGGCGTCGTCATCACCGACACGTTCGGGCGCGTGTGGAGGCGTGGGCTCGTGGACGTCGCCATCGGGGTGAGTGGCATCTCTCCGATCCTCGACCTCATCGGAACGACCGACACCCACGGCAACGTGCTCAACGTCACCCAGGTAGCGGTCGTCGATGAGATCGCTGCTGCAGCCGACCTCGTGATGGGCAAGGCCTCCGCGATACCGGTCGCGATCGTGCGCGGCCTGTCCCTTGCTGGAGAGGGACGCGCCGTCGACCTGGTCCGGCCGGCAGGTGAGGATCTGTTCCGTTGACCTACCGTGCCTGAGCTTTCCGAGATCGAATGGCTCTACGACGCAAGCCGGATCAACGATCTGTGGGCCGAGTACCAAATACCGAGTACCAGGTACCGGCGAGCGCAGCGAGCCCCTTACCTGAACCAGTCCACGGTCAGGGCCAGGCCCTCTTCGAGAGGGGTCCAGGGCTCCCAACCGAGATGCTCCCTGGCAGCGGATGCATCCAGGCACGACCGAAGCTGTTCGCCCCGCCGCGCTGCGGCCATCAGCGGCGCCACGTCGGTGCCGGTCGCCTCCACGATGAGCTCGTACAGCTTCAGGACCGATGTCTCGAGTCCCGTTCCGATGTTGAGATACCGGGACCCACCGATGCGTGCAGCCCGCACCAGTGCGTCTGCAATATCCTCGACGAACACGAAATCCCGGGTCTGGGTCCCGTCACCGAAGATGGTCGGCGTTCGCCCTGCGAGGAGATCGCCGATGAAGATCGACACCACCCCCGCCTCACCGTGCGGGTCCTGGCGAGGCCCGAACACGTTGGCGAAGCCGAGCGATACGTAGTCGAGGTCGTACGTCTCGCCGTAGTAGCGGAAGTACTCCTCGACGACGTACTTGGACACGCCGTACGGAGATGCGGGGCGGCGCTGCTGCGTCTCGGGCGTCGGGATGTTGAACGTATCACCGAACGTCGCACCCCCCGACGAAGAGAAGACGAACCTCTCCGCGTCGCAGTGGCGGGCAGCCTCGAGCATGTTCAGCGTGCCGAGTACGTTCACCCTGGCATCCAAGACGGGATCAGCCACCGAGGCGCGCACATCGATCTGGGCCGCGAGGTGGAACACGGTCTCGGGCCTGAAGTCCCGAACGAGGCCGACCACCTCGTTCGCCGTGACATCGATCTGATGCATGGTCACGTTTCCTCGCGCCCTGGCATCCTTGAGGTTGGCGAGAGACCCTGATGAGAGCGAGTCGATGACGAGTACGTCATGTCCGTCGTCGACCAGGCGATCAACGAGGTTCGAACCGATGAAACCTGCACCACCGGTGACGACTGAGCGAGGCATGGTCACACCCTCGCCGGGAGGTGGTCGCTGAAGAACGAGATCACACGGTCGAACGTATCGGCGGCGTATGTGTCGTCGTATCCGTCGGCGTCGTCGTCCCACCAACCCGCCGGGGCATCCGGGTACACGACGAACGTCGCGAGCGGTAGGACCTCGTGGGTGTCGAGCGTTGCGCCTGGGTCGAAGTCCTCGTCGCCCCTGCTCCCGATGTACAACGTTGCGCCGGCGACCGACCGGAGGCTCTCCGTGACGATCTCATCGAAGGTCGTTGCGACCCCTGCAACGGCGGCTACGGCACCACCGGCGGCTGCGTGGGGTGCTGCATCGTAGATACCGTGACCGAACGCAAGGATGCCGTAGCCGAGTTGAGCGTTCGACCAACGTCCCGATGGATCGGAGATGAACCCAACGATCTTCGCTGCGATCATCTGGTTCACGTCACGATCGGTGGTCAGATCGGGGGCAAGCGCAGCGATGGCGTGCCGGGCGAACACCCGACAGAGGTTCTTCACGGCAGAGGTCGGGACAGGCTCGGGACCGAACACGATCACCGTCGGCCACTGCCCTATCGCGTCGGGGCGAGCGAGATAGCCACCGAACACCTCTGGTCCTGCCGGGATGCTTGTGGAGCCGTAGATGATCTCCATCGTGCCCTCGCCTGTTTGAACCGCCACAGATCCCTTTCTTGGTGCGTGCCGGGAAATCTAGCGTTTTCTGTGGGTGTGTACTTCCCCGGCAGTGAGAACGGTGCGTCCCTGGTCCGTGGCGACGACAAGACCACCGTGCTCATCGATCCCGATCCCGCGCCCGGTGCCCCCATCCCACGACACGGATCGACCCACCGTCCACGAGCGTTCGAGATACCGGTCACGGGGCCACGCCCCGGGTCCCGGCTCGAGGATCTCGAACAGTGCATCGACCCAGCCCACCGCCATCTCACGAGCGATCTCGACGCCGGGGTCGTCGTCGTACACCGACCCGGCGAAGTCGGGAGCGTTCGGCCACCACAGGTTCACGCCACAGCCGACGGTGATCGTCGATCCTGACGACTCGACCAGGATCCCTGCAACCTTCGCCCCGTCGATCAAGAGATCGTTCGGCCACTTGATGAACGGTGCCTGTTCGCACAGCGTCTCGATCGTCCCGGCAAGGGCAACCGCGGTGCACAGCGTGATCAGCGGCTGGTCCGGTTCGGGCCAGGTCGTTCGAAATGACAGCGATGAAAACAGCGCTCGATCTGGCTGCTCCCATGTCCTCCCCATCCTGCCGCGGCCTGCGGTCTGTCTCTCCGCAACGACGAGAGTCGGTCGGAGCCGCTCGAGGAACGTTGACCTGGCCACATCCTGCGTCGAGTCCGCGGATGCAACGCTCACGATGTCGTAGGGTGTAGCCAAAGTGGCTCTCCATGAGTCAGATAGAACGTAACACCGCCGAGCCTACCGGGAGGACCGGTGAGCACCGAGCAACGAATCGAACAACTCCGCGCTCTGCGCGCGCGAGCTCTCGAGCCCGACAGCCAGCGCGCCGTCGATCGTCAGCACGACTCCGGGAAGTTGACGGCGAGAGAGCGCATCGAGGTACTGCTCGACAAGGGTTCCTTCCAGGAGGTCGACCCGTTCGTCCAGCACAACGCTACGAACTTCGGGATCGACAAGAAACGACCGCTCGGCGATGCCGTCATCACCGGCTGGGGCACCATCGATGGACGGAACGTCTTCATATTCGCTGAGGACTTCACCCGCTTTGGAGGCTCCCTCGGAGAGGTCGTTGCAGACAAGATCTGCAAGGTGATGGATCTCGCTCTCGAAACCGGCACACCGCTCATCGGTCTGAAGGACTCAGGCGGAGCACGCATCCAGGAAGGAGTGCTCGGTCTCAACGGCTACGGAAGGATCTTCGAACGCAACGTCAGAGCGTCCGGAGTGATCCCACAGATCTCGGTGATCATGGGCCCGTGCGCCGGCGGCGCCGTCTACTCCCCCGTCCTCACCGACTTCATCTATCAGGTCGAGGGAACATCTCACCTTTTTATCACGGGACCCGACGTCATCAAGACCGTGACCGGCGAAGAGGTCTCCATGGACGATCTCGGCGGCGCCCACGCGCACGCCAGCCGGAGTGGCGTCACCCACTTCGTTGCAGCGGACGATCGAGCAGCTCTCGAGGAGGTCCGCTACCTGCTGTCGTTCCTCCCTTCGAACAACATGGAGGTGCCCCCGTTCTTCACCCCGCTCGACGCCTCCGACCGTATGGACGAGAAACTCACGACGATCATCCCAGACTCACCGAACCAGCCGTACAACGTCATCGATGTCATCGAGAGCCTGGTCGACGATGGGGAGTTCTACGAGGTACACGAACACTGGGCAGGCAACATCGTCGTCGGACTCGCACGCCTCGATGGCTACTCGGTCGGCGTCGTTGCCAATCAACCGGCGGTCCTCGCCGGAACGCTCGACATCAACGCATCGGTCAAGGCTGCCCGGTTCGTTCGTTTCTGTGACGCCTTCAACGTGCCCCTCGTGACACTCGTCGATGTCCCCGGGTTCCTTCCGGGAGTCGACCAGGAACACAACGGGATCATCAGACATGGAGCGAAGCTGCTCTACGCGTTCTCGGAAGCCACAGTGCCGCGGATCACCGTGGTCATGCGCAAGGCGTACGGGGGCGCGTTCCTCGTCATGAACTCACGCGCGGTTCGCGCCGACGTCGTGTTCGCGTGGCCCACCGCAGAGATCGCCGTCATGGGGGCCAAGGGTGCGGTCGACGTCATCCATCGCAGAGAGCTCACCGCAGCCGACGATCCTGAACTGAAGCGGGATGAACTCGTTGCCGACTACGAGGAGCGCTTCTCCAACCCGTACGTAGCAGCACGGTACGGTCTCGTCGATGACATCATCGAGCCACGAGAGACACGACCGAAGCTGATCGGGGCGATGGAGATGCTTCGCAACAAGCGCGAGAGCCTCCCTCCCAAGAAGCACGGGAACATTCCACTCTGAACGACGATGGCTGTGACCGCGGGGTCCCGGTGACTCGGACCCGCTACTCCGACCTGCCGTCGTGCAGCTGTGGGTGCTTGATCTCAGCAAGCGGCGTCACGGCTAGCTCGTTCAAAAGGGCGTCCCTGGCCTTCACCCAAGGTGTGTGCAGTTTGCACAACTCCTCTGCAGGGTTCCGGGAATCACCGTGCATACATCGTGAGCGATCCACGGTACCTTCGACAACTTCGACGAGATCGAGCAAGCAGTGGACGCTCAGGTCGATGGCGAGGCGGTAGCCGCCTGAGGGCCCGGTCAGAGTCGTTACCCACCCCGCTCGAGCAAGCGGCGCCATCACCTTCGTCAGGTACTGCGCCGAGACGTCGAGTTGCTCTGCGATCCTCTTCCCTGAGAGGTACACGGAACCCGAGTGCTCGAGGACGTCGAGTGCCCGGTACGCCAGCTCGGTTCTTTGGTTCAGTTGCAGCCGCAACGCACACCTCGGTCTCGCAATTCCTGACTATTAAACTCCGCAATAGTACCAAGGTTTCGCCTTGACGTCACCTCAACGAACTATCCGAACCACGCGGTGTCTTGCCGACGTCGGAACCGACCCACACCCGTAACGCAAGCGTCGGCGGCGGAGTCGTATCGGCGACAAGGTGGTCGAACTCCGACCACGGCGCCGCGCTCTCCTAGGATGCACACGTGGAATCGATTCTCATCGCAAACAGAGGCGAGATCGCCGTGCGGATCATCCGGGCTGCACGCGACCTCGACCTGCGTACCATCGCCATCTACTCGGAGCTCGACAGGGATGCAGTGCACACCGGTCTGGCCGACGAGGCATGGAACGTCGGACCGGCACCTGCAGCAGAGTCCTACCTCAACGTCGAGCGCATCCTCGAGATCGCCCGCGAGTCTGGGGCAGACGCGATTCACCCTGGATACGGCTTCCTTGCCGAGAACGCCGAGTTCGCTCGCACGGTCATGGATGCCGGCTTCATCTGGATCGGCCCCCCACCCGACGCCATCGCGATGATGGGAGACAAGATCGAGTCCCGGATCGCCGCAGAACGCGCCGAGGTCCGGGGAGTTCCCGGAACTCTGGAGCCACTCACGTCCGCCGACCAGGTGGAAGTGTTCGCAGCAGAGCACGGATTCCCCGTCGCGATCAAGGCCGCTGCGGGAGGCGGGGGACGCGGCTTGAAGGTCGTACACACGGTGGATGGCCTTCAAGAGGCCTTCGAGTCGGCAGGCCGGGAGGCTGAGGCCTGGTTCGGCAACCCCGCCGTCTACGTCGAGCGCTACCTCGACAACGCACGCCACATCGAAGCACAGGTGATCTTCGACAACCACGGCAACGGCGTCTTCCTCGGAGAGCGGGACTGTTCGATGCAGCGCAGACACCAGAAGCTCATCGAGGAGTGCCCTGCCCCGAACCTGTCTGCGGACGATCGCGCGACGCTCGGTGAGCTCGCCCTCGCCCTGGGGCATGCAGCCGGATATAGATCGGCAGGGACGGTCGAGTTCCTCTTCTCCGACGGGCAGTTCTACTTCCTCGAGATGAACACGCGTATCCAGGTCGAGCACACCATCACCGAAGAGGTGTTCGGCATCGATCTCGTCAC
>VAPL010035574.1_pt1 | contig 17919 bp, 18 predicted proteins | sample 3395061 | NCBI WGS metagenome assembly VAPL01 (sample SAMN08290444, study PRJNA428436) | hydrothermal vent metagenome | isolation source: Deep-sea hydrothermal vent chimney 2 | place: Pacific Ocean: Juan De Fuca Ridge | depth 2182 m m | reverse complement strand
ACCTATTGTTTATGAGATGACTGGATAAACAGTACACCCTTACTCCCTTTGATGGGGTCAACAAAATGACCGAATATTTGTGTCAGTTAGGCCATGAAGTCAACGAAAAAAGAGTCAGGCGATTGTTGAGCGACTGGTTATATTTCACTATTCGTAATGCGTCCACATGCGAATAATTTTTACAATTTTTTCTTTCTCATACACTTGATACACAAGCCGGTGTCGAATATTGATTCTTCTTGAATAGGCCCCAGCAAGGTCGCCTACTAGTTTTTCATAGGGTGGAGGATTTTGGAATGGATTTTCTTGTACGACTTCTATTAGTTTTTTTGCCTTACTTTTAAGGCCGAACTGACTGACTTTTTTGGCATCTTTTTGGGCTTGTTTTGTATAGACTATCTCCCAACTCACCAATCAATATCCTTTGAACATTCAGAGATATCCGCTTTAAGCCCCTCTTTAATAGATTCACGCATACCAGGAGCTGATAGTAAATAAAGTGTCTCATTTATTGCATTCCAATCACTTTCCGAAATGAGCACAGCATTATTTCTTTTTCCTGTAATAACAATAGGCTCGTGAGACTCAGCTGTCTCATCAATTAGGTTATAAAGGTTCGACCGTGCATCTGTTGCTTTTAATACTGTCATTTCACACCTCCAATATACCTATAGCGTACGTTTTTCCGTACGCTATAGCAAGGAGTTTTTTGAAATTGTAGGAGCCAAGCTGTAATGTCCGGTTTGAGCAAAGTTAAAATGTCCGGTTTGGGTCATATCCAAGGAGGCATAATTGATCAAAGGGGCGTTCATATTGAGTTATCAGGAAATAGACCGACTTGAGGTCATCAAGTTATTGGAATCAAAGCACATCAGCCAACAAAGCGCCGCCACCAAGCTGAGCTTGTCAACCCGTCAGGTCAGGCAATGACAGAAAAGGTACCAGAAGGAAGGTGTGACAGGGTTGACCTCCAAACACCGTGGCAAAAAAAGCAACAAACAAGCTTCACACAAACCAACCTCTGACCAACCTTAGCCAAAGTCAGTCTTGACAAAACATGATTTTCCTGCGGAACGTGTGGATAAGCTGAGGGATAATGCTAAGACGTTACCCACCAGCTTATCCACACTAAATCACATTTTCCAACAAGCGGCCGTGGCAAGTAAAACGTCGCTTAAAAGCTGCCTGCGGCGCAATAACGAACAATTATTTTTTGATTTAAACCGACAAAGAGCGGACACTTTAACTTTGGGTTGACAATCGAACTTGCGTAAACATTCACTTCCTTGCTCAATCATCGCCTACGCTTGATTTTTGAGGCGGGTAAGGTGGTGCCATCGATCTCTGAGTTCATGGAAATAGGGCTTATCACGACACGCTTCTTTGAAGCCTTTGACTAACCCCGCGCCTCGGTCACGGGCTAAACCTATGGGGCAATATGATTATGTTGGGATTTCTCGAAAGTGGTTTTTCCAGGTGTCTGAGCTGCGATTTGGTGCGAGTTCTATGCGTAAAATAGCCGTACTCACCGGCTCGACTGTCATGAGTATCGGGCGGTTGTAAGCAAATATTTCGTCACCTAAAACCATGACATAATGGGTTCTGTCGGTTTTCCATGTATCAGGTAACCGTGAGCCATCGGCCTAATGGATCATCACACATTATTTGCATTTTGTTGTTTGGCGCGTTGCATTTTTCGGTCGGCGTTGATGAGCCATTTTTTTATGCGGTTGGCATCGCCAAACTTGGAAAGTTTTCCCCAGGAATTAAGCAACACAATGATGACCGGGTGGTTGGCGATTTCGGCGTGCATGACGAGGCAATGGCCTGAGTCGGCGATGTAGCCAGTTTTACTTAAACTGATGTCCCAGTTTTTGCGCCTCACCAGTCGATTGGTATTAAGGAATTCAACTTTCCAGCCTGAACGAAGATCCGTCACGCTGTCTTTACCGGTGGTTGTCATTTTGCGAATCAGTGGATATTGGTAGGCAGCCGCCACCAGTTTAACCAGATCTTGTGCGGTGGAGACATTGCCGCTGTGTAAGCCAGAGGGATCTTTAAACGTGCTACGGTTCATGCTCAGTTGTTTTGCTTTTTTGTTCATGGCGTTGATAAACGCTTTTTTTCCGCCGGGATAAGTCCGCGCTAGCGCGGCCGCTGCTCGGTTTTCAGAGGCGGCTAAGGTGATGAATAAGGTGTCGTGGCGTGACAATGTGGTGCCATAGCTCAAACGCGATTTGGATCCTCTTAGGCGATCTCTATCGGCCCGTTTTATTTTTATTTTTTCTTTTAACGATAACTTGGCATCCAGTATTACCATGGCCGTCATTAATTTGGTTAACGAGGCAATCGGCATTTTTTTATTCGCTGCTTTGGTGTATAAAATATCACCGTAGGTTTGATCGAGTATTAAGGCGGTACTGGAGCGCAAATATAAACCTTTAGGATTGATGTGATTTTTTATTGGTACAGCGGCTAATGTTTGATCCGAGGGTGGGTGGCTGTTGTCTGCATAAAGGGGGTTGATTCCACCCGCTTGCAGGATAATGACGAACAATATACATGGAACAAATTGATAGGCGTTGGTTAATTGCATAATTTTTTTTACGTAGATTGCTTAATCAAAGATCGTTGTCAATACAAAAAACATACCGGATTCACATGGTTGTTTGGCATTGTGCTAAATTTAGCCAATAAAAATAAGCCACCAATGAATCATGGGTGGATTGTGTCATAGTACGACTTCTTGAAACAAGCGAATGCTCGGATGTCATTTATCGGCGTTGTTATACCTTTCAAAACCAACCGATTTGTGGTAGAGCCGGGGGGCGTGCTTCCGTGGGTCATGTGTTCATGGTTGGCTCGTTTCGGAAGTGAAAACAGAACTTGAAATTACAAATGACGACACCCATTTATATATACCGCCATCTAGCAAATATTTTCGCAAAGGCATGATTGAAAATTAATCTAATTTAATTCAGCCTATCATTTTCTAGGTGATTATATTTCGCCAAAAGCATGTGAGTACGGTTTATTTTTAAGGAGAGTGTGAAAAGTGCCCATCTATGAGTACGAATGTAAAAGTTGTGGCCATCGTTTAGAAATGATTCAAAAAGTGAGTGATTCGCCGGTGGTAGATTGTCCCAGGTGTGAGCAGCCTGAATTGAAGAAACTCATTTCGGCGGTGGCTTTTCGCTTAAAGGGGAGTGGCTGGTATGAGACTGATTTCAAAGCGGGAAGTAAAAAAAATTTAGTGGAGGGGGAGAAAAAAACGGACTCAGCGGGTGGTGATAAACCAGACAAAACGCCTGAAACGAAAAAAGACAGTGCCAAAGACAGTGCTCCGGCGACTTCTTCTGCCGCGACGAGTAAAAGTGCAACGAGTCGTTAAATGAGTTTAGCCCAGAGCAAGCATTTACTGATATGCGCAGGTAAATTAGCCTAAAGACCAACGATTTAGGCTGAGCTATGCATTCATTGGTTGCACGATAAACGCCAAGATCGTAATATTTGTCCCCCTTGTGAGCAATAAATAATCCGGAGATAAGTAAATGCGCAGCCATTATTGTGGCCATATCAACGACACTCACGTTGATGAGACTGTTACCGTGGTGGGATGGGTTCATCGACGCCGAGATCATGGTGGTGTGATATTCGTTGATCTTAGAGATCGAGAAGGTCTGATTCAGGTGGTATTTGATCCTGATATTGCGGATGTTTTTCAGACGGCAGAACGCGTACGAAATGAATATGTGTTGCACATTGAAGGGCGGGTGCGTTTACGTCCAGAGGGAACCACCAATTCGGATTTGGCGACGGGTCAAATTGAAGTGTTGGGAAAGCAATTAACGATTCTAAATCATTCCGAAACACCGCCCTTTCAAATCGATGATAATGATGTCTCTGAAGAGCACCGGTTACGCTATCGTTACGTTGACTTGCGTCGTCCGGAAATGTTGCAGCGATTAAAGTTGCGCTCTGAAATCACGCGTTATATGCGCTATTATTTGGATAATAATGGTTTTCTAGATATCGAAACGCCGATGTTAACGCGGGCGACACCGGAAGGTGCTCGCGATTATTTAGTGCCCAGCCGTACCCATCCGGGATCGTTTTTTGCCTTGCCTCAGTCGCCGCAACTCTTCAAACAATTGTTGATGGTGGCGGGGATCGATCGTTATTATCAAATTGTGCGTTGTTTTCGCGATGAGGATTTACGGGCAGATCGTCAGCCGGAGTTTACTCAGCTCGATATTGAAACGTCGTTTTTAGACGAAGAAACAATGATGAGCCTCATGGAAAAAATGTTGCATGAGGTTTTCGCCAAAGTGCTGGAGATTGATTTACCGGCCTCTTTTCCTCGGATGAGCTATGATGATGCCATTCGCCGTTTTGGCTCAGATAAACCCGATTTACGGGTGCCCCTGGAGTTAGTCGATATTGGTGATTTATTAAGAGATGTCGAATTTAAGGTTTTTTCAGCCCCGGCCAATGATCCCAAAGGGCGCGTGGCGGCTTTACGCTTACCCAATGGTGGTGAGTTGCTTAGCCGAAAAGCCATTGATGATTACACCAAATTTGTGGCGATCTATGGCGCAAGAGGCTTGGCTTATATCAAAGTGAATCGTCTTGAACAAGGGCGAGATGGGTTGCAGTCACCGATTTTAAAATTCTTACCGGATGAGGTGATCGATGGAATCATGGAGCGTACCGAGGCGAGCAATGGTGATCTGGTTTTTTTCGGTGCTGATAGCGCGTCGATTGTGAATGAATCTTTGGGGGCGTTGCGGGTTAAATTAGGCCATGACTGCCAGTTAATAGAGGATCAGTGGCGACCGCTTTGGGTGGTTGATTTTCCCATGTTTGAGTGGGATGAAAAAGCAAAACGCTGGACTTCCCTGCATCATCCTTTCACATCACCTCGCGAGCAAGACCTGGATTATTTAGATACGGACCCAGGTGCTTGTTATTCCCGAGCGTATGATTTGGTGCTCAATGGTGTTGAAGTGGGCGGTGGTTCCATGCGTATTTTCCGGTCTCAGGTGCAGCAAAAAGTGTTTGCCGTGCTGGGGATTGATGAACAAGAAGCACAAGATAAATTTGGCTTTTTATTAGATGCGCTTAAATATGGTTGTCCGCCACATGGAGGGATTGCCTTTGGTTTAGATCGCCTGGTGATGTTAATGACGGGTGCTCAGTCCATACGCGAAGTGATGGCGTTTCCGAAAACACAAACAGCCAGTTGCCTGATGACTAAGGCGCCTTCGGAAGTCAGCTTTGAGCAATTAAGCGAGCTTGGGGTGCGATTAGCGCCAAAAGCCAGCGACTAATATGCGCGTTTTGCATCACGTTTTTTTGCGGCGAAGAAATCGATTAAGCGATTTCTTTTGCTAATGTTTCGGGACGCTTGTCAACGTCGCTTGGCGAGAGTTTGTTGAGCAGCTCAGTCTGGGCGGGTTTGTTCCGGTAATGCCAGCGGGTGACCTTGAAAGAAAAGGGATTCAATCGAATTAAAATAACCACAAAGATGATGCTGGTGACTAATTCAAACAGAAAAAATATCGCGGGGGCCTTATCGAGTAAACTGGCGAAGCTAAAAAAATAAAATATTAATAACATGCCAATGGTAACACCGGTATAGATTTTGACGTTTTTTTGGGTCATTTGGATTTTTTTGATCATTTCAATACTGTCATTTTGTTGCATCATTTGCTTCTTCACCTGAATCAATGGTCGGATGTTACCACGCTTAGGAAATGGACGCGAAATTCACTGAATACATTGACTTTATATGGCGGCGATAGGTGATCTATTGAATACAGTATGTTAGATTGGGTTGCATTGACTTTTGTCGAAGCTGGCTATAAATCCGCCGCAACGGGTTATTTATTGACAGCTGGTTTGACTTTTCGGGATGAAAAATGACGATAGAACACAAATTGATGAGGAAGCAATGTGCTTGAATTTTTTCTAGATTATGGCTTGTTTTTAGCCAAGACGGGAACCATCGTTTTAGCGATTATCGTTATCGCTGTTTTTTTTAGCCTGTTATTGATGCGTGGTAAAAGCACTTCGCATGAGCATATTGAGATTAAGAAACTCAATGATCACTATGATGATTTAACATTAACACTGAACTCGCAAATGTTAGCGAAGGAGGATTTTAAGCATTATCTTAAAACATCCAAGAAAAAACATAAGAAAGAGAAAAAAAGCACGAAGGATACGCCGAGAAAAAGACTCTTTATTTTGGATTTTCACGGTGACATTAAAGCGTCTGAAGTGACTGAGCTACGAGAGGAAATTACGGCGATATTGACCATTGCTTCCGCTGAGACGGATGAAGTGTTTGTCCGCCTGGAGAGCCCAGGTGGGATGGTGCATGCCTATGGTTTGGCGGCTTCCCAATTACTGCGTATTAGAAATAAAAATATACCGCTCACCATCGGTGTCGATAAAGTGGCGGCGAGTGGCGGTTATATGATGGCGTGCGTGGCGAATAAAATTATCTCGGCCCCTTTCGCTGTTGTTGGTTCCATTGGTGTGGTTGCACAAATTCCCAACTTTAATCGTTTGTTAAAAAAACATGATGTGGATTTTGAATTGATTACCGCCGGTGAATATAAGCGTACTCTGACCCTTTTTGGTGAAAATACTGACAAGGCCCGCGAAAAATTTAAACATGATATCGAAGAAACCCATGAATTGTTTAAAGCGTTTATCTTGGCCAATCGCGATATCGTTGATTTAGACCAAGTGGCCACCGGTGAGCATTGGTTTGGCACGCGGGCCAAAGAATTACGCTTGGTCGACGAGTTAATGACAAGCGATGATTATTTATTATCAAAGCGTGATGATGCCGATCTATACGAAGTGAAATATGAAGTCAAGAAAACCATCGGTTCGAAATTTGCCCATTTTTTATCGAATACCGCTGATCGCCTCAGTTTGTTGTGGGTGCGGCGATCTCAGGAAAATCAAATGCAATAAAAAATGAGAGGTATTGTGGTGACCGCCTGGGGAATGGAAATGAAATAACTTTTTCAAGTGGCGTTCAGATTGGATTTCTATTCGCCGACAGCGCCGATGATGGGAGAACGTTTTTCAATCCAAAAATGCTTGGCTCGGCTAGCGCTGCATTTTTTTTTCGGCAAATGGTTTCTTCCTATCCTTGTTATTTCTACGGATGAGTTTTTGGCGACTTAATGTCAGAATGATGGGGAAGCTGTTGGGTTGCAACACACCGGTATCCCTAGCATTTTTAATAATAATTGCGTGCCATCTTTGCTGAAATGCGATATGATGCCCTGTTTACTATTTGTTTAATGGGTTTGGCTGCTTGTGGAGAGAAAATAGTGGAGTTGAGTGGGGGAGAAATCCTAATTCAGTTTTTGAAAGATGAAGGGGTAGATATGGTTTTTGGCTATCCCGGTGGTGCAGTTTTGCACATTTATGATGCCATTTATGGCCAAACTGATGTTCAACACATTTTAGTTCGCCACGAACAGGCCGCGACTCATGCGGCGGATGCTTATGCCCGAGTCACCGGCAAGCCCGGCGTGGTATTAGTCACGTCAGGACCCGGTGCGACTAATGCGGTGACAGGGATTGCCACGGCGCACTTAGACTCGATCCCGATGGTGATCATCACCGGTCAGGTATCTACCGCTTTTATTGGCAGCGATGCGTTTCAAGAAGTGGATGCCGTTGGTATTACCCGTCCGTGTGTGAAGCATAACTTCCTGGTGAAAGATGTGCGTGACTTGGCGGTCACGTTGAAAAAAGCCTTTTATATCGCAAGTTCTGGGCGTCCTGGACCGGTGGTGGTGGATGTACCGAAAGATATCACTGACCCAGGGATTAAGATCCCCTATGAATATCCCAAAACAGTGCATATGCGGTCTTATAATCCGGTGACTAAGGGGCATCCAGGGCAAATCAAAAAAGCGGTTAATCTTATTTTGTCCGGCCACCGGCCAATGATTTACACCGGCGGTGGTGTTATTTTAAGCGAAGCCAGTGAAGAACTCAGACAATTTACTCGGTCACTCAACTATCCGATCACGAGTACCTTAATGGGGTTGGGCGCTTATCCAGGGACAGATCGGCAGTTTTTAGGCATGTTGGGCATGCATGGCACGTACGAGGCCAACATGGCTATGCACGAATGTGATGTATTAATTGCCATCGGTGCCCGGTTCGATGACCGGGTGACAGGTAAGCTCGATCTGTTTTGCCCGGCCGCAAAAATAATCCATATTGATATTGATCCTGCCTCGATTTCAAAAACCGTGCGAGTGGATATTCCGATTGTCGGTGATGTAAAAAATGTCTTGCAGGAAATGAATGCGCTATTGCAGGGCAGTCAGCGACCCGACTCCGGTAAATTGGAGAAGTGGTGGTTGCAAATCAAGGAATGGCGAGCCAAGGATTGTTTGGCCTACGATCGACGCAGCAATTTGATCAAACCACAATATGTATTGGAACAGCTCTATGAGAAAACTCAGGGGGAGGCTTATGTGACCTCTGATGTTGGGCAACATCAAATGTGGACCGCGCAATTTTACAAATTTGATCGTCCGCGGCGTTGGGTGAATTCGGGTGGCCTCGGTACCATGGGATTTGGTTTGCCGGCGGCCATGGGCGCACAATTGGCAAAACGCCATGAGACGGTCGTTTGTGTCACGGGAGAAGCCAGTATCCAGATGTGTATTCAGGAGCTCTCTACCTGTCTGCAATACGGTTTACCCATTAAAATTATTAATTTGAATAACCGTTATATGGGGATGGTGCGGCAGTGGCAAGAGCTTTCCTATGAAGGGCGTTATTCCATGTCGTATATGGATGCCTTGCCTGATTTTGTTAAGTTAGCGGAAAGTTATGGCCATGTGGGGATGTATATTGATAAACCGGAAAATGTGAGTGCGGCACTTGATGAGGCTTTACAAATAAAGGATCGATTGGTTTTTATGGATTTTATTACGGATCAAACGGAAAATGTCTATCCGATGATTCAATCAGGTAAAGGCCATCATGATATGCTGTTATCGCCAGATCGGGAGCTTGCCTAATGCGTCATATTATTTCTATTTTGCTTGAAAATGAATCCGGCGCATTGTCTCGCGTAGCTGGGTTGTTTTCGGCCAGGAATTATAATATCGATTCGTTAACCGTCGCGGCCACTGAAGATCCCTCGTTATCGCGGATGACCATTGTGACCCGTGGCTCTGATGAAGTGATCGAGCAGATTACCAAACAGTTGAATAAATTGGTGGATGTCATACGCCTACAAGAATTGACCGAAGGTCAGCACGTAGAGCGGGAGCTGTTATTGATCAAATTGTTAGCCGAAGGCAATGACAGGGAAGAATATAAACGGTTGACTGAAATTTTTCGCGGTAAAATCATTGATGTGACCGATATGACATTTATTGTGGAATTAACGGGGACGGGTGATAAGTTAGATGCTTTTTTACGGGCGGTAGAAGGTAAGAATATATTGGAAGTGGTGAGATCAGGCACCACCGGCATTGCCCGCGGTGCAAGACGGTTAGAAGTTTAATGCGTGCGGCCTCCTTTAGAGGCTGTTTGGTTAAAAAATGAATCGGCTGCCAAGCCATCTTGATGACTTTTCGCTCGATATTTTTTAACCAAGCAGCGTCTTAAATTAAGCATCTCATCCCGCGCTTCATGCGCCGGTGAGTACGGAGTCGGGTGGAGCAAGCGAAGTGAATCCACCTATAGTGTGCTAGGTCAGGTGATCTTTAATAAGGTTCTACAGAAATTTTTATTCAGGCGGCAATGCAGCAAGTATCTACCGCCTTCAGAAACACCTTTGTGAAATGCAGTGCTCATCGCGATTTTCACACATTCAGGCGTGAAATGTAGGTTAGGAATCATTATTGTTAGTGTTTAAAGTGTTGGAGGAAACATGCAAGTTTATTACGATAAAGACGCCGATCTTTCTTTAATCAAAAATAAGAAAGTCGCCATTGTTGGTTATGGTTCACAAGGGCATGCCCATGCCAATAATTTGAAAGAATCTGGGGTAAACGTTGTGGTTGGCTTGCGCTCGGGGTCCGCTTCGGTGGCTAAAGCAGAAAGTGCCGGATTATCCGTCAAACCCATTGCTGACGCCGTGAGTTCCGCCGACGTGGTGATGATACTGGCGCCGGATGAAAATCAAGCGGCCTTGTATCAATCGGATATCGAGCCTAATCTAAAGCAAGGCGCTGCTTTAGCCTTTGCCCATGGTTTCAATATTCACTTTCAACAAATTGAGCCGCGTGCTGATCTGGATGTCATCATGGTGGCACCGAAAGGGCCTGGTCATTTAGTGCGTTCCACTTACCAGGAAGGTGGTGGTGTGCCCACGCTGATCGCGGTACATCAAGATGTTTCTGGCAAAGCAAAAGCGCTGGCCTTGTCTTATGCCAGTGCGAATGGCGGCGGACGGGCCGGTGTGATTGAAACGAATTTCCGGGAAGAAACCGAAACCGATTTGTTTGGTGAGCAAGCGGTGTTATGTGGTGGTGCAACAGCCTTAGTTCAAGCCGGATTTGAAACGTTGGTCGAAGCGGGTTATGCCCCAGAAATGGCGTATTTCGAGTGTTTGCATGAACTCAAGTTGATTGTTGATTTGATGTATGAAGGGGGGATTGCGAATATGCGTTACTCCATTTCCAACACTGCCGAATATGGTGATTTAACCCGGGGTCCACGTATTATTACCGAACAAACCAAACGGGAAATGAAAAAAATTCTTCAAGAAATTCAATCGGGTGAATTTGCCCGAGAATTTATTTTAGAGAATCAAGCGGGGGCGGCGACACTCAAAGCAAAACGCCGCATCGGACGTGAGCATGCCATTGAGAAAGTGGGAGAGGGTTTGCGGGATATGATGCCTTGGATTAAAGCCAAGAAGATTGTTGATAAGTCAAAAAATTAATTTTAATCACCGACATTGGGCCGCTTAGCGATTGAATATCGTCAAGCGAGATCAAACGATAGGCTGTCCAATGTTGGTCATACAATCAAGTGCTTTAAAAATCGCTTGATCTTTTCCTCAAGTCATTGATGGCTTTTCTATAACGGATTAGGCATGGTATCTAATCGACATCCCTTCATTGCGCGAGAAGGATGGTTATTAACCGGTATTGTTACTTTTTTTTCAATAATCGCTGGCTTTTTCATTAACTATTCTGCATTTTTCTTGTCTTTTACTATTCTCTGTATATTGCTGTTCCTTTATCGAGATCCAAGGCGCAAAATTCCCTCGGTGCCATTGGGCATTGTATCGCCGGTGGATGGTGCAATAACGATGATTGAACAAACAATCGAACCTTACCTTGGACAACGTGTCATGAAAATATCCATCAACATGCATTATTCTGGTGTTTTTTCAGTGCGTAGTCCACTGGAAGGAAGAATTTTACACCAGTGGTTACCCGGCAGTGAGCGGCATCCTCAAGTAACGCATTATGGGCTGTATGTGCAAACTGATGAAGGCGATGATGTGATTTGGGCGATAGATAACAATTCCTGGCATCAATTGAAGTGTTATGTGCAGCCCGGTGAGCGGATGGGGCACGGGCAACGGTTTGGCTTTATTCTCTTTGGAAAAAAAGTGGATATTTACTTACCATTGCGCTGCCGAATTCAAGTTAACATCGGTGATCATGTTAAATCAGGAAGCGATATTATCGCTACCATTATTCACAATCGAGCCGTCCATATTCATTCAATGGATGGTGCGTGATCCTTATTGGTTTTAGGAATTAGTATGCTTAGATGGAGTTTAATTAACGTGGAACCCTCTCCCAACGGACAAGCTCGCCGTAAAGGCATTTATTTGTTACCTAATTTATTTACCACAGGTTGTTTGTTCGCCGGCTTTTACGCCATCATTTCTGCCATTAATGGTCAATTTGAGCAGTCGGCGATGGCCATATTTGTGGCCATGGTGCTCGATGGATTGGATGGGCGGGTGGCAAGACTGACGAACACCGAAAGCGAGTTTGGTGTGCAATACGACAGTTTGGCGGACATGATTTCCTTTGGGTTGGCGCCTGCACTGATTATGTTTGTTTGGTCGCTCAATGAACTGGGAAAATTAGGCTGGTTGATTTCATTCGTATACGCGGCGGCGGCAGCGCTACGGTTAGCCCGTTTTAACACCCAGGTAGAGAGCGTAGACAAGCGCTTTTTTCAAGGGTTGCCAAGTCCGTCGGCGGCGGCAGTGATTGCCGGTATGGTATGGATTGGCGAAGAATACAATGGTGGGGCAGACGACTTAGCAATATTTGCTTTGGTATTAACGCTACTCGCGGGGGTATTAATGGTGAGTAATATGCGTTACTACAGTTTTAAAGATATCGATTTCAAAGGAAAAATACCGTTTGTCACGTTATTAGTGATGGTGATGGTGTTTGTTTTTATTTCCATTGATCCTCCTCAAGTTTTATTTTTTATATTTTTAGTTTATTTATGTTCAGGGCCTTTTTTAACAATCTGGGGGTTGCGGCAAAAAAGGGCAGAGCGACGTATGAGTGGGCAGGATACGGATAAAAAAGACGAAGACACTAATTCCACACCGAGGTGATATGATTTTTTGGACTCTGAATTATGACAGATAGACTGATTATCTTTGATACCACTTTGCGTGACGGTGAGCAAAGCCCTGGGGCGTCCATGACAAAAGACGAAAAAGTCCGCATTGCAAAGGCTTTGGAGCGTATGCGGGTGGATGTGATTGAGGCAGGTTTTCCCATTGCCAGTCCGGGGGATTTTGCGGCCGTCAAAGCCGTTGCAGATGTGATCAAAGAGAGTACCGTTTGTGGTTTGTCAAGAGCGCTTGATAAGGATATTGATCGGGCGGGCGAAGCATTAAAAGGGGCCGAACGTCCTCGCATTCATACCTTCATTGCGACCTCACCAATTCACATGAAAATGAAATTGCGCATGGAACCTGAGCAAGTGCTCAAACAAGCGGTGGCGGCAGTCAAACGAGCGCGAAAATATACCGATGATGTGGAATTTTCACCGGAAGATGCTGGGCGTTCTGACGTTGCATTCTTGTGTCGTGTGTTAGAAGCCGTCATTAAGGCGGGGGCAACGACGGTAAATATCCCGGATACCGTGGGTTATAATGTGCCTGATCAATTTGGTGTATTGATTAGCCAATTGCGTGCGGGCACCCCGAATTCTGACAAAGCTATTTTTTCTGTTCACTGCCATAACGATTTAGGGTTGGCGGTGGCGAACTCATTGTCCGCCGTTATCAATGGGGCGCGGCAAGTGGAATGTACCATCAATGGTTTGGGAGAGCGTGCCGGTAATGCGGCGCTAGAAGAAGTGGTGATGGCGGTGACAACTCGGCGAGATGTGTTCCGTTGTGAAATAAATGTGGATACCACTCAAATTGTGACGGCGTCCCGCTTGGTATCGGGCATTACCGGCTTTGCGGTACAGCCAAATAAGGCCATTGTTGGTGTCAATGCTTTTGCTCACGAATCAGGCATTCATCAAGATGGCGTGCTTAAGAGTCGTGAAACCTATGAAATCATGAGAGCCGAAGATGTGGGCTGGTCGGCTAATCGCATGGTGTTAGGCAAGCACTCTGGCCGAAATGCGTTTCGTACTCGCTTGCAAGCGTTAAATATTAGCTTTGGCTCAGAAGAAGCATTAAATACCGCGTTTGCTCGATTCAAAACCTTAGCCGATAAAAAACATGAAGTGTACGATGAGGATTTACAAGCGCTGGTATCTGAAGCCAGTTTTGAGGCAGAAAACGAATGGGTGAAGTTGACTTATTTGCATGTTTGCTCGGAAACCGGTGAGACGCCCTACGCACGAATCACACTGACGGTTGAGGGGAAAGAGCAATGTGCCGAAGCCACCGGTGGTGGACCGGTGGATGCTTCTTTTCGGGCCATTGAGCAGATCATTCATAGTGAGGCGAAATTACAATTATATTCAGTGAACAATATTACTCGCGGTACGGATGCCCAAGGTGAAGTCACCGTTCGTTTGGCAAAAGAGGGGCGCATTGTCAATGGTCAAGGGGCCGATACTGATATTGTTATTGCTTCAGCAAAAGCCTATATCCATGCGCTCAATAAATTGACACAGCCCAATGAGCGTTCGCACCCTCAATTAGGGGACGTATAGATGTATCATTCATATGCCCGCACGTGAAGAATATTTAAAAGCCTTAGGTATTCCTTACTGGCAAGCAAAACCGGGCTGGTTTGCTAACGATCATTCAAAGGCTCAGCTTGATAAGATGGTGATGCCTGATGAGCCAAGGACTGAAGTGGTACAGAACACTTCGCCATTGAAGAGTGAGACAACGGTGCTGGACTGGCCAAGCTTGCGGGCCAAGGTGAGTCAGTGTACCGGTTGTCAACTCCATGAAACACGGACTCAGGCGGTCTTTGGGGAGGGCAATGAGAAGGCTGATTGGATGATTATCGGGGAAGCACCTGGCTATGACGAGGACAAACAAGGTGAACCATTTGTGGGGCGGGCGGGCTTGTTACTTAACGAGATGTTATGTGCTTTGGGCTTGCAACGGGAAGCGGTATTTATTGCCAATATTCTTAAGTGTCGCCCGCCGAATAATCGGAACCCATCCGCGCAAGAAGCGCTGTGTTGCGAACCTTATTTGCAACAACAAATTGCACTAGTCAAGCCCAAAATTATTCTAAGCGTCGGGCGTGTTTCGGCGATTAACCTATTAAAACAGCCATTGGATACCAAGGTCGGTAGTTTGCGTGGTAAAGTACATTATTACGGTGAACAAGCGATTCCTGTGGTGGTGGTATACCATCCCGCTTATTTGTTACGTTCACCACGGGAAAAGGCGAAAGCTTGGCAAGATTTGTTGTTAGCTAAGCAAACCTTGAGAGCTAACTTATGAGTGCTGTCGTACAAGAAAATCTGCACATACGGCCAATGTTGTTGACGGATTTATCCTGTGTCTTAGCCATTGAACAAGAGGCCCATATTTCACCCTGGACGACCGGTATTTTTCAAGACTGTTTGCGGGTGGACTATCAATGTGACGTATTAGAGCATCATGCGATCATCAAAGCGTATGGCATCATGTCCGTTGCTGTACAAGAAGCTCATATTCTCAACCTGTGTGTGTGCAACGCTTCTCGACAACAGGGTTTAGGGCGGACATTGTTATACCATTTAATTGACCAAGCGAAGCAACAGAATGTTGACATCATGTTTCTTGAAGTGAGGCCATCTAATGTGGCGGCGCTGGCTTTATATGATGCGCTAGGTTTTGATCAAGCAGGTACTCGCCCCGATTATTATCCAACGGATTTCGGTGGACGTGAAGATGCGTTGATTCTGGCCAAAGCCATATAAGGAAATGAATCTTGCCTATTGATCAATCGAATTTTTTCTTGGAGAAGTGTCATAACCGAGTGAGAAGCGTAATAATATAAGCGGGATAGCTCGACCATCAATATGATTCCAATGCTTCGACAGTTTTAGCGCACCATTTGAAGGGCCACCTTTCCGATTTGAACTTTAATCTTAAAAACTATTGCCCAAGAATATATTCCGCGCTGGGAGAAATGACAAAATCCATGTGATCATGTAGCACAGCGCCTGGTGGCAGATAAGTGGAAAAAATTGTCCCATCCTTTGCCCGCACATCAACCAAGTCTAAAGAAGGCTCTGGCACAGGACCGTACATATTTCCGTCGGAATGATACGCCAATACCACAAACAACATTTCTGAACCATCAGGTGTAGGGTCCATGGGACACCACGCCAGCATTCGCTCGAACTTCGCTCTACCTTTTTTATCTGGCACTACGGCATTGGGCACGCCACTCAAAGGTTGTGGTACGGGACTCGGAAAATCAGCACCTGGCGGAGTCGTTTTCCATACCGCCCACATGGTATACAGTCCTTTTGGAATCAAGTTTTTAAATTTAAATTTTACTTTTGCAGTTCCATCAGCTTTACAGTTTATTTTCATATCACCTTTAGCCATACGCCACTTACCAAGTGTAATCGGGTCACTGGGAGCGCTTTTTGAAGGCGGTAGAGGATTACGTTGTATCGTCGAAGGAACAAAACTTCTTAAACCACTTGGATCAACAATTATCGCCACTTCCCTAAATGGTATGTTTTTCATACGAGAATCCATATCCGGAAAGCCTAACAGATCAACAGAAAAATCTAGATCAGTTGTGCTTACCAACAATAAATCATCACTGCAATTCGATGGAGATAAGGCCAAAGCTTCAGTCGCATCTGGTGCGGAATTATATGAACCCATGGCCGCTCCATGGAAGTCCTGAGGAACTGGCGCCCCTATTGTTGGGAAACGCCATATTGGCTGACCACAATATTCATTAACACCAGTCACAGGCATACCTTTAACTTTAAAGGAGCACATACCAACATAACCATACATATCTAATTTGTTATCGCCAGCGAGTACAGTTGGCGATAACGCAACAGTTAATATAGCCCCCAACAATAAACCCGCCGCGTTACTACATTTTAATAGCTCTTTCACATCCATTATATTGAACTCCTTCATCCTTCCATTTTAGTTAATTGCTAATAGCATACTCTATCCGCATTACTGGAAAATTTGCCATTTGCCTCAAGCCATCAAAAATATTTCGTAAAGTTACTTTTTCATTATTACTCTTTTATTTTTACCTACAGGTTAATACTCACGAGCTTTAATTTCTTCAAGTTGTACTGTTATAATTAACCTGGCGTTGCTGAATAGTGTTCGTTAGAGTTTTGGTAATTAGATATCATCCAATGTCTCAGCCTCATGCCTAAATCCTATTTTAGGTAACATCAGTGCATGAGTTGATACATCAGCATTCTGCCGCAATGCCCATCTGACCAAACGTCGACACCGGAAAGGGTGTTTTTCCAATTGGCAACGATCTGTTTGCTGCATTTATCTGTCAGTGTTTCAAGGTAGTATCGATATGCGATGTCTGAATTTTTGTTTTCTTTTAGCGCCGCATAAACAACGCCAAACACTTCTTCTAGCGATGTCGATTCAATAGTCTGTGCCGCAACTTTTTCTACGTCTTGCACATAAGCTAAAGCCTGTTCAATATCGGAACGCTCACCGAGTATCCCTAAGTGACCCGTTAGGATTCGATCAAAATCGTAAGCCAAAATAATATCAAGGATCGAAATATAAGCCTCGATATCAGGTGTTACTTCAAACTCTTTGAAGGGCGCATACCCTGGAGAAATAGTATCAATTGCAATAAGAAATTTGTTTCGAGGTAAATATATAAGTGTGTCAGCATCTGTAGAGTGAAAGTTTTTAAGGCTACTGAATTGAATTGATTCTCTTCCAACAGTTAGCGTAAATTCGTCTTCAAAAGTTGTATTAGGAAGTATAATATCTGGATTTTTCGCTTTTTAAGGCTATCTGATTATAGTGGACCCTAAAAATCGGACAGTCTGTTAAGATACAGCAACTGACGAGAAATGGTTGCAAATGAAGCGTAAAACATTCGACAATGAATTTAAAGCCAAAGTCGCGATAGAAGCGATTAAAGGTAACATGACAATCGCTGAACTCGCTTCAGACTATGGCGTACATCCAACACAAATCAATGGCTGGAAAAAGTTATTACTCACCAATACCAGTGAACTCTTTGGTGGAAAAACAGAAAAGGCTCGGGAATCTTTTGATAAAGAACGCCGCGGTTTGTATGAACAAATTGGCAAACTCCAGGTACAAATGGATTGGCTAAAAAAAAGACAGGCCATCTCGACTGAACTTACAGGAGAAATGTACCATGATAGAACCAGCCCTTTCAAGGTGAACAATCAATCGCTAGGCTCTTCACCGCGAAGCAACTTTGCCGTTGAAACATGCAGCTGTTTTAAATATTTATCGCGTTT
>VAPL010909784.1_pt1 | contig 17923 bp, 13 predicted proteins | sample 3395061 | NCBI WGS metagenome assembly VAPL01 (sample SAMN08290444, study PRJNA428436) | hydrothermal vent metagenome | isolation source: Deep-sea hydrothermal vent chimney 2 | place: Pacific Ocean: Juan De Fuca Ridge | depth 2182 m m | reverse complement strand
TTAACGTTACCTAAAGAACATTTTAGACTAGCTAACTCACCTTCACTAACTCTAAGTTGTTCTGTTAGTGACGCTATGGTTGATAGTAGTTCTTGTTTAGTGGTATCTACGCTACTAACATCCTCCTTGTTGGATGGTAAGGGTTTATGATTATCTGGGATATGACAGTTAAGGAACATATCTATCGTACCCTTAACATTAGACATGTCCCACTTACTGATGTCTGATAGGAACTGAGAGCTATGGAACATCCCTGTCATATCTGTTACATTACTAACATCCCATCCAGAGATATCCCCGTTAAACTGAGACTTGTAGAATATCGCATACATCTCCTTAACATTAGATATATCCCACTTACCGATATCACCATTAAACTGAGATACACTGAACATATATGACATATCCTCTACGTTAGATACATCCCATTGTGAGATATCTCCATTAAATGAGGACCTATAGAACAAGTAAGACATATCTGTTATAGCAGATACATCCAGATAGTTCAAGTCAGCGTTATCTGGACTGTTAGCTATGATGTCTATTAACTGATCCTTAGTTGTTACTTTGATTGTTTTCATTGTTATATCCTTACTACTGTTATGTAGTGTTGGGTTATGGTCATCTGTGATAGGACAGTCATTGAACATCCCTTCTATAGTTACTACATTACCTACATCCCATTGTGAGATATTACCATCGAATGTAGATCCCCAGAACATACATTTCATATCTTTTACATTACTAACATCCCACTTACTGATGTTAGAATTGAATGTAGATCCCCAGAACATATCTGACATATTAGTTACATTACTAACATCCCATTGTGAGATATCCCCGTTAAATATGGAACCGTAGAACATACCTTCCATATCTGTTACATTAGATACATCCCATTGTGAGATATCCCCGTTAAAAGTGGTTCCTATGAATAAGTAAGACATATCTGTTACAGCAGACACATCTAAATGATTCAAGTCAGCATCATCTGGACTGTTAGCTATGATATCCTTCAGTTTCTTCTTAGTTATTACTTTGATTGTTTTCATTGTTGGTTCCTTGCTACATAACAGTAGCATTGTAGTTATAGAAGTTAGTACTGGTAAGGTACTATCGCATACAGTATATATTACTGTAACTAGATGATCACAGTTACAGTCAAAAAAATAAGGATGGGGAGGATAGGGATCTACTCTTACATGTCCTAATACTGACATGTAAGAGTAGGCTGTACGTTACTTAGGTTTATAACTATCAGAGATAGGACAGTCAGTGAACATACCCCAGACTCTAGTAACATTACTAACATCCCATCCAGAGATATCTGATAGAAACTGAGAAGCATGGAACATAGCCATCATATCAGTTACATTACTAACATCCCACCTAGAGATATCCCCATCGAACTGAGACTTGTAGAACATCCCATACATATCCTTAACATTAGATACATCCCATCCAGAGATATCCCCATCGAACTGAGACTTGTAGAACATACCTTCCATAGTCTTAACATTAGATACATCCCATCCAGAGATATCTGATAGGAACTGAGAGTTACTGAACATACCCCTCATGTTAGTTACATTACTAACATCCCATTGTGAGATATCTCCATTAAACTGAGATCCACGGAATATCTCAGACATATCTGTTACAGCAGATACATCCAGATAGTTCAAGTTAGCATTGTTTGGACTGTTAGCTATGATGTCTATTAACTGTTCCTTAGTTGTTACTTTGATTGTTTTCATTGTTGGTTCCTTGCTACATTAGGTAGCGTTGGTTTATGATTAATGATAGTTTAGTATGGTACTATCACATACAGTATGTGTGACTGTAGATTGATGATCACGGTCATGTTAATAGATAGGTACCATATAGTACCTATCCTTTTAATCATTAAAGTATCAAACCCTCTTCAGTACTTTGGTCATTACTACTAACTATAGACTTAGATATAACCACTTTCCTAGCTTCTTCATACTCTTTAAGTTTGTTATTAAGCCTATCTACAGTTTTATTGAAATGTCCCGTTATGACAGATACATGTATAGGTAGATCTATGTTAACGACATCTTTAATCTTCTCTGGTATATATCCAACACATTGGTACTCTATGGGATGTGACAACTCAGGTGCTGTATCATTATCTATCAAAGTAGCAGTAGAGATGATAGTTTGACCTTTATCTAGTTTAACGTCTTTCTCATAGAACTCTAGTAATGATAGTTGTGGAGGATATGATGTTACGTTATTGTAGTTAAGGAAGTTAGTTAGGTCTGATAGATCCAGTTCCTTGTTATCAGAAGAGAATAATGTAGCTAGTATGACTAATGCTGTTGATATGTTAGAATCTACATTAGACCTTGAGTTATCTACAGAGTTCTCTTTGTAGTACATACAGACGGGTTTATCTGTTTTCTTAGAGATCATCTCATACGACTTAAGTGTCTTTATGGTGTTCTCTGTTTCTATACGTGAACTAGATGAACCTATAGCTAACACTATGACGTTAAGACCTCTTGATAGTAACTCACTTACTACTATAGGTCCTAATGTAGAACCAGTACCACCTGAGGTACTATGTACTACCACGTTGATGTCATCTGGTTTGAACTGATGTAGTATCTCTTTAGAACATTCTGATAGTACGGTATAGTTAGATTTACGTACCTTACCTGAACCGTCTAGTCCCTCTACTATGTAACACTTATCCTCAGGGATATCATCATGTATGTTAGATGATGATGTATCTATGAAATAGGTATCTATCTCAGCGAACCCGTATTCTTTACTATTAGCATACTTAGCCATACTTGAAGCTATGTTTAAAGCAGCACCACCAGCAGCATATATTACCATCTTTGACATACTAACACCTCGTTTGAAATTAAAAAAAGTAAGGGAAATAAAAAAACTAACCCCTATCTGATAGGCGAGTAGCTTATTTTTTAACAGGATACTGGAGTACTTAGATGGCTATATTTAAACTTAATGAACTTAATGATACACCTACAGATGAACCTAAAGTGGAAGATGCAGGTATACGTGAAGAGGATAATGATGATGTTGAAGTTAAGATGGTTAAACTAGAGGGACCTTTGAGTACTATCTATACTGAAGCACTTAATGAAGCCTACTCTTTGGAAAGTGTGTTGACGGGAGGGATGATAAGTACTCCTGATGTGGTTAAGACGGACAGATCTTATCTCTATGCTACTAAGGCTAACGATATCAGTTTAGATGATGCTAGCGAGGTCATAGGTAGGTTAAAGGACTCTTTAGCTGATAAGTATGATAGAAGGATAGTTATCTTAGATGATGTTAAGAAAGTAACCCCAGCATTACAGTTAGTAGATGAGTATAGTAGGGATAACGGTATAGAGGTTAGGTTCAATTCAAATGGTAAGGTACCTTTATGATCACTATCAAATCTGTACTTGATGATGTCTTCATAGGAACTATATTCGATGAGTCTCTAGGTAACAAAGTAAACAAATACATACTAAACTACACACATACTAACAGAGATAACTTAGAGTTCTTTTCTAGTAACTTACTAGGAGTACAACCAGTTAGATATACTGATAGACAGATACTAGAGTTCTTCACTGACGTGTTAGATGTTGAGTACTTAGAGATTAAACAAGAACTAACTAAAGTCAAAAGTATCAATCAATCGTTCAAGGTAACTAGTGACGTGTTCAATATAACGCTAGTATATGTAACTCATAAGTTCCTAACTAGTAGAGTGTTGAAGTCTAAACTAAGGGAGTTCTATGCTAAGGTTACTATGAGTATCTTCTTCTATAGGACGTTAGCTGTACTAGTAGCACATGGGTTCAAGTATAATGCCAATAAAGCTATAGTAGAAGCAGCTTTCAATAACCTTAACAACAAGTACATCATAAAGAAGCTAGGTAGTTGGAATAAGGTTGTAACCTTCAGAACTGATAATGTACTAGATATTAAAAGTAAACATTATGATACGCTAGTTAGTTTCCTACCTGATGATAAGGTACTGTATGTCATCTCAGATAGTCAAGGTTCTATCAAGGTATTATTTAAGAACTACTATAGTGAGATAGTTAAAGCTAAAGATAATGGAGATAGGTTGATATCTGTTACTAACACGGTAATAGATATAGAAGGTAATGACGTGTATAAAGATAAGGTAGGAGGTACTGAAAGTGATATCCTTAAACTACTACATGTGTTATCTGACAAGGATGGGTTCGTCAAAAGAGATCTATTACCTATCATAGCTGACATAAATAAGAACGCTAACATCACAGAAGTACGTGAGTTCTTAGTATGGTTATCAGATAATTATACTAGTAAACATAGTAAGGATATAGAGAAGTACTTGAGAGATGTCCTCATCTATAGTTTTGAGTATATGAGAACACAACGTACGGATGTTAAGAGTAATGATCTACCTTTACTACTACTAACACTAAGGAATGTGTATGTATCTAGTCGTAATAAAGACCCTTATTTCTTAGATATTAAGAAGCTAGGAGATAAACTAATGAAGTCAGCTAAACTACGTAGTCGTAACACCAACACACATACAGCTAATAGGACATCAGTGCAACTATATCTGGTACTATTAAGCTACACTTTAAGTACATGATAGGAGATTAAAACATGTGGTATCACATAAGGGTATATATAGCTAAAAAGAAGTATAAGAAGTACTTTAAGTTCCTAGCGTTAGCTAAACTACAGGCTGATAATCTCAGTAAGGCTAACAATACTAAAGTAGGAGCATTAATACTAGATGAATCTAGGACAGTTATATCCCAAGGGTATAATGGTGCACCTAGGAACTGTTCAGCTGACATGATAGGTGATCACAGGTCTACTGGAGATGAGAAACTACATTGGGTATCACACGCTGAATTAAATGCCATTTCTAACGCAGCTAGGGTAGGTGTAGCACTCAATAACACAACTATGATAGTTACCCATTACCCCTGTATGGAATGCGCTAAGGCGATCGTACAGGCTGGTATAACTACAATCATCTGTTTTAAACCTGAAGGTGGGTTTCTAACTAAATGGAAGGATAGTTTAGATAGGTCTAAGCTACTATTCAAAGAATGTGATGTGGTGGTCATAACGTTATGACTATACTGTTTCATGAAGATTGGGATAAGGTCCCTAGTGCTATAATAGACACTAAAACAACTAACATCTCTTTTTTAGATATGGCTAGCAAGTATCGTATGATGGGGATAAAGAACAACGCGTTTCCATTACAGTTACATAACCCAGATCTACAGGGGATAGATGTATTTGATGAGAACTTAGATCAGGAGACTAGGTTACTGATAGCGTTAGAATGTAAGAATAATATCTTTTACTTCATAAGGGAATGTGTGAGGGTTCCTGGTGGTTCATATGACGACCCTATAACGTTGAAAGCTAATAGGGGTAATATGACGTTATTCTGGTTGTTCATGAGCCATGTGATGTTATTCCTAGTACAACCAAGACAAACTGGTAAATCGTTCTCTACGGACGTTCTGATGCGTTATTTACTAAACGTTAGATGTACTAACACACACATCAACCTACTAACTAAAGATGATACCTTAAGAAGTGCTAACCTAGAGAGATTAAAGAACTTAGAACTAGAACTACCCACATATCTAAAACAGAGAACTAGACTAGATCTAGCTAACAGTGAAGAACTAACTATAAAGGCTCTAGGTAATAGATATAGAGGACATCTACCTAATAGATCCCCTAAGTTAGCATCTAACGTAGGACGTGGTTTAACATCACCTATCTTCCAAGTAGATGAAGCTGCATTCTTTTATAACATACGTATAACATTACCAGCCGCATTAGCTGCAGGTACAGCTGCTAGAGAGATAGCTGAATCTAAAGATGAACCATACGGAACTATACTAACATCTACAGCTGGTAAGAAAGATGATGTAGATGGTAGTTATGCATTTCAGATCATATCTGATTCTATGATCTGGTCTGAACGATTATTAGATTGTAAGAACATAGAGGACCTTCATAACACTATAAAAAGTAATAGTCCTAAAGGTAACCTAAGAGTTAATTGTACATTCTCACATAGACAGTTAGGGTATAGTGACAAGTGGCTATCTGATGCTTTGGATAACTCATTATCAACAGGAGATATCGCTGATAGGGACTTCTTTAACATATGGACTGCTGGTAGTCAATCATCTCCTATAAGTCCTAAGATGTCTGAGGTCATGCGTGAATCACAGATCTTAGATTATACACCATACATGATAGATAGTTATAACTACATAACTAGATGTTATCATGAGGATATAGAATCCTTCATAATGACTCGTAAGTTCATCATGAGTATAGATACTAGTGAAGCGTTAGGTGGTGATAACGATGAGATATCTTTCATTATCCGTGATGTATATACTGGGGGTATATTAGCAGCTGGTAACTATAATGAAACTAACCTGATAACCTTTGCATCGTGGGTATCAGAATGGCTTATTAGGTTCTCTACTATAACGGCTATAATAGAGAGGAGGTCTACTGGTATAATGGTTATAGATTACATAACTATGATGTTAGTATCTAAAGGTATAGATCCATTCAAACGGTTATATAACACCATAGTACAAAATAGACATGAGGACCCTGAGAAGTTCAAAGAGATAAGTAGACAGTCTACATATATGAACATGGAGTTAGTCACTAAGTATAAAAGACACTTTGGGTTTGCTACATCATCTTCAGGTATAACATCTAGGTCAGAGTTATATGGCACCACATTCATGAACACTATCAAACTAACAGCTGATAAAACTCATGATGTTAAAACTATAGACCAGATACTAGGACTCGTAATCAAAAACGGTAGGATAGATCATCCTGCTGGAGGTCATGATGATATGGTTATAGCTTGGTTATTATCATTCTGGTTATTAACCCAAGGTAGAGGGTTAGATCATTATGGTATAGATACACAGAACATCCTCAAGTATAATGATACACATAAAGAGACTAATGACCCTAAGGTGCTATTTGTAGATAGGGAACAAGCCATCCTAAGGGAGGAGATAGAGGAACTAGTAGAGAAGTTACAAACTAGTAGGGATGGGTATATGGTAATCAAACTAGAGAATAGACTTAGGTTCCTAGCTGATAAGTTAAACGATAAGGATAAAGCTATACTGAGCGTAGATAGTCTTATGGATAAACTAAAAGAAGATAGATCTAGTATCAGACACACATACAGGTAGTAATGATGAAGATAATCAAAGGTAACTTAATAGAACTAGCTGATAATGATGAGTTCGACATCATCATACATGGTTGTAATTGTTTCAATACGTTTGGGGCTGGAGTAGCTAAACAGATAAAGATTAAATGGCCATTAGCGTTTAAAGCTGACCTATCATCAGTCAAAGGAGATCCACATAAGTTAGGACTGTATTCTACTGCTATAGTTAGTACTAGTAATGTGGGTGATTTATTAGTAGTTAATGGATACACACAATATAGTTATGGTGTTAATCAACCACATGTGGACTATGATGCCATACGGTGTGTACTAACATCTGTACTAGAAGAGTATCCATCTGTTAGGGTAGGCATACCTTTGATAGGAGGTGGGTTAGCTGGAGGTGATTACCAAACGTTAGTAGACATATTCGATGAGGTGTCTAAAGGTCATGATCTAACGTTAGTTTTACTAAAGTAAAAAAAAGATAGGTAATGTATACATACTACTACCCATATGGGTAGTAGTATGTATTACACTAATATAACTACTACTTACTTATCATTCCAACTACAGATAGTTCTAATTGAGCTAGACCTACCTTCTTGATAAACCTCACATACACACTCTCAAACTGATTAAGATCTGCTGAGATAGTTAGGTCTTGATTCCATTCTGATATAGGGAACTCAGTCTCTACACCCCTTACCATAAGTATGAAATGCGTAGGGTCTAATGGTGCAGTTTCTATTCTAGGATCAACTAATGGTTTACTTCTTAAGTACGTCTTATCTAACCACTCTTGACTAGTAGTTATACCTGCTGATATGTTCACACTAGTAGGAGATATCTTCTTAGCATAGATACCATCACCATAAGGTAATGCGTTAGCTGTGACCTCATTAGAGATAGTCCATGGTATCTGAGATATATCTGGTTGTGGTGCATGATTAAGAACTATAGATACGTTCTGAACATGGATGAATACGTCAAAAGTACCATTAACTTCAGCTAGGTTAACTTGTACTGTTTTGTTCTGTACGAAACCATAGAGTAACGGGTTGAATGGTCCAGTATTACTACTGAAGGTAACATTACTAGTTACATCATACCATACATTCCTATCTAGGTTAAGTAAGAACCACTTTATCTCATACCCTATATTGTTATTGATCCATATAGGGTATCCAAATAACTTAACGGCATAACTGTTGTTAGGGTTAGTGGTTACTAGACTATAGTTCTCAGTTATATGGTTACCATCATTACTTATAGCACCTACAGCTGTCTCATTAGTAGATAGTGAGTAGTTAAGAACTAGATCAACCTTCTGACCAACTATACTACTGATATACTGATCTAACCCATATATAGAGAACTTAGTACCATCTACAGGTAACCTCAATGTAGTACCATCACTATACTGAACCACCCCTATCATGTTAAGTGCATTAACTGGAATGTTAAGTGGGAACTCTAACGTGTTATCTATACTAGGTGATATGAAAGCACTATCTAACGATATCTGAGTTATGAACTTCTGTGCTGTATTGATATCCCTGATGAATGCTGTATTCTCAACTAGTAACTGTCGTTTAGATACCACGTTACCTTGGTCATTATAAATAACAGCTGTAACTAACTCCCCATCTAACATATCTATATCAGTATGGGCTACAGATATAATCTTTATACTGTAATTGATATGACTATCTATAGCTACTAGTTCTAACGGTATGTTCTCAGATATGAAGTTGTTGTTGTTATCATAGACCTTAGATATAACTATACCTTGTGTAGATGTATCTGTACCTTTAAATATCTTAGCATAGTTAGATAAAGACCCAGCTATCTTAAGTCTAGTATCTACGGAGAGTATGTGAGGCGTTACACTGTTATCTATATAGATTCTATACGTATCAGCTTGAGTACCTGGACCCACACCAAACAACACGTCTGATTGACTGAATGAGAAATCTAAACTAGCTGGTTTTATCTCTCTTAGTGTAGGTAGTAAAGTTACTTGATCTAAGAACTCTACTATATAGGTAGTATATGTATCTGGTTCTACCACATAGTCTTTAAGGTTAGGTATGTATTTACCTTGACCTATCCCACCTTCAAATATCTCATCTCTAGACCATATGGTCCATCTTCTATTAGGGTCGTATATAGGAACTATACCATCAGTTCCTGCTACACCTAAGTTATTACTAGCCATAATGACTCCTTGATTCTTAAGCTGTTACTGTAATGAAATTAGTGATGTCTATCAAACCTTTACCATATAACCTGACTATGTTAAGTAAGAACGTATACTTACTGATAGGTATGACTTTAGGGTCAGTTGTTAGGATAGGATGTATTGAAACGTATGATGGACTTAGAGTGTTACCAACACCTAATATATCCCATGCTAATAGATACTCATAAGTAGACATGAAGTCTAATATGAGTGTATCAGATGTCAAACCAGCTATCATACTGTCAGTTATTATATCTACTTGTAAGTGACTTATGATAGTAGCAAAGAACGGACTAACTAAGTTATACTTGGCTGGTATACTACTTAACCCATTACGGATAGGTTGTGGTAGTTTTAAAGACATGTAATCAGCTACTAAGTTATCTCTAACTATGGCATCGTTACGTAACGTATATGTATCTAATCCTAGTACTGTTTTTAATGGAGTTATGATATCTTTTATCTGGTAAGGTAAACCATTACTAGCATTGATTATACTAACCCCATTATGCTGCTCAGATAGTATGACATCACCTATGGTTTTTATGCTACCATCTACAGTTATACGTAGTACCTTATCATCCCTTATATCGAACCTATTGTTATTAGATAACACGCCATGTTCTATGAACCCTATATCTTCATTAACATCCCTCTTAAGTAAACTATCAGGGAACCCATACATACGTATATGTAACTGTTGTGTAGTAGTATCAGCTGGAGATATCAGGTACTTCTTATTCAATATATACACTATAGGAAACACTACCTTATAATCTATATCCTCTATAAGACTTCTACCATTCATCCATATATCTAACTGTGCTAATGGTACTGGTAATGTATAGTTAGTTACCCCATTACCCCTATCCTCTAACTCAGATAAAGTAAAGAACAGGTTACCCTCTACACTATCTATAGGTAGGTCATAATCTAAGAAACTATCATCATACCTTACCATCAGTAGTTGGTTGAACTCAGTATTAGACCATAGTAACACACCATTATCAATAACGTACTTATCACTACCAGTTATATCCTCCCAGTTCTCATCACTAACTCCATCTACTATGAAACTTCTATATACTCTGTAATCTTTAACCGTATCTATACTTATGTTATCACTACCAAATACTACATGTGGACTATCACTACCCTTACCAGATAGACACTCTATAGTTACAGCTGATAGGTTGTTAGTGATGTACTTACCACCACTTATATGGTTAACTACATTAGTTAATAGTCCATTACTATCATACTCATATACCGTACTATTGTCAGTTAGTATGTATGGTAAATCAGCTACCATAGAACCTAACTCTAGTATAGTTTTACTAGGAGTATCACCAACTATCTTACTAAGCCCATTAAACCCATAAGCGTCTATAACGTTCTGTTCAGATACATCCTCACTGAATGATCTCATTAACTTAGTGTAAGCAGATGACTCCAAGTTACTAGCTTGCCATATACTTAAACTACTATTGATACCAACCATAGCTTGTAGTACTTCAACATCATCTAATTTATACAGTTCAAATAACCTATTAGTATCATACTCTAACTTACGATCAAACCCACTATGTCTAATTATCAAACGTATAGACATGTTGTTTATACTAGCTAGGTTATTGAACCCTAACCGTGATAAACTGTTAGCTACGAACACTAGATAGTCAACTGGTATACTGTAATCTCTATGTGTAACCATCCTGTAACTATCTACCACATTCCTATTATAATAGACACCTTTAAAAGTAGTACCATCATCATACGTTACATAGATATCTATGTCATCATGGTAATCTATGATATCCCCATCAGTACTATTAGGAGTGTCATCTGGATAATGTATCAGATACTTTAACTTACTATCTAATGCACTAGTGAATGTATTTAGATCACTGATAGGTATGTCTATTACTTTCTTAATGGAACTATCGTAGTCGAACTCTACTAAGTCACCTATATTAACAGTTAGTAAGTTAATAGTATCTACTAAGAACCCATTAACATGAGCTACTACAGCACCTTCCCTATTAGTGAATACGTTATAGTCATTCTGTATAGTTAGTATATCTTGAGTACTGTTAGTTACAATACCTGAACTGTATGTCTTTACAGCTAAGTGTGACGATCTAGTAGAGTTAAAGTAACTGTTACTATACAACCGTATGTAGATACTATCTATAAACGTTATAGGTAGTTTAACTGTCTTGTTTATAGCTACTATGAGATCACCCTCATTAGTTAACATGTAGTGACTATCGTTCTTTGGTACTTCTATACCTTCAGTAGTATATATAGTTACCCATAGGTCTTTTATAACTATAGCTGATTGGAAACTGTACCATTTCTCATATAACCATTCTATATATCTAGTTAGTAACCCTAGTTTCTTAAGAGGTACTCTTCCTATGTTGTATACGTGGTAGTAGCTATTATTAACTGGGGTATTGATGAACCTACCCATAAGTTCAAAGTTATTGATAACCCCACTATCCTTAGTTATACTCTTAGCTTTAAATATGTACTGCCTATCCTGGTATCTACTAGCACTTATATGTTGTATAGCGTGATCTATCAAGAAGTTAGCCATGGGTTAGTCCAACATCTCAAAATTAAATGACTCGTTAGATAATGATACGCTACTATCCATCATGTACTTGAATGACCTAATGAACTCATCACCTTTATTCTTCTTACCTAGTATATCAGCCATCTTAGCTATAGTACTATTCTTATAGTTACGTTCTGTTAAAGCTGTAAATACTAACGCTATCCAAGTAGGTGGGTGTTCTAATGCTATACCTAAGATATCCTTAGAGTTATTACCGAACCAACTATTCCTCACTATAGTTAGTAACGATACGAGGTTAAGGTCTCTAAGTCTCATAGATCCAGTTATGTCTTTCAAAGCTAATGCGAAGGCATCTATAGTAGTTATGCCATCTAACTTGTCAGCTATATTAAATACCAACTCACTATCACTCTTAGTCATCTTTATCGTATGGGATACTAACGCTTGTTTATCATTCTCATCCATATCTCCCATGAATAAGGACTGGTAAAATAAACTAGATGCTATAGTTATAACTTCTTTAGTGTTGAAGTCTAACACGAAAGCTTTAGCTAACATGTCTGATAACCACATGGAGTATACGACACCTGCAAAAGGTAATGTTATCATCAACTCACTAGCATTACCAGCTAACCAATGTAGGTTAAGTATAGATCTACTTTTAAGGAAATTATATTCTGTAACGTTACGTATACTGTCAGTAATGTTCGATAATGACGCATCTCTTTTAAGTACTAAGCGTAAGTCAGTTACTAGGTACTTTCTATCCCCATCTTTAAAGTATAGAGGGTGGTTAAACACTTTAATGTTTTCTTCAGAAGTTGTAGTGCCAGTTATGTATAATGGTTCTATACCTCCTATTTGACTAACATCCAAACTCTTAGTTATATCAGTATCTATTATTATAGACTTCTTTATAGCTAATATAATATCCTTAGTATCAAAAATACTACCTATGGTAGTATGATAACTATCTAAATAAATCATTTTTAAAATTCCTATTGAGGTATGTAAGATATGGCTAATCAAATTGTTAATGCCGCCCCTATGGTAATTGATCGAGGTACACAAGACCTAAGTACCAGATTAGTACCAAGAACACCCGAGGCTATTCCACAACATTTACCTAAATTCTATCTATTTACAGAGAAGGGTCCAACTGAACCACAACTAGTGGTTGGGGCTGAGAGAGATAATGTTTTTGGGTCTAAAACGTTCGATTTAAGAGGTAAGTACGCTAACCATAGTACTGTATTTGCTAACCTAGCTAATGCTGAAGCTAACACCTGTATGATACAACGTGTAGTACCAGATGATGCAGGTCCAGAAAGTAACATCATTCTTTGGTTAGACGTATTGCCAACAACTGTAGATATCTACGATAGAGACATTGCTGGTAAGATAATACTAGATGGAAGTGGTCTACCTACTATACTTTCAACTACAGCTGGATTTAAGTTTAAATGGGTACTGTCAAGTAATAGTACTACTTTAGATGCTGCTAACTTTGGGCTATTAACATCCATACCAGGAGATCAAACAGACGTAGCTACATCAACACAATCTGTTAGATACCCTATCCTAGAACTAAAAGCATCAAGTGTTGGTTCTTATGGTGACTTAATAGGTATCAGACTTAATGCGCCTACTATAGACTCATCATCATCTCTACCTACTAAGATGATGAGTGTAGAGAAAGCATACCCATACTTAATAAGCGTCATCAAGAAACTAGATGTCAATGCATCTCCTACTGTAGTAAATACATTATTCGGTGAGAGTAAGACATTTACTACTTTTAAACCTGGCACTATAGATCCATTAACTGATCAAGAGTTATACATCGGTGATACATTCATAGATAAGTATCAGAACATAACTGACCCTAGATATGCTAAAGCTTATGGTGACTTCGGTACTATCCATGTATATGAAACCTATCTAGATACTATACTAACTGACTTCTATAACGCTGAGGTAGCATTCATAGATTCATTCAGTGATATCACTACTAACATAGATAGTAAACACCTACTTAATATAGTTACAGGTGTATCTAGCTTTAACTCTCCTTATCATGCATTGAAGATGGTTAGTGATACTAATAGTGTGTTGTTTTCTGACTTTACTAATGTATATGCGTCTGGTGGTTCTGATGGAACTTTAACTGATGCTATCCATGCTAGTAAGGTAGAGCAAGAGCTAGCTAGATACTTAGATATCAATGATCAAGTACAAGATATAGCTGTAAATGTAGAGTCTATCATGTATGATAGTGGGTTTCCATTGTCTACTAAGTACGCGTTGATTAACTTCATAGGTGTTCGTAAAGATACTTTCGTTGTATTAGGAACTCATGATGTTAATGACCGTATCTTAACTGCTAGTGAAGAACATAGTTTAGCTATAGCACTTAGGACTAGATTACAATCATTCCCTGAATCTGACTACTTTGGAACTCCAGTAATGAGAGGTCTAATAGAGGGAAGATCTGGTAAGATACGTAATAGTCAGTTCAAGAAAGACGTTCCATTAACTGCTGAGATATTGATTAAGTCAGCTAGATATATGGGTGCATCTGATGGTAAGTGGAAGAATGGTTTCCATTTTGATGGTGCTCCTGGTAGTATCATAGATAGCATGTTTGATATAAACATTACTTGGGTGCCTACTAACATTCGTAACCAAAACTGGGATGTTGGTTTAAACTGGGTTCAAGCTTATGATAGAAAGTCTTACTTCTTCCCTGCTTTAAAGACAGTCTATAATAACGACACATCAGTACTTAATAGTTATCTAACTGCTATGGCTATAGCTAACCTTAATAAAGTAGCACATGCAACCTGGAGAGAGTTTTCAGGTGTAGCTAACTTAACTAACGCTCAGTTAGTATCAAGAGTTAACGACTTCGTATCTAATAAAGTTAAAGGTATCTATGATGGTAGATTCGTCATACAACCTGATGCGTTCATAACAGACCTTGATCTATTAAGGGGTTACTCATGGACACTACCTATCCGTATCTATGCAGCTAACATGAAGACTGTAATGACTACTTATGTACAAGCTTACCGTATAGAAGACTTACAACCATAACCATCATAACGAGTAGATAGATACATCATTTTCTTCTATCTACTCGTAGTTAATTTAATTACATCTCAGGAGTCCAGTAATGGCACAAACCACAGAAACTATATTAGATCAAAAAGCGTTCGCTAGGGGTGTTCAAAACCCTATGGTGGATCCAACCTTAGGTGGTCAGTTTGGTTGGTCTAATAACATCGGAGAATTTGTATCTAATGCAGCATACGTACGTAGAAATCTAGTATGTGTGTTATTAGAAGCACCTAGATTCTTTCAACTAATGCCAGAGCCACAGAAGTGGGTTGATACATTAAAAACACTTATAGAACTACAAGCTAAAACAGTAGATGGTTTTCAATCTACTCTAACAGTAGAGTTCGATGAACATGCTGTAGGTGGAGCTGGTGAGTTCCAACAAGAAATAACTGATGTGAAGAGAGGTAGAACTGAACCTGTATTTACATTCACAGAGAAATATGGTAGACCCATCCAAACCTTTATCCAGAATTGGATTCAGTATGGTATGATGGATCCAGATACTAAGTATGCGTTAATGGGTACGTTAGAGGGTGCTAAATCTGATAACATGTTACCTGATTGGTATACTTGTACAGTACTAGCATTTGAGCCTGACCCTTCACATACTAAAGTAGTGAAATCATGGGTTAGTACTAACATGATGCCAAAAGGTACTGGTGATATTATCGGTAAGAGAGATCTTGCTTCAGCTACTGAAACTTTAGAACTATCTGTAGAGTTCACAGCTATCACTCAGTCTACTATCGGTACCACATTGTTTGCACAGAAGATATTAGATGCTATCAATGTAACTAACGCTAACCCATACTTAAGACCTAGTTTCATTCAGAACATTAACTCTGATGTTGAAGCTGGTACTAAAGGTTATAAAGCTAGTGTTGAAGATCTTGGTAAATCTGCAGTAGCGGGACCAGGTAACGTATAACAAAAAAAGATACGTACTTAGATACCTACCTAGCCATATGGCTAGGTAGGTATCTATACATATGGCTAAGCTACTACAGTAGGATAGCCTTTGTTACGAGATGTAAATAAACCTAACACAATAAGTCCTAATCCCATTAAAGCTAATGGTGCAGGAGCTGGTACTGTTACAACAGATCCCTGTACATCAGCACTAGTAATATACTGATATGTATTACTAACTAATGGATTAGTATTATTAGTACCAACTAGCCCGAAAGATAGATCTGCGATACCACCATCAAAGGTTACCCTAGCATTAGTATCAACGCTAGGACCTATCTCACCACCAAGAGAGTCTAAGAACCCATTAGCACTATAAGATACATTAGTAGCTGTACCAATAATATCACCATTGACACTAGTATCTAGAAATAACCCACCAGCTGCAATGATAGGAGATAATAGATCATAACTTAAAGTAGTATCTATTACATCACTAGTATTACTGAACAGTTGTACAAAACCACCCGTTCCAACAAAATTGAATAATGGTGGAGTTGGTGATACTACTGGTGCAATACCGTTAGCTAGAAATGTAAGGAAGATACCTAAATCACCGCTATTCCAGATGATATTTGTACCTTGACTAATGGTGGTGATTCTACCTAGTGCCCTGGTTTCCCCAGGCAGTTGTGTATCAATATAACTATCACCAGTGAACTTAAACGTTCCTGGATTGATGTTGATGGTGCTAGCTGATACTAGTGCTGACGCTAATACTAGAACTAGCATAAGGTTAAATCTTAATAACGTTCTCATGTTTCTTACCTCTTTGTTAGTTATAAAACGTAACATCTTATATGTATAAGATGTTACTTGTACCACTACATTATTGTAATGGTTATAGTATCGGTATGGTACTATCACATACAGTATATGTAACTGTAATTCGATGATCACACCTGACTACATACTATCTGCACCTTCTATATAAAAGTACCATATAGTTATGATGTGCTAGTTACTTTAAGTATTGGTTTATGGCCATCCAAGATAGGACAGGCAGTGAACATATCTTCCATATCTACTACATTAGACACATCCCACTTACTGATATCTGATAGGAACTGAGACTCACTGAACATAAATGACATATCTTCTACATTACTGACATCCCACTTACCGATATCCAATAGGAACTGAGAACTATAGAACATCCCTTTCATGTTCTCTACGTTAGATACATCCCATTGTGAGATATCACCGTTAAATACAGACCCATTGAACATCCATTTCATAGTCTTAACATTAGATACATCCCAATTACTGATATCGCCATTAAACTGAGACTTCCAGAACATATATTTCATGTTCTGTACGTTAGATACATCCCACTTAGAGATATCTGATAGAAACTTAGACGTATTAAACATACCTTCCATATCTGTTACGCTACCAACATCCCACTTAGAGATATCTGATAGAAACTGAGATTCACTAAACATCCATCTCATATTAGTTACACTACTGACATTCCAACTAGAGATATCCCCATTAAATACAGACTTGTAGAACACCCATCCCATATCTGTTACACTACTAACATCCCATCCAGAGATATCCTGGTTAAATATGGAACCGTAGAACATACCTTCCATGTTCTCTACGCTAGACACATCCCACTTACTGATACCTGAGTTGAACTGAGATCCCCAGAACATACACCACATATCAATCACGTTAGATACATCCCATTGTGAGATGTCTGATAGGAACTGAGATCCCCAGAACATACATCTCATATCGGTTACGCTAC
>VAPL010042387.1_pt1 | contig 17923 bp, 17 predicted proteins | sample 3395061 | NCBI WGS metagenome assembly VAPL01 (sample SAMN08290444, study PRJNA428436) | hydrothermal vent metagenome | isolation source: Deep-sea hydrothermal vent chimney 2 | place: Pacific Ocean: Juan De Fuca Ridge | depth 2182 m m | reverse complement strand
GGTTTACGTATTCAAGCATCTGTGACTTGAGTTCCTGACGCAAACTCCAGAAACGGTGGTCGGGAATGCTGTCCAGACAATCCCAGAAATCAGAGTCCAGCAGGTTGCTGCGCCATTCGCGGAAGCGCATGTCGAACAGGTTGATCCACTCAGGTGCGAGGAAAGTAGGTGCATGTACGCCATTGGTAACATAGGAAATGGGATTTTCCTGATACGGGATCTGTGGCCAGATATCACTTTCCATTTGTGAGGCGACGCCACCGTGAATGCGGCTGACCCCATTGTGAAAACGCGAACTGCGCAGGGCGAGAGTGGTCATGTTGAAGCCGCTGTCACTGTTTGGCGCCAGTCCCAGGCTCAGGAAGCGTTCCATACTGATGTTCAGCTTGTGGGGGAAATTACCCAGGTACTGCTGGATCATAGCGTGATCAAAAATATCGTGTCCGGCCGGCACCGGCGTATGGGTGGTAAAGATAGTGCCAGAGGCGACCAGTTCATGGGCACTGTCGAAGTCCATGCCCTTGTCAATATGTTCGCGGCAGCGCTCCAGAATTTGAAACGCGGAATGGCCTTCATTGATGTGCCAGACATTGGGCTTCAGCCCCAGTGCGCGAAGGGCGCGCACGCCACCGATGCCGAGAACAATCTCCTGTTGAATACGCAGGACGTTATCGCCGCCGTAAAGCTGGAAAGTAATGGTGCGATCCTGTTCACTGTTTTCCGGCAGGTCGCTGTCAAGAAGATACAGCGTGATGTGTCCAGCGACGGCTTTCCAGACTTTGAGTGAGACACTGCGATCCTCAATCTTGACACTGACTTTGAGCGGTTTGCCTTCGCTGTCCTGCGCCGGGGAAACGGGCAGGTCGCTGAAGTGGGTGGATTTATTCTGCGCCAGCTGGTTGCCGGTGGCGTCGATAGTCTGGGTAAAGTAGCCCTGACGATAAAGCAGCCCTATGGCGATGAAAGGCAGGCCGAGATCGCTGGCAGCCTTGCAGTGATCGCCGGCGAGAATACCCAGGCCACCGGAATAAATTGGAAAACTTTCATGCAGCCCGAATTCGGCGCAGAAATAGGCGATGAGATCCTTTTCCGGATCGAGGTGCTCATCAATTCCTGAGTGTGAAACTTTGTTGTGATAAGCATTAAAAGAAGACATGACCTGGTTATATTCTTCCAGGAATATATTTTCACGGGCGGCCTGATCTAGTTTTTCCTGGGCGATGCGGCGCAGAAATACCTTGGGATTATGTCCGCAGCTTTCCCACAGGCGAACGTCGAGTCGGTAGAATAGTCGGCGAACCCGGCGATCCCAGGTATAGAGCAGGTTGTTGGCCAGTTCGTTAAGGCCGGACAGTTGTTTCGGAATAACGGGCTGAACTTCAAATTTAAAATAGGTTTCGCTCATGCTTTGTCTGCCTGTTTGGAATTTACATTATTAAGCTGTTAGTTGTAGCACAAAATACACCGGGCCGCGGGGAAAATCAGGTGATGACGCTGGGCTTTTCCCGGCCGGTAAAGTGCTGGATGCGGGCCAGATCTTCGGCAATTTGAATAAGTGGCTCAAGGGTTTTCTGGGTATCCAGCTCGTGTTTTTCCGGATTGGGTTCATAACGTTCCAGATAGACTCGCAGAGTGGCGCCGCTGGTGCCGGTGCCGGAGAGCCGAAATACAATTCGTGAGCCGTCCTCAAACAGAAAGCGCAGTCCCTGATGCTCACTAATGCTGTTATCCACCGGATCGGTATAACAGAAGTCATCGCAGGACTGGAGATGGTAATCGTCAAAGCTGCGGCCGGGCAGGCTGCTTAGCTGCTCGCGTAAATGCGCCATGAGCGATTCAGCCGCGCTGCTGTCCACTTCTTCGTAATCATGGCGTGAATAATAATGACGGCCAAAGCGGCGCCAGTGTTCGCGCATGATTTCGCGTACCGGCTGCTGGCGCAGAGCGATGAGATTGAGCCAGAACAGCACGGCCCAGAGACCATCTTTTTCACGAATATGATCCGAGCCGTTGCCAAAGCTTTCTTCACCACAGAGTGTGATTTTATGGGCATCAAGCAGGTTGCCGAAAAATTTCCAGCCGGTGGGGGTTTCATAACACTCGACTCCCAGAGCATCGGCGACTTTGTCTACCGCTCGGCTGGTGGGCATGGAACGGGCAACACCGGTCAGGCCGGCGCGATAACCGGGGAGATGGTGAATATTGGCGGCCATGACCGCGAGACTGTCGCTGGGGGTGACAAAGATATGCCGACCCAGGATCATGTTGCGGTCACCGTCGCCGTCAGAGGCGGCGCCGAAGTCAGGTGCATTGGCACCGAACAGCCGCTCTACCAGTTTATGCGCATGCAGCAGATTAGGATCAGGGTGTCCGCCACCAAAGTCTTCTTCTGGTGTGGCGTTGAGAACGGTATCCGTGGCGGCTCCCAGACGTCGTTGCAGCAGTTCCTTGGCATAGGGGCCGGTCACCGCATGCATGGCATCGAACAGCATGTGGAACAGGCCTGATTTAAACAATGCCCGGATGGCGTCGAAATCAAACAGATGCTGCATGAAATCCGCATAATTGCTTACGGTATCGATAATTTCGATGCGTGTTTCATTAATCTGTATTTCAGCCAGTTTGTCGATATCGATATCATCACATTCGAACAGGCGGTATTCCTGAATAGCGCAGGTCGCTTCATAGACGGCATTGGTGAGTTTTTCAGGTGCCGGTCCGCCATTACCCATATTGAACTTAACGCCGAAATCGCCATCGGGGCCGCCTGGATTATGGCTGGCCGAAAGAATAATGCCGCACAGCGCCCGATATTTTCGGATTTGAGCCGACATGGCCGGGGTGGATATGAGGCCGTGCTGGCCGATGAGAATATGACGAAAACCATTGGCGAGGGCCATTTTCAGGATGGTCTGGATAGCCTGTCGGTTATGGTAGCGTCCATCGCCGCCAATAATCAGGATATCTGCCTGCGCCGGTTCCGGCAGAGTGTCAAAAATGCACTGAATAAAATTTTCCAGATAATGCGGCTGCTGGAATATCCGGACTTTTTTACGCAGACCGGATGTGCCGGGTTTTTGATCTGAAAAAGGGCTTGTGGCTATATATCTGATGCTCATACTTGTACTATTACGACCGGGGTCAGGATGAATACAATCAGGCTAGTTTTTAAAATCATGAGTTTATTCCCAGGTTTGTCTTCTACCTCCTGGAGCTGGAAGGGCAGAAAGCACACCTGTTATCGTCCACACGTTTTAGAACTAAACCATGAAAAAGAATAGGGAATTATACCCTGATAGCTTGTGGTGTCAGTATGCCAGAGTAAAGAAATTTACCAAAGAAATACGCTTCATCCATGTGCAGATTCCGGTAGAATCGGAGCATATTTGGCTAAACTTACGACAATAAGCCCCCATTACCGGCTAATAACAAGTAAAAGGTTTGAAAATGGCAAATACGACGGGGAATACCTGGAAGGCGCTGGAAGCGCATTACGAGGTCGTTTGTGGGCAACACCTGCGTGAGCTGTTTGCCGAAGATCCCGAGCGCTTCAAGCGGTTTTCGCTGCAACATGAAGATCTCCTGCTGGATTATTCCAAAAATCGCATCACGGAAGAAACCCTGTCGCTGTTATTTCAGCTTGCTAGAGAGGCGGGGCTGGAGACCTGGATTGCGCGTATGTTCAGTGGTGACAAGATCAACCACACGGAAAACCGCGCTGTGCTGCATACCGCTTTGCGCAATCGTTCTAGCGAGCCAGTGATGCTGGACGGTCAGGATGTGATGCCGGAAATCCGCACCGAACTGAATAAAATCCGGAAATTGGCCGAAGCCGTGCGCCAGCGTCAGTGGCGTGGTGTCACGGGACAGCCGATTACGGATGTGATCAATCTTGGCATTGGCGGCTCCAGTCTGGGGCCGGAGATGGTTACGGATGCCCTGCGTCCCTACGGCATTCATGACATGCGCTTTCACTTTGTTTCCAATGTGGATGAGAACCACATCATGGATACCCTGGAAGAGTTGAGGCCGGAAACCAGCCTGTTTATTATTTCTTCCAAGAGTTTTACCACCCAGGACACCATGCTCAATGCCAGCACCGCGCGTAACTGGTTCCTGAAAAGTGTGGATGCTGAGTCGGCGGTAAACAAACACTTTGTCGCGGTGACTTCCAACACCCGCGCCGCAGTTGAGTTCGGTATTGCCGAAGACAATATATTCAAAATGTGGGACTGGGTGGGCGGTCGTTATTCCCTATGGTCGGCGATAGGTCTGCCGATTGCTATTTCTATCGGCATGGATCATTTCGAAGCCATGCTTGAAGGCGCCCATAGCATGGATCAACATTTTCGCAGCCAGCCGTTGGAGAAAAATATTCCTGTACTGCTGGCTCTGTTAGGGATTTGGTATAATAATTTTTTTGCCGCACAGACGCATGCCATCCTGCCCTATGACCAGCATTTGAGCCGACTGCCGGCCTATCTGCAGCAGGCGGATATGGAAAGTAACGGCAAGTCGGTGGATCGAAATGGCGCGCCGGTTAACTATGAAACCGGGCCGGTTATTTTTGGCGAGATTGGTATTGCTGCACAGCATGCCTTTTACCAGTTGATTCACCAGGGCAGTAAACTGATCCCGGCGGATTTTCTGGCCCCTATTAGCGATTATCGCTGTATGAAACAGCACCATCGGGTGTTGATGTCCAATGTTTTTGCCCAGGCGGAAGCCTTGATGAAGGGTAAGACCGCAGAGGAAGTAGAGGCCGAGTTGCAGGCAGCCGGTCTCTCGGCGAGCGAGATTCAGGCCTTGTTGCCCTATAAGATCTTTGCCGGTAACAAACCCACCAATACCATCATGTTCAGGACCCTGGATCCACGCACCCTGGGTATGCTGATAGCTATGTACGAACACAAAATTTTTGTTCAGGGTGTGATCTGGAATATCAATTCTTTTGATCAATGGGGAGTCGAACTGGGTAAGCAGCTGGCAGTAAAAATTCAGGGCGAGCTGGCTGACGACAGCCAGGTTACTGCACATGATTCTTCGACGAATGGTCTGATTAATTTTTATAAACACATGCGCCCGAAACACTGCTGAATAATAACATGAGCTGCGGGCTTATCCGGTGGCTGGAACGATTTTTCGCTAGCCAACACGTTTAAGATCTAACCTATTATATTCGGGTTAACAGATGGGTTTCTTCAGGAAAAAAACAGACACGCCGGGAACCCGGGCAGACAATCAAGATCTGCTCAAGCCAGACTATGCCAGGTTCAGTAACCTGCCGCATCCCTATCGCCGTCCCGGCAGAAAAGAGATCAGTGTCGAGCTATATCATAACCAGTTGGGAAAGCTGCAGCAGTTTCCGACGCGTATGCTGGAAGAAGCCGTTAATATTCTGAACTCTCTGAATATGATGCAGCTTAAGCCAGAGCAAAGGCTGGAAATTTCAAATATGATTATGGTGCAGATTTATCCTGCCCTGGCCATTTGGTATCAGAAATATCAGAGTCTGGAAAGCAGCCTGCCGGAAAGCAAGGATCGGCGTTTAACCCTGACAGTCAGTCTCAAGGTGCTGGAACAACTGTCGATTTCATATATGCGTTATTTCAGGGAATTGTTCACTCCCGTACCCCGGCGTTTCAGAAAATTGTCGGCCAAACTCAGTGCGACGGGGTTCAGACTGATGGAAATATTCATGCTTTTGCAGCGTGCGCGCGCATTACGTTACCAGAAACTTACGCGCAATGAATGGCAGAACTGTAATCAACTGCTGTTTTCCCTGCTCCTGCATAATGCCGTGGATGAGCGTTACAAATTGCATGGCAGTGTGGGGATCCGCTCTGAACGTTCGGCCAGGGACAGCCGCAAGGATTTTCTCAACAGCAGTGTGCGTAAGCTTTATCTGTCCATTCAGTTGTTTGGCCTGATGGATGTGAGCACCTGGCCGACTCGAATGTTTCATCTACCGGATGCTTTTCTTGATTATCTCGATGGCGATGGATTGAAAATGCTGGAGGATGATGGCCGGGAATTGAAACCGGGTTTTCTTTATACCGATATGTATCAGGACATGGCTCTGCGTTTCGATCGCCCGGCAAAGGAACATCAACCTGCAGTGCAGGTCGATATTTCTATTCTTTACCATGCCCTGGTAAAAGATCATGAAGCTATTGCAAAAATGAATTTTATCTCGGATTTCGACGCCTCAAAACTGAGTCGTCCCCTGCAGCGCATGAATGAACAAGAGCGGGTTCCGATCCTCGATATGATGCTGTTGGCTTTGCAGCCGCGCAAACGTCAGCAACGGCGGCATGCGGTTTTTGCTGATGATGCGCTAAAAGTCTATTTTGGCAAGAACGAAGTGATGCTGTTGCTGACTGATCTAACCCGCCATGACATCAAGGAAGTCATGCGTTCCCGGCAGTTTATAGATACGCTGGCGCAACAGTCTTCGGCCTTCGCTGAAGACGATAATCTGCACATGCGCTCAATTTGGCGCATCGTCAATTTCAGTACCGGCGGTATGCTGTTACGCACGCGGGAAACAGATTTCAGTAACCCGGTGCAACTGGGTCAGTTAATGGCTTTCGTGCCCGAAGATAATATTCGCAAACCCACGTTGGGGGTTGTCGTGCGGCTACAGCGCTATGATGACGGTTTTGTTGAGGTGGCTTTGCGTTGTCTTTCCAATTATGCGGAAGCCGCTTTTTTATTTGAACAATCGCAAATGCAGACGGATAAAGGTCGCGCCATTATTATCTATCAGGATATGAATGATCAGTGGTATCTGATAGTAAACCCGGCCAGTGAATTTGTACCGGGTATGCCATTTTGGCTGATACGCGCAAAGGGCAATCGAATCCCCGTGCGCCTGGGTGAAACCTGGATGGCGAAAAAAGAATTTCTGATTTTTGAAATGCGTTCGCCGGGCGTTAAGTAATCACGGCTTACGCAGGCGCATAGAAAGATCAATCGCCTGCAGGTGCTTGGTAATCGCGCCGCTTGAAATATAATCCACCCCGGTCATGGCAATCTGCCGAATAGTTTCCAGTTCAACCCCACCCGAGGCTTCCAGAGGGGTGCGTCCGGCTGTCAGTTTTACCGCCTGGCGCAGGCTTTCAAGATCCATGTTATCCAGTAAAATGCGGTCGATATCGGCATCCAGCGCCTGCTGCAGTTCCTCCAGCGTTTCTACTTCTACTTCTATGGCAATATCGGGACTTTGTTCTTTTGCCCGCCTTACCGCCTGGCTAATCGAGCCGCTGGCGAGGATATGGTTTTCCTTTAGCATGATCATATCGAACAGACCGATGCGGTGATTGTTGCCGCCGCCGCAGCGTACTGCATATTTCTGAGCCAGTCGCAGACCGGGCAGGGTTTTACGAGTATCGAGCAGCTGTGCGCCGCTGCCGGCGATGGCCTGCACATAATGCTGCGTCTGGCTGGCGGTAGCCGATAGCGTCTGCAAAAAATTCAGTGCCGTGCGTTCGCCACTTAGAAGATGGCGAGCCGAACCCTGCAGAGAACAGATAAGCGTATCGGCATCCACATGCTGTCCCTCGTTAATCCGCCAGTCGATATCGATATTCTTATCCAGTTGTCGCATGACTTCATCAAACCAGGGGCGGCCACAGATGACAGCCGCTTCACGGCAGAGGACGTCAGCTCGCAGGATGGTGTTTTCCGGGATCAGCGCGGCGCTGGGATCATTGCCGTTTGGGCCAAGATCTTCGGCCAGTGCCTGAGCGCACTGCGCGCAAATGGTTGCAGCCGGTGGTGGAGTTGGTAAACAGGGCATAAATTGAAATTCTGTAAGCCATCAAGCTTTAATTATCGGGTGACTCTATTGAGCCAAAGCCGATAATGGTCTGACGCAGTTCCTTTTTCAGAATGTTATCAATTTGGTCACGCACCCGCTTTTTGGACATGGCCCGATTCTGGGCAGACTCCTTTATGTTCCAGCGTTTGCTGCCCTGCACCTGCTGACTGGCTGCCTGGCTGAGGGTGATTTCCAGCGTGCCGCGTTGCCAGTACCAGCCCTGTTTGTCCCGGCTTTCATTTAAGCTGAGTTTTGCATCGAGGATATATCCCATCTTGGGGTTACGGGGATGGCTAAAGCCGGCTGCGGATACCGCTCCTTTGAGGATGTCGTCCAGGCCGCCAAGAGGGTCGGTGCTGACTTTAACCCGAATAGCTACCTGTTGCAGCAGGGCTTCGCGATCACTGGCCAGGGTGGCCAGGTCATAGGGGCTGCTGAGTCCACGGCCGGAATATTCCACAATCTTTAATTGCTGGTTATAGATTCGGCGTTCAAGCTGTGCCTGCAGGGCGGTATGGGCGAGTGCGATTTTGCGCAGCAGGTTGTCATTCTGCCGCGCCCGGCGAATGGCGTTAGCCGTCACATCATCGAGCCGGTTGATGTTGTCGCGCAGGATGTTGCCTGCTTTGGCCCTGTTCAATACGGCGAGTGCATGAAACTGTTTACTGCTTTTGTCCTGCCAGGTTTCGGCAATTTCGATTCCGGAAATAATCTGATCTGTTTGCGTACTAATATCCCGGCTGGCCTTGCTTGAAAGGTTTAAACTGCTCTTGCCTCCCTGTGTCTGGCGGCTGGACTGGCTGCTGTCCGTACTTTGTTCCTGAATTCTGACTTCGAAAACTTTAGCCAGATCGGCGCGTGCGCGATCGCGGGCGACAGCCTGATACTCTGCCTGTCCCTTACCGCTCAGATATTTGGCCGGGGGGTAGTCGCTGCTGTTGCCGTTAACCCAGTCAGGCTGAATCGGGCCTTTGCCGGCGCAGCCTGCATTGAGCAAGAGGCCAAGGAGAAAAAAAATAAAAAATATGTTTCGCATGCTTAGTGCCTCGTAGTTGACGCGACCGATGTCCAGTGAAATGATAAGTAATATTTGCGTTCTTTGGCCAGTTTAATTTTTCCGAGAGCACGCTGCAGAACAATATTATTGTTCCGGTCCAGCAGCTCCAGGCGGACAGAATAGATGCCTGTAGGCGCCTTCAGTCGCGCACTCTGTATTTGTGCCGGCAGAGTCAACCAGCTGCGCGTGTCCGCGCGCTCGGTCAGCACCCCGGCAATATTGACAATGAGTCCTGCCAGGTCATTCTGCTCTCCTGCCCTGTTCGATATTTTATGTTTGGCCACTGCGCGTGCCAGCGCGCGCGCGGTAATGGCTGGCATTTGCGATTTCAGGGTTTCAATCTCAAGACTGCTGATGTCTTCTACTTTTTCGGTTTCGGTGACAAGTTCAGGTTCATTTTTTAACTGTGAACGGGCGCTTTGCAAATACAGACGAGCACGGGCTATCCGGGGATCACGTTTTTCATAATGGGGCAGGGATATACGAATCATTTGTGCGGATTGCGGATCGATAATTTGCACGCTTGATTCACGTTTTATCGGCGCCAGACCATTATTAAAAATAAATACCAGCTCGCCGGTATTATGAATTTCTTTCTGCAAATCAGCAAGGCGCAGGCCAAACTCCTGTTCATATTTTTGCCGTTCATTATCGAGTCCGATTTTGTCGGCCATCAGGATTAATGCGTGCTTAAGTTGTTGTGGAATGGCAATTCCATAGAGAGTTGCATGCTCCTGATAGGCTTCATACGCTTTACGATAGGCGATCATGGCATCGCTCCATTCGCCAAGATCTTCATAGATGATGCCGCTGAGATAGCGGGCGAAGGGATCGGCACTGAGCGGGCTGTCCGGATTGTCCTGCATCAGCGCCCGCAGACGAATATCCTCCTGTAGAATTTCGACCCGGGCGTTATCCAGATCGTTCATTTGCAAGTAGTTTAGCGCGGCGTAGACATTCAGCATGATCTGCTCAACCGGTGAACCAATATAGGTACGGCTGGCATCATTGATAATAAAGGATGAAGTTTGTTCAGAAACGCTGATGGCCGAGTTTTTTTGTACAATGGCTTTGGCCTTTTCGATTTCATCGTTACTTTGTCTGAATTTGCCAAGCATGCGCAGAAGCATGGCTTTATTGCAGGCGTAGAGAAACTGATCCCGGCTATTGTGTGCCTGTTTTTCCAGGGCCTGCAGTGCTCCGGCAGGATCATTTTGCAACAGCTTGCGTTCAACCACACGAAAAGACTGGCTGTAGCTGGCGCAGCCGCCAAGAACCAGGAACACAGCTGCCAGGGTAATGGCGGATATGCCGCGCAGATTCCGTCTTTCCCGGATAAACATGCCGGCGTTGGGGGGGCGTAATTAAAAACGTAAGCGACTGTTTTTGATCAGCTTCTTGATTTTTTTCTGTCCCAGCCAGACTTTTCGGTTGTCGGCCAGACTGATCAGCGTCAGGTCAACCTGGTAGTAGCGGAGCTGGGTTTTGCCTTGCATATCGATAATAGTGTTAATACTGCCTTTGAGCATAAAGTCCGCGCCCATTTCCTGGCCCATAGCATTGCGCGTCGCATCGCTGGCATTGATGTCCTGATCTTTGCGTTCTGCGCGAATCTCCTTGCGTTCAGTGCCGGAAGCCACAAAGTTGATCTGGCCGGAGTTGATCATGGCGCGTTCAATATCAGCAATGAAGGTTGCAACATTAATGTGCTCATGACTGAGGTTGCGTATTTCACCCACAATGACCGCCGGCTGGCTGTTGTGTTTGCGGGTATAATTTTTGAACCAGGGACGTTCCAGCATATCGTTGATCATCGCCTCGGAAACCATACGTGAGTCGGTATCGTTCCAGGCACCGCTGAGATCGATGTCTTTATTGACATCGACGCGGGTGACCTGGGTGGCGCAGGCGCTGACCAGCAAGGCTATCAATATAGCCGGGATTGCCAGTTTGAATTTTCGCATAAGCATCTATCTGTTCTCCAATATTTAGAGGGTGGTTTACCTGGACGAAGCTTTGTCAAAGATGTTTTCTGCATTATTGTTGATATAACGCTGCAGATCCTGGTTCATATGTCTGACGTTTTTCATCACCTCTTTTACATATTTCATATCCAGCTCGGCGAGGGAATAAATAGTGCCGGTTTTTTTATCTTTCCAGCGGCCGATGATGCGTGTGCCCGAGAGATTTATTTTGGTAAGATTTTTGATTTCCCGGGAGATAGATTGTTGGCTCACAGCATCCTTGGCAGAGCCTGATCTTGCGCTATAGTCCTGGCTGGCAACGTCGAGATAAGAACTCAGGATTCGGGCAACTTCAGCGCGGGCGCGGTTGTCGGCGGTGGATTTCTGCAAAGAGACATCGCCCATGACCGGCGCTTCGCCAACACCGTGGAACAGCTGGCCTTTATTGTTATTCAGATATTGGGTGCCCTGGTTGACCCAGTCGGGGGCCGCGCTCATGCCCAGATCACTTTCTACCAGAGTTTTGCCGGAACAGCCGAAAATGAGTAAGCTAATGCCCGCCAGCATCAGGGCCTTGATAACTTGAGTCGAATATTGCCAGTTGCGCATGGAGTCACTCCCGATGTCGATAGGATAAGGAATTTGGAGAACTGTATTTAAGCATATCCAGGCCTGGAGATCTGTCAATATTCTCCTGAAATTGCTATTGTTTTCCCAGTATATCAATCGTGTAATCCCATCTCAAATGGATGTTAACCAGGCGCGCATGTGAAGAACTCCCTCATCAGTATTTTTAGAACGCTGTATCTGAGTTTGCGGGACTTATATCCTATTATTCTGGTAATCGCTTTTTTTCAGATTGTCGTTTTGCAGCAGCCTATTCCGCATATTTTGCAGATTCTCAGCGGCACTCTGCTGGTGGTGATTGGCCTGAGCCTGTTTGTTCAGGGTTTGCAGATGGGGCTGTTTCCTATTGGCGAGTCGATGGCCTATGCTTTTGCCCGAAAGGGCAGCCTGTTTTGGTTGCTGGCATTCTCCTTTGCCCTGGGTTTTGGTACGACCATTGCCGAGCCGGCGCTGATTGCTGTGGCGGATGAAGCCGCCGATGTTGCGGCAGCGGCCGGGGCGGTGGCGAATAGCCTGGCGGCAAAGCAAAGTTATGCCGACGGTCTGCGGTTTACGGTCGCCTTTTCAGTGGGCCTTGCCCTGATTATAGGTGTTTTGCGGATCCTGCGCGGCTGGCCTATTCAGAACCTGATTATCGGCGGCTATATCAGTGTTGTGATCATGACCGTGTTTGCACCGGACGATATCATTGGCATCGCGTATGATTCCGGCGGGGTAACCACGTCCACTATGACGGTGCCACTGGTTACCGCATTGGGGGTGGGGCTGGCTTCCAGTATCAAGGGTCGCAACCCGATGGTAGATGGCTTCGGCCTGATTGCCCTTGCCTCGTTAACACCTATGATTTTTGTTATGTTGTTTGGGATGATGCGGTGAGCGATTTTTTCCTGCAATTACTGAGTATTACCATCGATACCGTTTTCGACGTGTTGCCGATCGTGATCATTATTTTTGGTTTTCAATTCCTGGTTATTCGCCAGCCTGTGCCGCACCTGAAGCAGGTGTTGCTCGGTTTTCTCTATGTCCTGCTGGGCCTGTCGTTCTTTCTGGTGGGACTGAAGCAGGCGCTGTTTCCCATTGGCGAACTCATGGCAAAGCAGCTCACCGATCCGGTCTTTATTTATGGCAGCCTGGAAAACATTCCTCAATTTTTCCACTGGTCGGATTACAAATGGGTTTATATCTTCGCTGCCAGCATCGGTTTTTCCACCACCATTGCCGAGCCTTCACTGCTGGCGGTGGCACTCAAAGCACATGATGTGTCGGCCGGAAGTATCAGCGTATGGGGCCTGCGGGTGGCGGTGGCGCTGGGCGTGGCCTTTGGTATCGCCCTGGGAACCTACCGCATCGTCAGCGGCACGCCACTGTATTATTACATTATCGGCGGTTATGTGATTGTCATCATACAGACCTTTTTCGCACCAAAGATGATCGTTGCCCTGGCCTATGATTCCGGTGGTGTGACTACCTCAACTGTGACTGTGCCGCTGGTTACGGCTCTGGGGCTGGGGCTGGCGAATACCGTACCGGGACGCAGTGCGCTGCTGGACGGATTTGGCCTGATTGCGTTTGCCAGCCTGTTTCCGATTATTTCAGTGATGGCCTATGCGCAGCTCAGCCAGTCACGCTGGTTACGAAATATAAATAAAAAGTGAGGATACCGTTATGCATTTCAAACTGATTATTGCCCTGATCGAGGATGATAAAACCGATGCGGTGATGGATGCGGCGCGCGCAGCGGGTGCCACAGGAATGACCGTCATCAATCATGCGCGGGGTGAAGGCTTGAAGCAGAGCAAGACCTTTTTTGGTCTGACTCTGGAAACGCAACGCGATATGCTGATGATGCTGGTAGAAGAGCATCAGAGCCGTTCTATTCTGGAAAAGATTGCCGAAGTCGGTGAATTTGACAGCAAACCGGGTACCGGGATTGCTTTTCAAATCGACGTAGAAGACGCCCTGGGCGTCAAGCAACAGATTGCCCGTTTAAGCGAAGTTGTGGAGGAGGAAATATGACGCAGAAAAATATAGTCCGGGTGCGCGATGTGATGAAAACGCGCATCGATATGGTTGACGGTATGACCTCGGTAAGCGAGGCGCTGAAGATGATGAAACATATCGAAACTAAATCATTGATCGTCGACAAGCGGCATGAGAATGATGAATACGGTATCGTGCTGATTTCCGATATCGCCAAACAGGTGCTGGCGCGGGATCGTTCGCCGGATCGAGTAAACATCTATGAGGTGATGGCCAAGCCGGTAATCTGGGTGGATCCGGAGATGGACATTCGTTATTGTGCGCGGATGTTTGAACGATTCGGCCTGTCGCGAGCGCCGGTCATCGAGCAGCGCAAGGTGGTGGGAATTGTCAGCTACACCGATATGGTCTTGCGCGGGCTGGTAGTGAACAAGGATTATCATCCGGAATAAATGACAGCCTGTACTTATGAATATTGATCCTCGTAGCGGATTGCTGGATGTGGCGCGGCAGGTGCCTTCCCCTAATTGTGATGCTCGCCCGGCGGAGACCGGCATCGATCTGTTGGTTATTCACAATATCAGCCTGCCGCCCGGCTGTTTTGAGGGTGATGCGATTGACTGTTTTTTTACCAATACCCTTGATATCGAAGCGCATCCTTATTATGCCGAAATCGCAGACATGCGGGTGTCGGCCCATCTTCTGCTGCGGCGGGACGGAAGCATTATTCAGTATGTGCCTTTCCATCAACGGGCCTGGCATGCCGGCTTGTCCTGTTTTCAGGGACGTGAGCGCTGCAACGACTATTCTATCGGTATCGAGTTGGAGGGCACGGATGAACAAGCCTATGAAGACATTCAGTACCAGGTTTTACAGCAGCTGATTAGCCTGCTTTGCCGGACTTACCCCGGTATTGGGCAGGGCAGAATTGTCGGTCACAGTGATATCGCAGCGGGGCGCAAAACCGATCCCGGTCCGGCCTTCGACTGGTCAAAAATCCGTACTTGATATTGTCAAATAAAAACCGGAAACTACCGGCATGAATCTGATCAGTATTCTTATCGCTCTTGCAGTGGAAACCCTGTACAAGCCGGTCAGCGACTATCGTCGTTATGACTGGTTGCTGGATGCCTCTACAAAGATCTATAACAAGTTGTCCGCCCATGCATGGCGCGATGGACCACTGGGTTTGATTCTGATGGTGGTTTTGCCCTGTTTTGCCGTTTGGCTGATTGCGGCAATGTTAGCCGGCGTTGCGGGCCTGTTCAGTTTTCTTTTCGGACTGCTGGTACTTGTCTATTGTATTGGCCCCAAAGATCTGCTGGATGATGTGAAAAAATTCACTGATGCCCTGCAGGCCGATGATGTGGATGCCGCGCGTCATTATGCGAGCGAAATCCTGGCTTATGAAGCTACCGGCGATGCCATTTCCCTGGCGGAACAGGTTAAGGAAAATATTCCTGTCATCGCCAATACCCGGGTCCTGGGGGTGTTGTTCTGGTTCATGCTGATGGGACCGGTTGGTGCCATACTGTTTCGTTATATTTGCCTGCTCTACCATCGGGGCGGCTGGAGCAACGGTTTCTCTCATGCGCTTGAACGTTTGTATGAAATTATGATCTGGCCTTCAGCTCGTCTCAGCGTAACAGGCTTCGCTCTGACCGGCAGTTTCGTAGACACCATTAGCAACTGGCAATCGTCGGCAGACTTCTGGCAACGCAACAGTGAAGAGTTGTTACGCGTGAGCGGGATCGGTGCCGTCAGGCATGAGCTGGATGAACCCCCGGAAGAGGGACAGCCTGACATCGAAGGCGTACAAAATGTCCTCGCCTTAATGAAGCGCACTCTGATCGTCTGGTTGGCCATTCTCGCCCTGCTAACCCTTACCGGCCTGGTGTTGTAAAAAAATATCGGCGTTATTTAATTGAAATACGTCTGATACCTTCTTTTTTTTCTATGATGAGCAAACCGGCAGTTACTACGATTGATTTGATTCGACACGGTGAACCCGTGGGCGGGAAAAAATATCGCGGTCATCTGGATGATCCCCTGAGTGAAAAAGGCTGGTCGCAGATGCGTTCTGCAGTAGTCGATCACCGTCCCTGGAACGCGATTGTTTGTTCTTCCCTTATTCGTTGTCAGGCCTTTGCCCGGGAACTGGCGGCGCGGCACAGCTTACCCTGCCATGACGATCCCCGTTTTATGGAAATCAACTTTGGCGAGTGGGAAGGTCGTACGGCAGAAGAACTGCTGAAAGATAATCCACAGGCTTTGTATCGCTTCTGGTCTGATCCGTTAAACAATACACCGCCGGGAGCAGAAACACTGGCCGAGTTCGAGGCTCGGGTGATCAGTGGCTGGAATGATTTGCTGAACAAATATTATAACCGGCATGTGTTGTTGGTCGGCCATGCCGGGATGATACGCATGATTGTTCGTCATGTACTGGATATGCCGCTGGATCGTATGTTTCGTCTGCAGGTGCCACTGGCAGGTATCAGTCGTATTGAAATAGAAGGTGAAGGCGAGACGGCATTACCTCGACTGGTTTTTCATGCAGGTCAACTGTAAAACCTTCCGGTAATAATTGCGGTCTTATAATTTATAATATTCTTATATTTTTCACTACATTAATAATATTAATTTTTAGTGGTTTTTGTTTTTCCTTTTTGCTATAAATATATGAAAGAACGATGACATGTATGTCAGATGGTAAAAACAATTGATGTCACGTTTTTGAAACACTATTTATGAAATTTTAAGGAGGAGAATCCAGATGTCACATAAAATTGCCAATACCTGCGTGTTCTGTGGTGCTGCAGCTATTTCATTAATTACCATGGTTGTAATCGGTATCCTGATATGGACCCAGCTGACATAACTTAATGTTTCTATGTTGGTAAATAGCCACCTGTCTCCAGGTGGTTTTTTTTGTCATAAAATTTATTGTTAAATTTTTGTTAAAAAACGATCCGCCCCATGTTCATTGCGGCGCTATAATTCCAGCCTCTATTATCCCTGCGGTATAAAGTAAACTGGAACTTCGCATCTGCTCATCACGAAATTTTAACTCAGCATAATATTTCCACATAGAACTCTGCATCGTTGTGGTGCTTTCGAAGGAAGCATTTATGGTGTACGGTTTTTGCGTTGCTGTGTTAACGGGGAAACGAAGACTAATGAATCGATATCGTTTTATTCTACCGGCATTAATACTTCTGCTTTTCAGAATGCCGGATTTACATGCCGAGGCTATCAGCGTGCGTGATGATGCCGGTCGGCTTATTCGCCTGGATAAACCTGCTCGGCGCATCGTGAGCCTGGCGCCGCATGCGGTTGAATTGCTCTTTGCTGCCGGTGCGGGGGATCGCATCGTGGCTACGGTTTCTTACAGCGATTACCCTGAGCAGGCGAAAGCCATTCCACGAATTGGCAGCTATACCGCAGTCGATGTAGAACGTATTCTGGCGATGAAACCTGATCTGGTGATCGCCTGGGAAAGCGGTAACAGAAAAAATGAAATTGATAAATTGATTCAACTGGGCTTAACGGTCTTTATCAATGAACCGCGTTCGATTGAGGATGTCGCCAACAGCATCGAACGGCTGGGAAAATTGACCGCAACTGAAACGCCGGCCAATCGATTTAGCGAAAATTTTCGTCGGCACTATCGCCATTTGCAAAAAACCTATCAGAACCGACGCAAAGTCAGAATGTTTTATCAGATCTGGAATGATCCTCTGATGACCATCAACGGTCAGCATCTCATTTCCGCTGTGATGCGCCTGTGCGGCGCAAAAAATATTTTCAGAAATATGTCTTCGCTATCGGCCAGCGTTAGCGTGGAGTCTGTGATTGCGGCAAAACCTGAAATCATCATCGCCGGTGGCGACAAAAATGAAAAAGCCGCGTGGTTAACGGCCTGGCAACGTTGGAAAACCCTGCCCGCCGTTAAATACAAGCAGCTTTATTTTATCGAACCGGACTTGCTGCACCGGCATGGTCCACGCATCCTCGACGGTGCTGAGATAATGTGCCGCGATGTAGAACAGGCGCGGTTGGCGAGGGTGCGTTAAAGAGGGATGGGAATAACGCAGAGGACGCGGAGACGCAAAGGCGCAGAGATTATTTATTTTTTTATGATGAACTATATACACTTTTCTGCATATGGTTTGAAAACATCCGATCTGGTGTTCTTCGTTACTCTGGCAAAGCTTGAAGTCCAGTGTGATTGAATATTCTTGGATTCTGGCTTTTGCCAGAATGCCCTGGTTACTGGAATGAAATGTGAAAAGCTTTATTATAAAATCTCTGCGCCTTTGCGTCTCCGCGTCCTCTGCGTTTAAAGTCCCCGATAGGGGATCTGTCAATCCCCCGCCTTCAGGCGGAAGTTTGGTTTTGCTCCTTCTCCCCCGAGGGGGGAGAAGGCTGGGATGAGGGGGGGATCGGTTTGAGGCAGATTCTTGAACCCTC
>VAPL010329639.1_pt1 | contig 17936 bp, 13 predicted proteins | sample 3395061 | NCBI WGS metagenome assembly VAPL01 (sample SAMN08290444, study PRJNA428436) | hydrothermal vent metagenome | isolation source: Deep-sea hydrothermal vent chimney 2 | place: Pacific Ocean: Juan De Fuca Ridge | depth 2182 m m | reverse complement strand
GCCGCCAGGGTTTCAGAAACCGCCTTGTAGTACAGCGGCCAGGTCGGCATGGAACGCACGAAGGGCCGGTAACGCATGGCCGCCCCGCGCAGGTTTTCCGGTAACCCGACCAGTTCCAGAACATGGCAGCCTTCGGACCTGGCATGGTCATGGGCGGCGGCTAGCAGCCGGTCAAAAATTTCCGGGTCGTCGTTGGCCACAAACACATCGACGATTTTCAGGCGTTTCAGGCCGATTTCGGGTGCGTCCCCCCGCATCACCGCGGCATATCCTTGCAACCGGTCTTGCCGGTCGATGATAAAGCGGGTTCGCGCCGCCAGTGACGGCGTCCCGAAATGCCAGCGCAGGCAGTCCGCCGAGCGGCAGGCCAGCAACCGGGGCGCTTCATCCCGTTTGCGCCGCCACAGGCGGTCGAATTCATCGCCGATATCCCCGACCCCGATCAGATCGATGGCCCCGGCGGCCGGTCCCGGCCGCCGGCGGCCAAGCACGATGCCGGCGTGGGCCAACGGCGCCGCCAGCGCCGCCGCCAGTGAAGCCAGCGGCGGCGCGACGCCCTTTTTCCGGAAGGCCGAGGCCATGAAGCCGCCGCCATCGACGACCCAGTACAGCACCCGGTCGTAGTCCGGTTGCGGAATCCGCGCCGCCCCGTAGCGTTCGAACAGGCGTCCGGTCGGCTTGATCCCCGTCGTCACCAGCAGCATGTCGGCATTGTCCTGGCCAAAATAAGCCTCGGCCAGCCGGGCGGTCTGGTCCCGGTAGGGTTTTTCGACCCCCCATTGGCTGGCATCGGCGACCACCACCGGTTCATCGCCATGGTAATAGAGCAGCGGGATATTGCCGAAGAAACCGACCATGCGTCCGCCATCTTCCAGCAACCAGCCGTTGGCCGGTTTGGCGCGGCCCCGGATGAAGGCCGGGTTGTCGACCCAGAAGCGCCGCCAATGGGCCTCGATCAGGTCGTTGCCCCGGGGCATCACCAGGCCCAGACGCCGCAGCAGTTCCGTCGCCTCCTGGCAATCGCCCATATCGGCCTGGCGGAGTGTTGCCGTCATGGCAGACTCAGGAAGTAGCGCAGTTGATGGACCCCCCAGTTGGCCAGCACATGATCGCGCTTCATGCGGTAGGGGTTGTCGCCGGCCCGCATGGCGCCCCGTTCGGTGGTCGACATGGACCGGTAGCCGCAATCCCGCGCCAGGTCCGGGTCCCGTTCGACCTTGAAGTCGCGTCCGGGAATTCCGATCGGGCTGCAAAAATGTTCGCATGGCCGCCCCAGCCTGGTCTCGATCAGGTGTTTGGAACGGCTCAACTCGGTACGCACTCCGGCCTCGTCAAGGGATGCCAGCCGGGCGTGGCTAAGGGTGTGCGAGCCGATCTCCATGCCGGCTTCGGCCAGCGCCCGGCAATCGTCCCAGCTCAGGAATTCCATGAGCACGGCGCGGTGCTCGAAGAAGCCGAGCAGACGCTCGCGGTCGGCCTCGGTATCGCTGTCGATATAATCCGTCGCCAGGAAAAACGCCGCCGGGATTCGCCGCGCCAGCAGGATCGGCAGGGCGTTGGTCAGGCAGTTCTTGAAACCGTCATCGAAGGTGACGCAGAAATAGCGGCCATCAATGGGTTCGCCCGATTGCAGCAAGGTAACGACATCGCCAAGCGCCATAAAGTCGCCGAACCCGGCCAGATAATCCAGTTGAGTTTCGAAGCCGCGCCGTTCGTCATCGAAAACGTGGTGGTAATAGGGAAAGCGTATCCAGCCCGTCGAGCTGCCGATGGATCGCCCCAGGGACAGCCCGAAGACGGCGGCGTCGCGAACCAGTTGCCGCAGTTTCTGACGCCGCGAATGATGGCCGACCAGATCGCCGTAAAGCCGGGCGGGTCGTATGTCGTGCTGCATCAATAATGTTCCAGACCAAAATCGGGGGCGGTCGTCCGGGGCGCCGCCTCGACATGGATACGCACACAAAGCTCCAGCATCAGCAACTGGTATATGCGGAATCCGTGCCGCGCGGGATCGGCCAGCAGCCGCTCGACGCCTTGTTTCGACCACCAGCCGCGATCCAGGGTTTCACGGCGGGTCAGCAGCCGCCGCGCCGGTAAAATCAGGCCTTCGGCCATCCACGCCGGCACCGGCGAGGCGAAGCCCCGCTTCGGCGCATTCAATAATTGTTCGGGCAGAAAAGGCGCCGCAATTTCCCGTTCCAGCGCCTTGGGCCGGCCGTTGGCCGTGCGGATTTCGGGTGGCACCGCCAGGGCGGCTTCGACCAGCCGGTGATCCAGGAATGGCACCCGTCCTTCCACGCTGGCCGCCATGGTGGTGCGGTCGAGCAGGTTGAGCAGGTCGAACGGCAGGTAGGTGTTCAGGTCGCCATACAGCATGGCCGACTGGTGCGGCCCGGAAAAATCATCGGCGAAGCGGGCCTGTTCCGGGTCGGCGGCGGGTGACTGCCGGCCCAGCAGGGCCAGCATCGGCGGCGGCAGCAGGGTCGAATGATCGTGCAGGTAGCCGCCGGGATCGGCCTCGAATTTCTCCGCCCGGCCCAGCCGCCAGGCGGTCATCGGCGAAACGGCCTTGATCGCCGGCTCGATCACGCCGCGCCGCAGCGGGCCCGGCAGCATCAGGTAGCGGCGTTCCACCGGAAGCTGGAAATAGCGCCCGTAACCGGCGAACAGTTCGTCGCCGCCGGTACCGTTCAAGGCCACCCGCAGGTCCTTGCCCAGGGCCTGTTCGATCAGGTAATTGGGCAGCAGGGCCGGGTCGGCCAGCGGTTCGTCGGCGTGCCAGGCCAGCAACGGCAGGTGATCGCCGACCGCCGTGGCCGGCAGGTCCAGGACCGTGTGGTTGGTCCCGTAGCGTTCGGCGACCAGGGCCGCGAGCGGGCTTTCGTCCACGGCGGCGCCTTCGAAGCGGACGGTGAAAGTGTTTATCGGCCGGGACGAATGATTGGCCGCCAGCGCCACCATCAATCCGGAATCGATACCGCCCGACAATAGCGCCCCCAGCGGGACATCGCTGCGAAGTTGCAGCCGGATGCTGTCGCCAAGCAGGCCGGTCAGGTGATCGACCAGGTCTTCCCTGGCCGAAGGGATATCGGTCGCCGGTTCGGCCCGCCAGTAGCGTTCCACGGTGATCTTGCCGTCGCGTTCGATACGCAGGACGTGGCCCGGCGGCAACTGCCGGACCCCTTTGTATATTGTCGCCGGGGCGGCGACATAGCCGTGTGCCAGATAGCCGCCGATGGCCCCTTCGTCGATTTCCGCCCGGACCAGGCCGGAGGCGAACAGCGGCTTGATTTCAGAGGCGAATACGATGCCGCCGCCGTCCAGTCGGCACCAGTATAGCGGCTTGATGCCAAGCCGGTCGCGTACCAGGGTCAGACGATGCCGCCCGCGTTCGTACAGGGCCAGGCCATACATGCCGTTTAGTTCATGGATGAAATCATCGCCCCGGGCATGATCGGCGGCGAGCACCGATTCCATGTCGCTGCCGGTCCGGAAGGGATAGTCGGTATATTTCCGGCGCAGTTCGGGGTCGTTGTATATTTCGCCGTTACCGATCAGCACCCGGCCCCGGCGATCATCAAACAGCGGTTGATCGCCGGTCTTCAGATCGATAATCGCCAGCCTGCGAAAACCGGCCTGATAGCGCCCGTCGTCGCTCGCATAGCGGCCCTCGCCATCGGGTCCCCGGTGGCGCATGGCGTCCAGCATGGCGTCCATGTCGGGCTGCCTGATCGGCGTATCGTTGGGCAGAAACAGTCCCGCCAGGCCACACATTCAGCGGCGCTCCTTTGCAATGGGGTAAGGCAGAATCGCCCATTTGCCGCTTGATCGCAAGGGTTTGCGCCGATTTACAGGCTTTGGCTTCAATATCAAACGGAAAGACGATAGATTCAGCCCATGAACATGCCCGAAGGCCCGCTTGCCAGCTATCGCGCCGAAATAAGCGCCGGCGACCTGAGCCCCGACCCGGTGCAGGCGCTGGCCATCGAAAAATTGCAAAGCCTGCACAAGGCGCTGGCCGCCTACGAGCCTTCGAAGGGGGCGTCCGGCTGGAAGGAGCGGTTCGGGCTGGCCCGGCGCCGGGAAGACCCGCCCCAGGGGTTGTATCTGGTCGGCGGCGTCGGGCGCGGCAAATCGATGCTGATGGATCTGTTTTTCCGCACCGCCCCGGTCAAACGTAAACGGCGGGTGCATTTCCACGCCTTCATGCAGCAGGTTCATGTGCGTCTGCACGAATATCGCAAGTGGAAGGGCCGCGCCGACGATCCAATTCCACCCATCGCCACGCGCTTCGCCGAAGAGGCGTCGCTGCTCTGTTTCGATGAATTTCAGGTCCTCGATATCGCCGATGCGATGATTATCGGGCGCTTTTTCGAGACCCTGTTCGCCAACGGCGTGGTCGTCGTGGCGACTTCGAACCGCCCGCCGGGCGACCTTTACAAAGACGGCCTGCAACGCCAGCTGTTTATGCCGTTCATCCACCTGCTCGAAGACAAGCTCGATGTCCTGATCCTCGAAGGCGCGACCGATTACCGGTTGCAGAACGTGCGCCGGACGGGTGTTTACCTGAATTCCCTGGACCAGGATTCCGATAAGAAGCTGGCCCTGTTGTTCGAGCGCCTGACCAACGACGCCGAGGACCTGGAAGCGCCGCTGCATGTTAACGGCCGGCGGCTGGATATTGTGATGGCCGCCGACGGGGTGGCCATGGTGTCGTTCGACGAGTTCTGCGCGCGCCCCCTGGGTCCGGCGGATTTTCTGGCCGTGGCCGGGCGCTTTCATACGGTTATCATGCGGGATATTCCAAAGATGACCGCCGAAAACCGCAACGAAGCCAAGCGCTTCGTGATCCTTATCGATGCCCTGTATGAACATAATGTCAATCTGGTATGTTCGGCGCAGGCCCCGGCCCGGGACCTGTACGTGGCCGGCGACGGCGCTTTTGAATTCCGGCGCACGGCATCCAGGTTGGTCGAAATGCAGGGCGAAGATTATCTTGCGCGGCCGCATAAATCCGAATTTGGCCTTGCGGAACCGGGGTATTCCTTACTACATCATGCCCTAAGCGATGCTTTGGATGGAGAACCCACGTGACCGAAACCGTCATCTTGCCCGCCGCCGATGCGCGACAGAGCGTCGATCCGGCGCTTGATCTGAAGGCCGAAATAAATCGCCTGCGCCGCGACAAGAACGCCATAATCCTGGCCCATTATTACCAGGATTATGAAATTCAGGACCTGGCCGACTTTGTCGGCGATTCCCTGGACCTGTCCCGCCGCGCCGCCGCCGCCGATGCCGATATCATCGTTTTTTGCGGCGTCCGGTTCATGTCGGAAGTGGCCAAGATCGTCAATCCGGAACGCACCGTGCTGCTGCCCGACGCCGACGCCGGCTGTTCCCTGGAAGAAGCCTGCCAGCCGGATGATTTCAAACGCTGGCGCGACGCTCACCCGGACCATATCTCGTTGACCTACATCAACTGTTCGGCGGAAGTGAAGGCGCTGTCGGATATCATCGTGACCTCGTCCAACGCCGAGGCGATAATCAATCAACTGCCGAAGGACCGGCCGATTCTGTTTGCCCCGGACCGCCACCTGGGGGCTTTCCTGAACAAGAAAACCGGGCGCAACATGGTGTTGTGGCCGGGCGCCTGTATCGTCCACGAGGAGTTTTCCGAAGACCGGCTGCTGCAATTGAAAGCGGAACAACCGGAGGCCATGGTCGCCGCCCATCCGGAATGCCCGGATGTTATTCTTGACCTGGCCGACTATGTCGGTTCGACCAGGGGTATCTTGAATTTCGTCGGCGCCGATCCGGCCCGGACCTTCATCATCGCCACCGAACCGCACATCATCCACCAGATGCAAAAAGACCATCCGGACAAAACCTTTATCGCCGCGCCGGGGGTCAGCGAGGCCCGTGATGTCGGGGCCTGCCCCTGCACCCACTGCCCCTATATGGCCCTGAACACCATGGAAAAGCTGTACCTGGCGCTGCGCGACGAAGCGCCCCGGATAGAACTGCCGGAAGATGTGCGGCGGCGGGCGCTGAAACCTATCGAACGGATGCTCGATATGTCGCCCCCGGCAAAACCGGTGAGCCGGGCCGCCGAGTAATGCCGATCCCCGACCCGGCCAGCGTCGAGGCTGCCATAGAGGCCGCCCTGAAGGAAGATATCGGACGCGGCGATATAACCACCAACGCCGTGCTGGCCGCCGACGCCCGGCTGAAATTCGCCCTGACCACGCGCGAGAACATCATCGTCGCCGGGATCGATATGGCGGCCTCCGTCTTCCGGCGTCTGGCCCCGGACGGCGATATTGAAAAGAAAATCGAAGATGGCGCCGCCGCCGCCGCCGGGACGGTGCTGATGACCCTCGACGGCCCGGCCCGGGGCTTGCTGAGCGCCGAACGCACGGCGCTGAACATGCTGCAATTCCTTTCGGGCATCGCCACCGTTACGCGGGCCTATGCGGACGCCATCGCCGGTACCGGGGCCACGCTGCTTGACACCCGCAAGACAATACCGGGCCTGCGGATGCTTTCGAAGTACGCGGCCGCCGTGGGCGGCGCCCGTAATCACCGGATGGGCCTGGGTGACGGAGTCCTGATAAAGGACAATCATCTGGCCGTCGCCGGCTCGGTCGGCGAGGCGGTTGCCCGCGCCCGGGCGGCGGGGCTGCGCGACATCGAGGTTGAATGCGACACTATCGATCAGGTCGATGCGGCGCTGGCCGCCGGGATCGGGCGAATACTGCTCGACAATATGAACAACGATAAATTGCGTCTGGCGGTGGCGATGGCAAAGGGCAAGGCGACGCTGGAAGCCTCCGGCGGCGTCACTTTGCAGACCATTCGCGGCATCGCCGAAACCGGCGTTGATTTTATTTCCGTCGGCCGGATCACCCAGTCGGCCCCGGCGGTCGATATCGGCCTCGATCAATTAACTTGAAAAACCCTATTGAATCCATACGTTAAACAACACTTTAAGGTGGGTAAGGCTTGCCCTTGGTGGTAAATGGCGTTACTAGATTCAAGGTATTCAGATCATATTTGTTTCAACGGGAAATTGATGTAAGGGGAGTTGACTATGGCGCGCAACAAGATCGCTCTTATCGGCGCCGGTAATATCGGCGGTACGCTGGCCCACCTGGCCGGCCTGAAAGAACTCGGCGATATTGTGATGTTTGATATCGTCAAGGGCGTCCCCCAAGGCAAGGCGCTGGATTTGGCGCAATCGTCACCGGTCGAGGGCTTTAACGGCAAACTGACCGGCAGTTCCTCGTACACCGCGATCCGGGGCGCCGACGTGGTCATCGTCACCGCCGGGGTGGCCCGCAAGCCGGGCATGAGCCGCGATGATCTGCTTGGCATCAATACCTCGGTGATGGAAGCCGTCGGCAAGGGTATCAAGGCCAATTGCCCGAACGCTTTCGTCATATGTATAACCAACCCTCTGGACGCCATGGTATGGGTGTTGCGCGAGGCTTCCGGCCTGCCCCACAACAAGGTTGTCGGCATGGCCGGGGTGCTGGATTCCGCCCGCTTCCGCTATTTCCTGGCCGAGGAATTCAAGGTTTCGGTCGAAGACGTCACGGCGTTTGTCCTGGGCGGTCATGGCGACACCATGGTGCCGCTGCCCCGTTATTCCACCGTCGCCGGCATCCCGTTGCCCGATCTGATCAAGATGAAATGGACGACCCAGGCGCGGCTTGATGAAATCGTGCAGCGGACCCGCGACGGCGGCGCCGAAATCGTCGGCCTGCTGAAAACCGGGTCGGCCTTTTACGCCCCGGCCAGTTCCGCCATCGCCATGGCGGAATCCTACCTGAAGGATAAAAAGCGGGTGCTGCCGTGCGCCGCCTGGCTGAAGGGGCAATACGGGGTCAAGGGCCTGTATGTGGGCGTTCCCGCGGTGATCGGCGCCAAGGGTGTCGAACGGATTGTCGAAATCAAGCTGAATTCCGCCGAGAAGGCCGGCTTCAATAAATCGGTGCGGTCGGTCAGGGGATTGATGAAAACCATCGCGGATCTCAAGAAAGACGCGACCGCGCCGGCCAAAAAGGCCCCGGTCGGGAAAACCGCCGCCGGGAAGAAGGCAGCCGTCAAAAAGGCCCCGGCCAGGAAAGTTCCGGCCAAGAAAGCCCCGGTCAAGAAAACCCCGGCGGCGAGGCCCGATAAATGAATATTCACGAATATCAAGCGAAGCAGTTGCTGGCCAAATACGGCGTCGCCGTGCCGCGTGGCGGGGTCGCCTATACCCGGCCCGAGGCCGAGGCCGTGGCCAAGGACCTGGGCGGACCGGTGTGGGTCGTCAAGTCGCAAATTCATGCCGGCGGTCGTGGCGCCGGACGGTTCCAGGGCAACCCCGATGGTCAGGGCGGGGTCCGGGTCGTCAAATCCATCGACCAGGTCAAGGACAACGTCAACGAAATGCTCGGCCATGTCCTGATTACCAAACAGACCGGCGACAAGGGCAAGGAAGTCAAGCGCGTCTATATCGAAGAAGGCTGCGATATCGCCCGCGAACTGTATCTGAGCCTGCTGGTCGATCGCGGGACCTCGCGGGTGATTATCCTGGCGTCCACCGAAGGCGGCATGGAAATCGAGGAAGTCGCCGCGGCGACACCCGAAAAAATCCTTAAGGTGACGATCGATCCGGCCACCGGAATGTCGCCGTTTCACGCCCGTAAACTGGCCTTCGGACTGGGCCTTAAAGGCAAGCAGGTGGGCGCCGCGGTCAAATTCATGCTCGCCATTTACCGGGCCTTCATGGACCTGGACGCCTCGATGATGGAGGTCAACCCGCTGGTCGTGACCGGCGATGACGGGATCATCGCCCTGGACGCGAAAATGAACTTCGATGACAACGCCCTGTTCCGCCACAAGGATATTGAAGAACTGCGCGACGAGGACGAAGAAGACCCGGCGGAACTGGAAGCGGCCCGCCATGAATTGAACTACATCAAGCTGGACGGCAACATCGGCTGCATGGTCAACGGCGCCGGCCTGGCGATGTCGACCATGGATATCATCAAGCTGTATGGCGGCGATCCGGCCAACTTTCTGGATGTCGGCGGCGGCGCGACCAAGGAGCGGGTGACGACGGCGTTCAAGCTGATCCTGTCCGATGCCAACGTCGAAGGCATTCTGGTCAATATTTTCGGCGGCATCATGCGCTGCGATGTGATCGCCGAAGGCGTCGTCGCGGCGGCGCGGGAAGTCAGCCTTAATGTGCCTCTGGTGGTTCGCCTGGAAGGCACCAACGTGGAACTGGGCAAAAATATTCTGGCCGAATCGGGCCTGGCCATCGTCTCGGCGGACGATCTGGCGGACGCCGCCGAAAAAATCGTCAAAGCCGTAAAGGAGTCTTAGAGAAACATCATGGCCGTTCTCATCGGATCCGATACCAAAGTCATTTGCCAGGGTTTCACCGGAGCCCAGGGCACATTCCATTCCGAACAGGCGATCGCCTATGGCACCGACATGGTCGGCGGGGTAACGCCGGGCAAGGGCGGGGCCAGCCATCTTGACCTGCCGGTGTTCGATACCGTCGCTATGGCGGTCGAAAAAACCGGGGCCAACGCGACGGTTATATACGTGCCGCCGCCGTTCGCCGCCGACGCCATTCTGGAAGCCATCGACGCCGAATTGCCGCTGGTAGTTTGCATCACCGAAGGCATTCCGGTGCTCGACATGGTCCGTGTCAAGCGCGCCCTGGAAGGTTCGGCGACCCGTTTGGTCGGGCCCAACTGTCCGGGTGTAATCACCCCCGGCGAATGCAAGATCGGCATCATGCCGGGCCATATCCACACCCGTGGCAAGGTCGGCATCGTTTCGCGTTCGGGCACCCTGACCTACGAAGCCGTGGCCCAGACCACGGCGGCGGGTCTGGGGCAGACCACCTGCATCGGCATCGGCGGCGATCCGGTCAATGGCACCAATTTCGTCGATTGCCTGGAGATGTTCCTGGGCGATGACGAAACCGAAGCGATCGTGATGATCGGTGAAATCGGCGGCGACGCCGAAGAACAGGCCGCCGATTTTATCAGGCAATCGAAAACTACCAAGCCGGTGGTCAGCTTTATCGCCGGTGTGACGGCGCCGCCGGGCCGCCGCATGGGCCACGCCGGGGCCATCATATCGGGCGGCAAGGGCGGCGCCGGGGATAAGATAGAAGCCCTGAAAAGCGCCGGAATTCACGTCGCCGAATCGCCCGCCGCCATCGGCAGCACCATGCTGGGAGTTTTCAGCGGATAATTCAACGGACAAGGACGGACGAAAAATGGCCTCGTCATCCGATACCTTTCTTTCGGCGACCAACGCCACCTACGTCGCCGAAGTGTTCGCCCGTTTTCGCGACGATCCGAATTCGGTCGACGCCACCTGGGCCGACTTTTTCAAGGACCTGGACGACGAAGCGCGGGATATCCTGGGCGATCTGAATGGCGCCAGTTGGGCCGCCTCGACTTCTGCGGTGATCGGCGCAAACGGTGGCCAGACGGCGGAAGACGTGACGGTGCGCCACGGGCCCCAGTCCGGCGGCTACGGCGCCGCCCCGTCGCCGGTTGATATGATGGGGGCCGGCCTGCCGACCATGGCGCACGGCCTGGCGGGACAGGCCCGGGCCCAGCATATTCGCCAGGCGACCATGGATTCGATCAGCGCCCTGATGATGATCCGGGTCTACCGGGTGCGTGGCCACCTTATAGCCAATTTCGACCCGCTGGGGCTGGAAGGCAACGCCCACCATCCGGAACTGGATCCCAGGACCTATGGCTTTACCGAAGCCGATATGGACCGCCCGATCTTCATCAACAACGTGCTGGGCATGGAAACCGCGACGTTGCGGGAAATTATCACGGTGCTCAAGGAAACCTATTGCGGTTCCATCGGCGTCGAATTCATGCACATTCAGGAACCGGACGAACGGGCCTGGATTCAGCGCCGCATCGAAAGCATCCGCAACCAGACGCAGTTCACCTACAAGGGCAAGCGCTTCATCTTCCAGCGCCTGGTCGAGGCCGAAGGTTTCGAGAAGTTCCTCGACAAGAAATATACCGGGACCAAGCGTTTCGGCCTGGATGGCGGCGAAAGCCTGATCGCCGCGCTGGAGCAGATTATCAAGCGCGGCGGCCAGTTGGGAGTTAGAGAAGTGGTGCTGGGGATGCCGCACCGGGGCCGCCTGAACGTGCTCGCCAGTATTATGAACAAGCCCTATGTGGCGATGTTTTCCGAATTTCAGGGGATATCGTCCCGGCCCGACGACATCATGGGTTCGGGCGATGTCAAGTATCATCTTGGCACCTCGTCCGACCGGGTTTTCGACGGCAACCGCATTCACCTGTCGCTGACCGCCAATCCGTCGCATCTGGAAGCGGTCAACACGGTTGTCCTGGGCAAGGTCCGGGCCAAGCAGCACATGGCGAAGGACGAAGCGCGAAGATCGATCATGGGGCTTTTGATGCACGGCGACGCGGCTTTCGCCGGTCAGGGTCTGGTGCCGGAAGCGCTCGATTTATCGCAGCTTCGCGGCTATCGCACCGGCGGCACCATCCATTTCATCGTCAATAACCAGATAGGTTTCACCACGGCGCCGACCAAGTCGCGCTCGTCGCCCTATCCGTCCGATATCGCCAAGGGCATCCAGGCCCCCATATTCCACGTTAACGGGGACGATCCGGAAGCGGTCGTTCATGTGGCGCGCATCGCCGCGGAATTCCGCCAGGAATTCGGTCGCGACGTGGTCATCGACATGTTCTGTTATCGCCGTCATGGCCATAACGAAGGTGACGAACCCATGTTCACCCAGCCGATCATGTACAAGGCGATCAAAAAACATCCGACGACGGTGGCGATTTACGCCCGCAAGCTGATTTCGGAAAACGTTTTCAGCGAAGAAGAAGTGAAGCATGTGGTCGATGAATTCCATGCCAAACTGGAAGCGGATTTCGGCGCCGCCCATTCCTATAAACCCAACAAGGCCGACTGGCTGGAAGGTCAATGGAGCGGCCTTGACCAGCTTGCCGACGACGAGGAAATGCACGACGAGGATACCTCCGTGCCGATGCGCCTGCTGCGCGAAGTCGGCATGGCGATCTCCCGGCCGCCGGAAAGTTTCGACATCAACAAGAAAATCCTGCGCCAGCTTGACGCCAAGCGCCGGATGATCGAGTCCGGTTCGGCCATCGACTGGGCCATGGCCGAGGCGCTGGCCTTCGGCACATTGCTGGTTGAAGGTACCGGGGTGCGCCTGTCGGGGCAGGATTCCGGGCGCGGTACATTTTCCCACCGGCACTGTGTGCTGGTCGATCAGACCAACGAAGAACGCTATTTTCCGCTAAGTTGTATTCGTGACGATCAGGCCGACTTCGAAGTTATGGACAGCCCGCTATCGGAAGCCGGGGTGCTGGGCTTCGAATATGGATTTTCCCTGGCCGACCCGCACACCCTGGTTCTGTGGGAAGCCCAGTTCGGCGATTTCGCTAACGGCGCCCAGGTTATCATCGATCAGTTTATCGCTTCCGGCGAAACCAAGTGGCTTAGAATGTCGGCGGTCTGCATGTTGCTGCCGCATGGGCTCGAAGGTCAGGGGCCGGAACATTCCTCGGCCCGGCCCGAGCGCTTTTTGCAGTTGTGCGCCGAAGACAATATGCAGGTCGTCAACATCACCTCGCCGGCCAATTACTTTCATGTGCTGCGGCGGCAGATGCGGCGCAACTTCCGCAAGCCGTTAATCGTGATGTCGCCGAAATCCCTGCTGCGCCACAAGCTGGTGGTTTCGGAACTGGGCGAAATGGGTCCGGAAACCCGTTTCCGCCGGATCCTGCCGGAAACCGATAAACTGGTGCTGGACAAGGACGTCAGGCGAATCGTCCTGTGTTCGGGAAAGGTTTATTACGACCTGCTGCAAGGACGCCGCGACGCCGGCATCGACGATGTCGCCATCGTTCGCGTCGAACAGCTCTACCCCTGGCCGCGCAAATCGATCTTCCAGCAAATAAACCGCTATCCCAACGCCGAAGTCGTGTGGTGCCAGGAAGAACCGTCGAACATGGGCGCGTGGACCTTCCTGTATCCCCGCTTGCAGACCATGTTCGATATAATCGGCGGCAACAATACCCGGCCCTGGCTGATCGCGCGCCAGGCGGCGGCGGCGCCGGCCACCGGCTACGCCAAGGTCCACGTCGAGGAACAGAAATTGCTGGTTGAACAGGCCCTGAAGACCCCTTTGCAGGACATTCCACAACCCCACACCTGGAAGTAACGAGGATAATATGGCGACGGAATTAAAGGTGCCCACGCTTGGCGAATCGGTAACCGAGGCGACGGTTGCGAAATGGATGAAACAACCGGGCGAGGCGGTCGGGCTCGACGAAGCCGTGGTCGAACTTGAAACCGACAAGGTAACGCTGGAAGTCAACGCCCCGGTAGCCGGGGCCATGGGCGATATTTCCGCCCCCGAAGGCAGCGAGGTCGAGGTCGGCGCGTTGCTGTGTATGATCGAAGAAGGCGCGGCGGGCGCCGCCAAAACCAAACCGGCCGCCGCACCGGAGCCCGCACCCGCACCCGCGCCGGAACCGGCGGCGGCCCCCGCCGCGGCGATGGCGGCGCCTGCTGCCGTTTCGCAAAAACTGTCGCCGGCGGTGCGCAAGCTGGTCGAGGAAAATAACCTGGACGCCGCCGCCATCCCGGCCACCGGCAAGGACGGTCGCCTGGTCAAGGGCGATGTACTGGCCTTTATCGAAAACGCCGCCATCCCGGCAACCCCGGCCCCGGCCCCGGTCGCCGCCACTGCCGCCGCAGCCCCGGCGCCGTCGGTCGATCAGTATCCGACCCGGCCGATCGGCCCGCGCGAGGAACGGGTCAAGATGACCCGTCTGCGCAAGATGGTCGCCCGGCGCCTGAAGGAAGCCCAGAATAACGCCGCCATGCTGACCACCTTTAACGAAGTCGATATGACCGAGGTGATGGCGCTTCGGGCCAAGTACAAGGAAATTTTCGAGAAGAAGCACGGCGTCAAGGTCGGCTTCATGTCGCTGTTCATCAAGGCCTGTGTCGTCGGTCTCAGGGAATTTCCGGCGATCAACGCGGAAATCAGCGGCGATGATATTATTTACAAGAACTATTACGATATCGGCGTCGCCGTCGGCTCGCCAAGCGGCCTGGTGGTGCCGGTGGTCCGCGATGCGGACTCGTTGAGTTTCGCCGCTATCGAAGGAACCATCGCCGACTACGGCCGCCGGGCCAGGGAAGGCAAGCTGACCCTGGATGAAATGCAGGGCGGCACCTTCACCGTCACCAACGGCGGTATTTTCGGCTCGTTGCAGTCGACGCCGATCCTCAACCCGCCGCAGTCGGGCATTCTGGGCATGCACAAGATCCAGCAGCGGCCGATGGTCATGGCCGATGGCTCGATTGCCGCCCGCCCGATGATGTATCTGGCGCTGAGTTACGATCACCGCATCGTCGATGGCCGCGAGGCGGTGTCGTTTCTGGTTCGGGTCAAGGAATGCATCGAAGACCCGCAGCGGATCATGCTGGATACATAAAAGGAAAGCGCAATGAGTGAATCCTATGACGTCATCATCATCGGCGGCGGCCCCGGCGGTTACGTCGCGGCGATCCGGGCGGCGCAACTGGGCCTGAAAGTGGCCTGTGTCGAAAAACGCGGCAGCCTGGGCGGCACCTGCCTTAATGTCGGCTGCATCCCGTCCAAGGCGCTGTTGCAGTCGTCCCACCATTTCGAACAGGCCGGCCATGAACTGGCCGCCCATGGCGTCACTACCGGTAAAATCGGGCTGAACCTGAAAACCATGATGGGGCGCAAGGACAAGGTGGTCGATGACCTGACCAAGGGCATTGAATTCCTGTTCAAGAAAAACAAGATCGATTATCTGCTCGGCGTCGGTGTGATTACGGCAGCCGATACCGTAGAGGTGACTCCGGCCAAAGGCGAAAGCCGGAAATTAAAGACGGAAAATATTATCATCGCCACCGGTTCCGATGTCGCCCCCCTGGCCGGTGTCGCAATCGACGAAAAAAGGATTGTCAGTTCCACCGGCGCGCTGGCCCTGGCGGCGGTGCCAAAAACCATGGTGGTGGTCGGCGGCGGGGTCATCGGGCTGGAACTGGGTTCGGTCTGGCGCAGGCTGGGAGCCGAGGTCACGGTGGTTGAATTCCTGGACGCCATCCTGCCCGGCATGGACGGCGATATTGTCAAGCAGATGACCCGGACCCTGAAAAAACAGGGTGTCAAATTCATGCTTAAATCCAAGGTAACGGCGGCCAAGGCGAACAAGGGCAATGTCACGCTGGAAATCGAGCCGCGCGACGGCGGCCAGGCGGAAAAGATCAAGGCCGATGTGGTCCTGGTAGCCATTGGCAGGCGGCCCTACAGCGAGGGCCTGGGCCTGGAAAAGGCGGGAGTCGAAACCGACCGGCACGGCTTTATTCAGGTCGGCGCCGATTTTCAGACCAACATACCCGGTATTTTCGCCATCGGCGACGTCATCGGCGGGCCGATGCTGGCCCATAAGGCAGAGGAAGAAGGCGTCGCCCTGGCCGAACTTATCGCCGGCCAGGCCGGGCATGTGGATTATGATACGATTCCCGGCGTCGTTTACACTTGGCCGGAAGTGGCGAGCGTCGGCAAGACGGAAGAGCAACTCAAGGAAAATGGCACCGCCTACAATGTCGGCAAGTTCCCGTTCAGCGCCAATTCCAGGGCGCGGGCCAACGCCGATCAGGAAGGCTTCGTCAAGATTTTGGCCGACGCCGCGAGCGACCGGGTGCTGGGCGTGCATATTATCGGCCCGGCGGCCGGCGAATTAATCGCCGAGGCGGTGGCGGTGATGGAATTCGGCGGTTCGGCGGAAGATATCGCGCGCACCTGCCACGCCCATCCGTCCCTAAGCGAAGCGGTCAAGGAAGCCGCCCTTGCAGTCGCCGGCCGGGCAATCCATATGTAGCTATGGGGGAAGTATGAAGGAGCAGGTTGGATGTTTCGAATGCTGCCCGGCAGCGAGGGCAAAAACGTTGGGGTCCATGCGCGGGGCAAACTGACAGACGCCGATTATCAGGCGTTTCTGCCAGAGCTGGAAGGCCGCATAAAAGTACACCGGCAAATCAACCTGCTGGTCGATCTGGAAGGCTTCGAAGGCTGGGACCTGCACGCCGCCTGGGACGATTTCACCTTCGGCATGACCCACTGGCACCATTTCAGGAAAATCGCCCTGGTCGGTGACAAGGGCTGGGAAAAAATGGCGGCGAAAACCTCCAATGTGCTGATGGGTGGCGAGGTTCGCTATTTCGACCTGGCCCAACGGGACCGGGCCTGGGCCTGGATCAGGTCTGCCGACCCGGAAATGCCCTAGCGTTTCCGGGCGACCATGTCGATCAGCGCCGACATGCCGCTGTGGCCGTCCCCTTCGCTGACCCGGTCATCGTGGCTCAGCAGGTGGGTGATCTCCATCCCGCCGAACCCTTGGCGCAGGATTTCCTCGGTATACATGTTTTCGGCGGCCGGCGGTCCGCCGGTTCCGTATTCCAGTTGTTCGGGCCGGTAGCCCTGCAACAGCAGCAGGCCGCCGGGTTTCAGGGCGCGCTGGATGTTGGCGAACACGCCGGGACGTTCGGCGGCCGATGAAAACTGGATAAAGATGGCGGCGACCATGTCAAAGGCGGCCTCCGGCCATTCCCAGTTATACAGGTCGGCCTCGCGCGTTTCGATGCTCAGGCCCTTGCTTTCGGCCAGTTTGCCGGCTTTCTGCAACGCCACCGGGGAAAAATCGATGGATAAAACATCGACCCCCAGCGAGGCCATGAAGACGCCGTTGCGACCCTCGCCATCGGCTACCGATAGCGCTTTCATGCCCGGTTTCAGTAAATCCTTTTGCGATACCAGAAAGCCGTTTGGTTCGGCGCCAAACAGGTAGCCGTCGCCGGCGCTGGTGAATCGTTGATTCCAGAACTGTTTTTGTTCATCGGACATTTTTGTTTACTCCAGTTTTTCCCAATGATCGCCAGCCGCCGCCGTCAGGGCCGTCTTGATGGCGTCGGGACTGTCCATGATGTTCATAAAGCTGTTGTCCCCCATCATCGACAAATCGGGGAAATTGATAGCGATGCGGAAGCGCGCCGACAGGGCCTGAACGCGGTGCCCGCTGACCAGTATCTCGTAAGGCAGGTGGGCCGACGAACGGATCTCCCTGAAGTCGATTTCACTCATCAGATAGGCGTCGTCCTGCATCTTGCCGCCGCCCTTCGCGCCGTTCATGGCGACCCCGAACACCACTTCATCCTTGCCGGGGATATCGATGCGATAGACTTTGGTAATGCCCATCTTCCCCGCCGCCAGCGCCTTTTCGACGCCGGCGACCGCGTCCTGATGGGTCTTGTAGCGGGACAACTGGTGCAAGTCGTCGAAATATTCCATGCCGATCATGTAGTGATAACCGCGCAAGTCATTGTCGTCCATGGCGTCGGCCATGCCGTACTGCCGGATTTTACCCAGGGCGTTTTCCAGCGCATCGGCGACGAATCCCAAATCGCCGGCCATGCGGTAGACCCCTGCCATGTAGCGCGGATTGGTATAGGCGACCTGAATCTCGCCGTCACGGTCGGTTATCGATACCCGTTGCGCCGCGCCGAAACCACCCTTTTCCGATTTTGCGGCGACCCGTTTCAGGGCGTCATTGGTGACAATAATCAAATTGACGGCGGGATAGGGGCTATAGGTCCCGGCGATGTCAAATCCGGCGTCGGTCAGTTTGCCCGTTACCCGGGCGGTGACGGCGGCCAAATCGCCCGGCTGTTTCGATGCCAGGATGAATGGCTTGTACTTCGCCGCCGCGAAGGCGTCGCCGGAAACGGTCACGATGAAGGCGACGATGACGGTAAGCAGAATTTTTTTCATGATGGCGTCCCCTGTTGGC
>VAPL010507652.1_pt1 | contig 17937 bp, 16 predicted proteins | sample 3395061 | NCBI WGS metagenome assembly VAPL01 (sample SAMN08290444, study PRJNA428436) | hydrothermal vent metagenome | isolation source: Deep-sea hydrothermal vent chimney 2 | place: Pacific Ocean: Juan De Fuca Ridge | depth 2182 m m | reverse complement strand
GAATACACCTATCATCATGCCTTCCATGATTAAAAATGACGCCATGTATTGCGCTGTTTTGGTTTGAATGACTACCCAGCCCTTAATAATGACAAATACTGTTGTAAAGCTGGTCAAAATAATCAACGGCATGGAAATACCATCGATACCCAAACTGTAATAGATTTTATACGTCGATATCCAGCTATGTGTTTCAGTAAACTGCATTTGATAAGTACTATTATCAAATTGAGTGTAAAGCGGAATAGTGACAATAAACGTTGCGATAGACACAATGAGTGATAACATTCTCGCCATGGGTGCATGTTTGTCACCACTGGCTGTAAGCACGAGAATACCGCCGATTATGGGCAGCCAGATAGCCAAACTCAAAATTGGAAAATCAGCAAACATTTATATCATTAACCTTGTATAGAAAAACCTTGTATAGAAACTTTTATAATATTGACTATAAAAAAACGACCCAACCTAACATGACTGACAAACCAATAATCATCCAGAACGCATAATTATAGAGGTAGCCCGTTTGAACATGCCGCATCACACTTGAAAACCAACCTATGCTTTTTGCAGTACCATTGACCATCAAACCATCAATTAATTTTTCGTCTCCGACTTTCCAGAACAATCGCCCTATTCCAAGCGAACCATTCGCAAAAATAAAACGGTATACTTTATCAACGTAATAATGCTCAGTGAGTATTTTATATATTGCAGATGCGCTGTTCTTTATTCTTTCTGGAATATCCGGTCGTTTCATATATAAGAACCAAGCAGTGGCCACTCCAGCAAAAGCCAACCATATTGGCGCCTGAGAAAATGCATGTATAATCATGCCCATAGGACCATGAAAATCTTTAGATAACTGCCCAAGTACATCGTGTTGCGGTAATACGAAAATAGCGTCGCCAAAATAAGATCCAAAAGCCATATCTTCGACGTATACATAACCAATAATAACTGACGGTATCGCCAAAATAATTAACGGTATGGTGACGACCGCAGGTGTTTCGCGTAAATGTCCACGTGTGTGTTCATCCATTCTTTCTTTTCCATGAAACACCAGAAAATACAGCCGGAAACTGTAAAGTGCCGTAATAAAAACACCGCCAAGCACGCAAACATAGGCAAAACCTGCACCAGGTAAACTGGAAGCATGCACTGCTTCGATAATACTGTCTTTGGAAAAGAAACCTGAAAAACCAGGCGCACCAATCAACGCAAGTGAACCGATCAAGAAAGTTATCCAGGTGATAGGCATATATTTTCTAAGTCCACCCATATTACGAATATCCTGATCATGGTGCATGGCGATGATAACCGAACCCGCACCTAGAAAAAGCAAGGCTTTGAAAAAAGCGTGCGTGCCTAAATGAAAAATGCCCGCCGCATATGCTGATGCGCCTAGTGCAACCGTCATATAACCAAGTTGAGATAATGTTGAATACGCAACAACTCGCTTGATGTCGTTTTGTACCAGCCCCAGAAGCCCCATAAAGAAAGCCGTTATGGCGCCTATTACCAAAATAAAACTTAAGGCCGTTTCTGAGAATTCAAATAACGGTGACATACGAGCAACCATAAAAATACCGGCTGTGACCATGGTGGCTGCATGGATCAAGGCAGAAATCGGCGTCGGGCCTTCCATTGAATCGGGTAACCAAACATGTAAGGGCACCTGCGCTGATTTACCCATTGCACCGATAAACAATAAAATACAGATAACCGTCATCACCGACCAATCTGCCCCCGGAATGACTTGCATGGTTTTATCTGCCATTTCCGGTGCGGCGGCGAACACCGTAGTGTAATCAAGGCTACCAAAATACATTAATACGCCCGCTATACCCAATAGGAACCCAAAGTCGCCCACTCGGTTTACCAAAAATGCTTTCATGTTTGCGTAGATTGCAGTCTCTTTTTTGAACCAGAAGCCAATTAATAAATATGAAACCAGCCCGACGGCTTCCCAACCAAAAAATAATTGTAAGAAATTGTTGGACATCACCAACATCAACATGGAAAACGTAAACAGGGATATATAGCTGAAAAACCGTTGGTAGCCAGGATCATCATGCATATAACCGATAGTGTATATATGCACCATTAGAGATACAAATGTCACCACAATCATCATGGTAGCGGTTAATTGGTCTATCAGAAAACCAATTTCAAATTTAATTCCGTCACTGACTAACCAAGTGTAAACCGAAGCGTTGTAGTAACCGCCATCTACAAAAACATGCTTAAATACAACAACAGATAAAACAAACGATATCGCAACACTTAGAATAGTGACCCCATGCGCGCCAGCACGTCCAATGCTTTTCCCAAACAAACCAGCAACTATCGCACCAAACAACGGCGCAAGCGCAATCGTTAAATAAATACTTGGCATGTAGCTTTCCACAGGTCTTACCCTTTTAATGTATCAATGTCTTCAACATTGATCGTATGTCTGTTTCGAAATAACACAACAAGAATTGCCAGACCAATCGCTGCTTCGGCTGCAGCAACCGTTAATATGAAAAAGACAAAAATTTGTCCGGCTGTATCGCCGTGATAATGAGAAAATGCAATAAAGTTCATATTAACCGCGAGCAACATCAACTCGATCGACATGAGAATAATAATAATATTTTTTCGATTAAGGAAAATACCCGCCATACTCAGGCAAAATAAAATACCGCCCAATATTAAATAATTTGACAATGGTATCATTGATCCCCCGATTTCGATTTAACTATACGTATTCGATCTTCTTTACGTACGTTTACCTGGTTTTCAGGTTTAATGTATTTCGTTTGTCGTCCCTTTCTGTGTGTTAACGAAATCGCGGCAATAATAGCGACTAATAATATTACAGCGGCAATTTCAAACGGGTACATATAAACCGTATATAAAACCCGGCCCAATTCTTTTGTATTGCTGTAATCAGCAGCATGACCACTGGGATCTGCGACCTTATCCAGACCAAAATTACCGGGACCGACAACCAGCACAATTTCTACAACAATGACAATGCCGACTATCACACCCACAGGTAGATATTTAATAAACCCTTCTTTTAAAGACGTCAAATTGACATCCAACATCATCACAACAAATAAAAACAACACCATCACCGCGCCGACATAAACCAGCACCAACGTAAAAGCAAGAAACTCCGCTTCCAACATCAGCCACAGCGCAGCACTGGTAAAAAAGGCTAACACCAAAAATAACACGGCATACATCGGATTTCGCACTGTCACCACCATGACACTTGCCAAAACCAGTATCGTCGCAAATATATAAAATAAAATTAGTTCCAAGCTCATGTTAAATTCAATATCGCGTTAGTTAATGTGTTTCTATTATCTTTAAAACTGGCTACTTTTACCTGAACATAGTCACTTGAACATAGTTACCTGTACATAGTCACCTGTACGCAGCATCCTTCGCTCGATCCGCTGCCAATTGTGCTTCGTATTTATCGCCAACTGCGAGTAATTTTTCTTTCGTCATAATTAAATCACCGCGAACTTCACCGTGATATTCAAATTCTCGAGTCTCCACAATGGAATCTACCGGACACGACTCTTCACAAAAGCCGCAATAAATACATTTTGTCAAATCAATATCATAACGTGTTGTTCTTCTGGTGCCATCTGCACGTTCTTCAGATTCAATCGTAATCGCAAGCGCAGGACAGACTGCTTCGCATAATTTACATGCGATACAACGCTCTTCACCATTAGGATAACGACGCAATGCGTGCAAGCCTCTAAATCGTGGAGATTGAGGGGTTTTCTCTTCTGGATATTGAACGGTAAATTTTTTAGCAAATAGATACCGACCGGTCAAAGCCAACCCTTTAAACAGCTCCATCAGAAATAAACTTTTAATATAATTTACGACTGTTTGCATCTACTTTTGCCTGATATTCATTTTGTATTCACAATTTGTATTCACAAATAGTGTTCTCACAAGTAGTTCTCATTAATTAATCGAACCAGGGTGGCATACCTAACACAACTGCCAAACCCACAACCAACAACCATACAATGGTAATCGGAATAAAGACCTTCCAACCCAGGCGCATCACCTGATCGTACCGATACCTAGGAAACGTCGCCCGAAACCACAAAAATAAAAATATGAAAAAGGATGTTTTAGCCAACAGCCAAAGTATACCGGGTACACCCTCAAACAAACCTTCTAAAACGGGGACACCCTGAAACGGAGATAACCAGCCGCCAAAAAACATCAGTGCGCATAGTATGCATATCAAAATAATATTTGCGTATTCCGCCAGGGAAAAGACAGCGAAAGTCATACCCGAATATTCAACGTGAAATCCCGCAACAATTTCTGATTCACCTTCAACAACATCAAACGGTGTTCGGTTGGTTTCCGCCAGACCGGAAAGCAGGTAAATTACAAATAAAGGTAACAAGGGAATCCAGAACCAATGAAATATACTGCCTTGTTGCGCGATCACAATCTGCTGTAAATTCAAACTGCCGCCAGCCAACAGCACACCAACTATTGCAAATCCCATCGCTATTTCATATGAAACAACTTGTGCGCAACAACGCAACGCGCCTAAAAACGCATACTTTGAGTTAGATGCCCAACCCGCGATAATAACGCCGTAAACAGCAACTGACGTCATTGCCAGTATATATAATAAACTTGCATCCAGGTTTGATAGGACCATACCCTCATCAAAGGGTACCACTGCCCAGGCAGCGAGCGCTGGGGCAATGGCCAAAACCGGTGCGATGATGAATAAATGGCGATTAGCACTAGTCGGTATAATAATTTCTTTTAGCAGTAATTTTAGACCGTCCGCAATAGGCTGTAGCAATCCTCTCGGACCCACACGATTGGGACCAATACGAACTTGCATATAGGCAATCACCTTTCGTTCCGCAAGCGTGACATACGCTACCGACAACAAAAGAGGTAGAACTATCGCAAGAATTTTCGCCACGATAATAATCAACGTTTGCAGGTCGGCGGGAACGGCTTCCCATAATGTTATTAGTGTTTCAAGCATTATCTTTTGTTATATTTTTTCTAGTACAACTTCCGAATATTCATGGCCTAAATAGGTCCCGCCTAGATCACATTGTGGAATCAATACACTATCGCTAGGTAAACGAGTGTCTATTTTGACGGGCAATGTTACCTGGCCATCTCCCTGACGAACGACGGCCTGATCGGAATCCATTAAACCTATGCGAGAGGCCAATTCTGTACCTATGTGTATAGCCGGCGCTAATGCATCAGCAGTTTGTTGCAGTGCAACGGCTCTGCGAACGATTGGATCAATAGCGTAAATGGATGTATCTACAATTCTAACTACACCATCCAATTCGCCTTGTAGCGCACTAGGAGTTAGAGCGTCTGGACATTGCCAAGCAATTTTGTTTTTCGGTATGATATTTCCGCTAAAAGTATGTACTTCTTCTTTTATTTCTTCAGAATTCATGTACTCGAAACCATCAACGTTGAATAAATTTCCAAAAACACGCCATATCTTCCAGGCGGGTCTTGAGTCACCCGCCGATGCAACAACACCTTGAAAGCTCTGCCATCGACCTTCCACATTCACAAATGTACCCGAGGTTTCTGTAAACGGCGTGATGGGTAATAATACGTTCGCAGACGCAAGTAATGACTTGCTCTTATACATTGACAACGCAACAACAAACTCAGCTTGGTCAATCGCATTAACAGCAAGTGACTGGTTAGCACAATCTTTTTCCGGTTCAATACCATGCAATATAAAAGCCTTTAAATTCGCATGTACCATTTCGCCTGCATTTAAATTTTTGCAAGTCATTTTTTCTTGCTTGTGATCGCGATGAGGCACCGCTCCCGCCAACCAACCACCCGAAGAATTAGCACCATCAGTGAGGTAACCTACAGTGCATTTTGAAACGTCGGCGATTAAACTGGCTAATGCGCGCAAAATCGAAAAATCAGGGTGAGTATGGGCCAACAATCCCAATAATACTGTACCGTTGTTTGCATCATTAAGGCGACGAGCAATTAACTTGTGTTGTTCGGTCGGCTGTATGTTTTTCAGTAATGAATCCAGGTTTTCAGGTGCAGTATCATCAATAATCTCAAACAGTGCTTTCGCAATAGCACCCAATTCCACTCCCATTTGCCGGGGGTCAATAATAATTTTCTCAGCGATGGGAAACAAAAACTCATAATCCACCGGATTAACGACCATTATATTTGCGCCCGCGTTGGCGGCTTTGCGGATACGATGTCCGGCTATCGGTTGATCTTTTCGTATATTGGAACCAATCAGCAACGCTGCATCTATTTGCTCAAGATCCTGCATGGACTGACCCAACCACGGGAAAATCGGCGCATTATCCTGATCACGAAAATCCTGCTGGCGCAAGCGATGGTCAATATTATGACATCCTAAAGAACGCATTAATTTTTGCGCTAAATACATTTCTTCAAGCGTCGCGCTCGGACTGATAAGAGTACCGATACTGGACCCACCTGAGCTTTCGATAATTTCTTCCAAACCTTCTACTGCAACGCTCAGCGCAATATCCCAATTCGTTTCCCGCCATACATCGTTTTCCTTCACCATCGGCAATAATAAACGTTCTTTACTATTTAAGCCTTCGTAACTAAAACGGTCACGATCAGATATCCAGGTTTCGTTAATTGACTCATTTTCTCTGGGTACAACACGCATCACTTGATCTCGGCGTGTATGAATGGAAATGTTTGACCCAAGACAATCATGCGGCGCAATAGAGTCATGTTGCCGCAATTCCCAGGCCCTTGCAGAATACCGAAACGGCTTGGACGTTAATGCACCGACAGGGCAAAGATCGATGACATTACCGGATAATTCTGATGACACAGTCTTAGAGACATAAGTGCCAATTTCTGCATGTTCACCCCGCCCCGTCATGCCTAATTCTTTTATACCGGCAATCTCCTCGCCAAAGCGAACACAGCGCGTACAATGAATACAACGTGTCATATCTGTATTGATTAATGAACCTAATTCTTTATTTTGAACAACACGTTTTTTTTCTGAATACCGGGAGACATCATCACCGTACCCTATGGCAACGTCTTGTAATTCACATTCACCACCCTGATCGCAAATTGGACAATCCAGCGGGTGATTAATTAACAGGAATTCCATAACACTTTTTTGCGCCGCAATGGCTTTTACCGACTTGGTATGAATAATCATACCGTCAGTCACCGGCGTTGCGCACGCAGGCAAGGGTTTGGCAGCCTTCTCAACATCTACCAGACACATTCGACAATTTGCAGCAATAGACAATTTTTTGTGATAGCAAAATCGTGGTATTTTGATGCCTGCCTCATCAGCTGCTTCAATGAGCATAGCACCGTTCTCTACCTGTAGCTTTTTACCATCTATTTCAATATTAACCATCTAGCTAACCCTAAATAATTCCCTAACTTATTTCTCAAGTAGCTCTCTAAGCTAAGCCATTTTTCAAGTAACTGGCCCAACAACTATAGCGTCGAGACCATACATTTTTTATGATCTACGTGATATTGAAACTCATCCCGGAAATACTTTATCGCACCAGACACCGGCATCGCAGCCGCGTCGCCAAGACCACAAATTGTTCGGCCTTCTATTTTCCGGGATACGTTAAGTAACAAGTCAATATCATCCTGTCGGCCTAATCCGTTTTCTATTCTATTCACTACGCGCGACAGCCAGCCGGTTCCTTCTCTACAGGGTGTGCACTGGCCACAGGATTCTTCATAATAGAAGTACGAGATACGCGCCAATGCTTTTACAATGCAGGTTGTCTCATCCATCACAATCACTGAACCGGCGCCTAACATTGAACCGGCTTTGGCGATAGAATCATAATCCATGTTAACATCCATCATGACAGCACCAGGCAACATCGGCGTTGAAGATCCACCAGGTATCACCGCCTTGATTTTATTGCCATCCCGTACACCACCCGCCATTTCCAATAACTCAGAAAAAGGTGTACCAAGAGGCACTTCGTAATTTCCCGGTTTATTAACATGGCCTGAAACAGAAAAAAGCTTTGAGCCACCATTATTAGGTTTCCCAATTTCTAAAAACCATTTTCCACCATTTAGTAAAATAGACGGAATTGATGCAAGTGTTTCTGTATTGTTGATCGTAGTCGGCCGGCCAAATAAACCGTAACTGGCTGGAAATGGGGGTTTAAATCGAGGCAGGCCTTTTTTACCTTCGATAGATTCAAGCAGTGCCGTTTCTTCACCGCATATATACGCCCCGCCACCCAGATGTGCATGTAATTGAAAATCTACACCTGACCCTAAAATATTTTTACCTAACAGCCCTGCCGCACGCGCCTCTTTGACGGCTGCTTCAAAATGTTCATACGGTTCCCAAAATTCACCACGAATATAGTTATAACCCATTACCGCACCGATGGTATAACCAGCAATCGCCATACCTTCTATTAATGCATGCGGGTTATAACGCAGAATATCGCGGTCTTTAAACGTACCGGGTTCACCTTCATCTGAATTGCAAACAATATATTTTTCACCTGGTGCATTTATCGGCATAAAACTCCACTTAAGCCCAGTTGGAAATCCTGCACCACCTCGTCCCCTCAAACCAGAGGTTTTTAATTCAGAAATAATCTCATCAGCTTGAGTTTTATTTTTAAGAATTTTTTTCCATACATCGTAACCACCCGTGCTCTGGTAAGTAGCCAGCGTCCAGGGTTTATCCAAATGATGATTCTTAAAGCAGACTTCATTAGCCATTACTTTTATATTGTTCCAATAACACTTCCATAACACTCCAAATAAAAGAAAAGCTCTAATATCATTTCGATATCAGATTATATTGTTATGTATTAATCTAATTTAGTTAAAATTTCATTCACTTTCGCAGTTGTTAGATTTTCATAATAATCACGACCAATTTGCATCATTGGCGCACCGCCGCAAGCACCTAGGCACTCTACTTCTTTTAATGTAAACTTGCCATCGACAGTTGTCTCACCAAAACTGATTCCAAGTTTTGATTTTAAATGTGACACGATGTCGTCTGAACCACACAACATACATGAAATATTTGTGCAAACACATATTTTGTGCCGACCAACAGGTTTTAACTCATACATGGAATAAAATGTAGCTACTTCATAAATTGAAATGGCGGGCACACCTAGATACTCGGCAATCGCATCCATTAGATCCGTCGTTAAATAACCGCCATTGCCGTCTTGTACAATACGCAAAGCTGACATTGAAGCGGATATAGACCAGCCATCTGGGTATTTGGCTAGCCATTGATCTATTTCGGCGCACACTTCTGGAGAAAGTAATTCCAGTTTGCTGTTTTCTGCCTTTGCAGATTGCGCATTTGTTGATTGTTTAGGGGGCATCAGCGATCAACCTCCCCAAACACAATATCCATTGTGCCTATAATCGCAACAACGTCCGCTAACATATGTCCGCGCATCATTTCATCACACGCTGCCAGATGTGGAAATCCCGGTGCTCTAATTTTTAATCGGTAAGGTTTGTTTGCACCATCAGATACGACATAAACACCAAATTCACCTTTGGGATGCTCTACCGCAGCATACGCCTCACCTTCAGGAACAGAGTATCCTTCAGTGAATAATTTAAAATGATGAATAAGTGATTCCATATCGCCCTTCATGCTTTCGCGTGAAGGCGGTGTTAATTTTCTGTCGTCAAGCATCACCGGGCCAGGGTTAGCACGTAACCAATCTACACATTGTTTTATAATCCGATTCGATTGACGCATTTCTTCTACACGAACCAGGTAACGATCATAACTGTCACCTGTGAGCCCAACCGGAATATCAAAATCGAGTTGCTCATAAACTGCGTAGGGTTGATTTTTACGAAGATCCCATTCGAACCCAGAACCTCTTAACATCGGCCCGGTAAATCCCAGTTGTAATGCGCGTTCCGGGCTAACAACACCAATGCCAACAGTTCGCTGTTTCCATATACGGTTGTCAGTCAACAACGTTTCATACTCATCTACACAGCCTGGAAATCGTTTTGTAAAGTCTTCTACAAAATCAAGCAAAGAACCGTGCCGATTTTTGTTGAGTTCCGCCACTTCTTTTTCAGAATGCCATTTAGAGACTTGATATTTTGGCATTTCACCGGGCAAATCGCGATAAACGCCACCGGGTCTATAATACGTCGCATGCATTCTTGCACCAGAAGTCGCTTCATAGACGTCAAATAAATCTTCTCGTTCTCTGAAGGCGTACAAAAAAACCGTCATTGCACCAATATCCAATGCGTGTGCACCTAACCACATCAAATGGTTAAGTATGCGAGTAATTTCATCGAACATAACACGAATATATTGCGCCCGTATAGGTGGGGTAACACCGAGTAGTTTCTCTAATGCCAATACATAACCATGTTCATTCGGCATCATAGAAATATAATCAAGACGATCCATATAGCCGATGCTCTGATTGAACGGTTTGGTTTCTGCCAGTTTTTCAGTGCCTCTATGCAGCAGCCCGATATGGGGATCAGCTCGCTCGATCACTTCGCCATCCAGCTCAAGTACCAGTCGTAATACACCATGCGCAGACGGGTGCTGCGGGCCAAAATTAAGCGTATAGTTACGAATCTCAGCCACGATTAACTGCCATCCTTTTGTTGTTGCTTTTGTTGCTGCCGTTGCTGTAAATAACGATGATCATCTCTGATAACACGTGGCACTAACACACGAGGTTCTATACTAACGGGTTCGTAGACTACACGCTGTTTTTCAGCATCGTAACGCATCTCTACATTTCCGCTGATAGGAAAGTCTTTTCGAAACGGGTGCCCAATAAATCCATAGTCGGTAAGGATGCGGCGTAAGTCCGGGTGGCCTTCAAACATAATACCGAATAAATCAAATGCTTCTCTTTCATACCAATTTGCTACACTCCAGATACCGGTAACCGAATCTACAACCAGTGGGTCACTCGCGGGCGCGGTCTTGATGCGTACCCGTTGATTATGTTCAATTGAAAGCAGATGATAGACAACAGAAAAACATTTTTCCTTCTCTGCGTTATCAGCAACTTGTTTGTCCACTCGTTTGTTAGCTTGTTTATTAGATAGGTGTTTAGAACTATTTGAATCATAATTTGTGTCGCGCTCAGGACTGCTAACACCTCGACTAAAACCGGCCCCTGTTGCGTCATCTGTCGACCACTCAACTTCACCATAGGCAGAATAATCAATACCACATACGTCGATCAATATCTGAAAAGAAAAACCATCGTCGTCATGCAAAGTTTTACAAACATCAAGAATGTCTTTTTTATCAACCACAATAGTGATTTCACCAAGCTTGTCGTCGCACGAATTAAGCTTATCCCCAAATGTTTTTTGCAGGCGCACTTTAAACGCTTGTGTTTTATTATCCATATTAAAATCTACTTATCGTGCGATAGTATTTGTATTTTTTATCTTGTTTTGTAGCTGAATAATGCCGTATAGAAGAGCCTCCGCAGTTGGAGGGCATCCCGGTACATAAATATCTACCGGCACTATCCGATCACAACCTCTAACAACAGAATAGGAGTAATGATAATACCCCCCCCCATTTGCACACGACCCCATCGAGATAACCCAGCGCGGTTCTGACATCTGGTCATATACCTTACGCAACGCTGGCCCCATTTTATTAACTAAGGTACCTGCAACAATCATGACATCAGATTGCCTGGGGCTGGGACGAAAAATAATGCCAAATCTGTCTAAATCATATCGAGACGCACCTGCATGCATCATTTCAACAGCGCAACAAGCTAAACCGAATGTCATTGGCCACAATGAACCCGTTCTAGCCCAGTTGACAAGTTTATCAACGGAAGTAGTTACCACACTTTTTTCCAGTACGCCTTCTATTCCCATTCCAGGGCCCCTTTCTTCCACTCGTAAATAAAACCGATTACCAGAATCCCCAGAAAAACAACCATCGCGAGATATCCGAACATCCCTATTTCATCAAGCACAATTGCCCAAGGAAAAAGAAACGCGATTTCCAGATCAAAGATAATAAACAGAATTGCAACAAGATAGTATCGCACGTCAAATTTCATGCGCGAGTCTTCAAAGGCTTCAAAGCCACATTCGTAGGGAGATAGTTTTTCACTATCAGGCCTGTAGGGTGCGATCATTCTGCCCATAATAATTGGCATCACACCAAATATCGAACCCATAATGAGAAATACTAATATAGGTAGATAATTTTCCAACATTACATGCAGTCCTCCCCTTCTCTTACCAATAGCTAACTGCTAAATCTTTCCATCGACGCAGTATGAATAATTATTATGTTTCTTGCCTAAGCCACAAAGTACATAAAGAAATAGTGTTTCTCTATGGCTAAACCCAACATCCAGATATCGTTTTCCGGTATCGTTGAATTACACACCTATTGAGTATCATGGCCAGGCACTTATTGTCAACAACGCTGTAAGTAAGTTATTATTTAATATCAACAAGTTAAACACCCTTGTTAATGTTACTACAACTCAACATCATTAACATTTAAAGTTATTTCTAGCACTCATTTCAATTAAATTCGAGCTTTGCTTCTTTAATAATATTATGGTGCCGATGGCCGGACTCGAACCGGCACAGCTTTCGCCACCGCCCCCTCAAGACGGCGTGTCTACCAATTCCACCACATCGGCAACAAAACACACTTACTTACTCTAACTTAATAATAACTAACTTTATTGTTGTGGCACATCCTTGTCTTCCCCTGCATCTGAAGGTGTCGATTCGAAAGGAGATGGTATTGAGGGTACATCTGCTTCCGTTTGATTAGACGGTGTAGTTACAGTATCAATCTCAGTCGTATCCGTAAATGTTTCAACTTGTGTATTGGTAACATTGTCCATCACGCTGGAACTCTTTTTTACCGACTGCCCTGATAAATAAGCTAAAGACAAGCTGCACATAAAAAAGATGGTTGCTAACACACCGGTGCTTTTTGTCATAAAGGAACCAGACCCTTGAGAGCCAAAAACAGATCCGGATGCACCACCACCACCACCACCACCACCGCCAAATGCGGCCCCGGCGTCAGCTCCTTTACCATGTTGCAATAAAACAAGCGTCACTAGACCAATACCAGCAATCACAAGTACTACTAAAAGTATTGTATCCATTAAACTAAGCTCTCTTTTTCATTAACCGTTGCATTTGCCGCATTACAAATCGCTAAAAAATCTGTCGGCTTAAGTGACGCACCACCAATTAAACCGCCATCTATATCAGGCATGCCTAACAATTCTTCAGCATTAGATGCATTCATACTGCCTCCATATAAAATCTGAACTTGTGCGCCTGTATCTGCATCAAGATCAGAAAGTTTTTTTCGAATAAAAGCGTGCACTTCCTGCGCCTGATCTGGGGTAGCCGTTTTGCCAGTGCCTATTGCCCAAACGGGTTCATAGGCAATGACCGAATTTTTAAATGCGCTAATATCTACTACATCCAACACTGCATCAATTTGCCGGCTAACGATGTCTTCTGTTTTACCCGCTTCACGCTCCTCCAACAACTCACCGATACAAAAAATCGGAATTAATTGTGCTTCGCAAACCACAGCAAATTTTTTAGCAATAAATTGATCTGTTTCGGCATAAAGCGTTCGTCGTTCCGAATGGCCGATGATCGAATATTTACAGCCATAATCTTTAAGCATACTGACTGAATTCTCTCCAGTAAACGCACCCGATGCTTGATCACTGACATTTTGCGCACCTAATGATATAGCGCTATCTTTTATTTGTGAATGTACCTCAGCTAGATATATCGATGGAGGGCAGACGACTATCTCAACGCTGTTGCCCTTATCTAAGCCATATTCGATAATACCTTGCTTAATACCATCAAGCAGTTCTTTAATATTTTCGATGGAACCGTTCATTTTCCAATTCCCGGCAACTAATGGTTGACGCATCTTCTCTCCCATATACATCTGCTAAATAAAAGCTAAATATATAAATGTAAAAGCTAAATAAAAGCCAAACTAAAAAACTAAAAGTGGCCACGCAGCTTACACGAAGCCTGTAACAAAAATCAATTTAACACAATATTTAAGGCGATATTTAAAGCAATGAAAGATAAAGCAGTGCTTGAATAAAACTGCTCTAATAATCAGCAATTTTTCTGGCGTGATAACTATTATCCTAGAAACAACTTTAATATCCAGCCTGTAAGCATTTGTATATTAATAATTTACATCAAACCAATATAGGCCTATTCAGACCTGAATGACATCCGCAACCACCGAGGCGAGTTGCTTTGCCACTTGATTAACTTGTTGTTCGTTTTTACCCTCCACCATCACGCGCACTAATGGTTCGGTTCCAGACAAACGTAACAACACACGCCCTGATTCTGCTAAATCACTTTCCGCCTTTTTGACGGCTTGTTGAACAATTTCTGATGACATAACGTCAACACGTTTTTCCATTTTGACATTCACCAGGCATTGTGGATATTTTTTCATTCCCGACTTAAGTTCGTGTAACCCTCGTCCCTTTCTCTTCATCTCGGTAATCACCTGCAATGCAGAAACAATTCCGTCGCCTGTAGTTGTTCTGTCCAAACAAATGACATGCCCTGACGACTCACCACCCAAAACCCAACCTTCTCGAATAAGCATTTCCATAATATGCCGATCACCAACGGGTACACGTTCAAAGGGAATACCTTGTGTTTGTAATGCATGTTCAAGTCCGAGGTTACTCATATGTGTACCGACAACGGTACCTATTTGGCCGCCATTTTCTTGTTTAGCGTTATCGATTCTTGCTTGTGCGATGATATAAAGTATTTCATCCCCATCAACAATGTCGCCGTTAGCGTCCACCATAATAACGCGATCACCATCACCATCTAACGCGACGCCCAAATCTGATTTGCTACTAACCACCTTATCCTGAAGCATTGCAGGGTTTGTTGCACCGCATTTCTCGTTAATATTTAGCCCATTTGGTTGCACCCCAATTTCAATCACCTCGGCTCGCAGTTCTCTAAATACATTGGGCGCAACATGGTAGGTAGCACCATGCGCTGCATCGATAACTATTTTCAATCCTTTAAAATCTGACAAGCCGGGAATGGTACTTTTGCAGAATTCGATATAACGACCGGCAGCATCATCAACGCGTTCCGCTTTTCCTAATAACGCAGAATCTACTGTCGTTAATTTTTTTTCCAATTGGGCTTCAATAGCCAGTTCAATATCATCAGAAAGTTTATTACCGGCACTGGAGAAAAATTTAAACCCATTATCATCGAAAGGATTATGAGACGCGCTGATAACGATACCTGCTTGGGCGTGTAAGGTACGTGTTAAGTAAGCTATCGCAGGTGTGGGCATCGGACCGACTAACAATATATCAACGCCGGCAGCGGACAAACCAGCTTGTAGTGCTGACTCAAACATATAACCGGATAGGCGCGTGTCTTTACCGATAAGTACCTTGCCTTCCCCTTCTTTAGCAAGTACACAACCCACTGCCCAACCTAATTTTAATACAAATTCAGCGGTTATTGGCTCTTCGCCAACTTTGCCGCGTATACCATCGGTTCCGAAATATTTCTTGTTCATGTTTAGCTGCTCTGTTTATTTATTTATTTATTTAGGATTATACGTCAACTATATATAGTATATGGCATACGTCTAGTTAGATTGGTTTAGCGCCTGGCAAATTTTTAGCGCATCTGATGTTGCCTTAACATCATGTGTTCGGATAATGGACACGCCGTTGAGATAAGCTGCCGTCGCTATTGCAATACCACCAAATAAACGTCTATCGACAGGTTCATCTAAAATCGCACCAATCATGGATTTACGTGAGACGCCAATAAGCACCGGTAATCCGAGCGAAGTAAATTCAGACAAGTGTTTTAATATACTCAAATTATGCTCCAGTGATTTGCCGAATCCAATGCCAGGATCAATAACGATTCTGCTCTTGGAAATACCCGCGGCTTCGCATAACTGAATCCGCTCACACAAAAAAGACTTAACATCGTCGACCACATTCGCATATTCAGGTGCCTTCTGCATGGATCCCGGTTCGCCCTGCATATGCATTAAGCAAACCGCTACGTCAAGCGTACTGACTGTCTCAATAGCACCCTGGGCTTGTAACGCACGTACATCGTTGACTAAACTCGCACCGTATTTAACCGCCTCAGCCATGACCTGCGGCTTGCTGGTATCAATAGAAACCGGTATTTGCAGTTCTTTGCTCAATATTTCCAAAATGGGCAAAATACGATCAAGTTCTTCTGCTTCCGTGACAGATTGCGCACCAGGGCGTGTCGATTCAGCACCGATATCAATGATCGCAGCACCTTCCATTGCCATCTCGTGTGCTCGCTGCACCGCTTTATCAACAAGCAAAAAATTACCCCCGTCCGAAAAGGAATCGGGGGTAACATTCAAAATGCCCATGACTTGCGGCTTGTTTAATTCAAAATCGATCACTCAGCTAAAGATCAATGCTGACCGGCAGGGCCGCCAATTTCTCCATCTGATTTAGCAGAGTTACTCTGTGACACATCATCTGAGTCCGCTTTTTTATCAACCGATTTTCCAGACTTTTTGCCGTCCCCGGATTGCGGTGGTTCGGAATCAGACCAGCCTTCCGGTGGATCTGGTTCTTTGCCATCCATAATGCTGTCAATCATATTGACGTCAATAGTTTCATACTTTATTAACGCATCGGCCATCATATGCAATTTTTCCATATTGTCATTTAAAATACCGCTAGCACGTTTGTAGTTACGATCGACAATCAGTCTGATTTCCTCATCAATAACATGCGTGGTTAAATCCGACACATTCTTATGTTGGGCAACCGAATGGCCAAGAAAAATTTCACCTTCCTCTTCGCTGTAAGTCATCGGGCCTAGTTTGTCCGACAACCCCCACTTGGTAACCATGTTTCTCGCCAGTTCGGTCACACGTTGAATATCGTTCGATGCGCCCGTTGTCACGTTATTCGCACCAAATATCAATTCTTCAGCAATACGGCCGCCGAACAGACTACTGATCTGACTTTCAAGACGTTCCTTTGAATAGCTGTAACGGTCTTCTTCCGGTAAAAACATCGTAACACCGAGTGCTCTACCACGGGGAATGATGGTCACTTTATAGACCGGATCGTGTGAAGGCACCAAGCGACCCACAATCGCATGCCCCGATTCATGATAAGCCGTTAATTTCTTTTCATCATCGCTCATCACCATGGAGCGACGTTCTGCGCCCATCATGATTTTATCTTTCGCCCGCTCAAAATCATCCATATCAACGAGGCGTTTGTTTGCTCTAGCCGCAAATAATGCGGCCTCGTTGGTCAGGTTCGCAAGATCTGCACCGGAAAACCCAGGTGTGCCTCGCGCGATAAGGTTGGGCTTAACATCATCATCAATGGGTATTTTACGCATATGTACTTTAAGAATTTGTTCACGACCGCGTATATCCGGTAACGGCACCACCACTTGACGATCAAATCGGCCAGGCCGTAACAAAGCTGGATCCAAAACATCAGGGCGGTTTGTAGCCGCAATGACGATCACACCGTCATTGCTTTCAAACCCATCCATCTCAACGAGTAACTGGTTTAAGGTCTGTTCGCGCTCATCGTGCCCACCGCCGAGACCCGCACCACGATGACGCCCTACTGCGTCAATTTCATCGATGAAAATAATGCAAGGCGCGTGTTTCTTTGCCTGTTCAAACATGTCACGCACACGTGATGCGCCGACACCCACGAACATTTCAACAAAATCAGAACCCGATATAGTGAAAAACGGGACCTTGGCTTCACCCGCAATGGCCCTGGCAAGTAATGTTTTACCCGTTCCCGG